>ULQV01017106.1_pt1 | contig 59130 bp, 85 predicted proteins | sample 1954851 | NCBI WGS metagenome assembly ULQV01 (sample SAMEA4835665, study PRJEB28245) | human gut metagenome | biome: gut microbiome; material: fecal sample | place: Denmark | collected 2008 | reverse complement strand
CTTGATTCTCAAGGCTCTGCAATGCGTGAGAACTCTGCATATATGGAGTCTATTCAGGCCAAGCTATCTCAACTTCAATCTACATTCCAAGATTTTGCTAATAACGTTATTACTAGTGACTTAGCAAAAGCCGTCCTTGACTTGGCTAACGGTCTGTTACAGATAGCAAACACTGACCTTGGCCAAATTGTTGCACAGATTGTATTGCTTACTGGTTTGGGTTGGGGCGCAACGTCTTTAACTAAGGCACTTGGCATTTTTAAGGTTGGTATTGAACAGTTTAAAATTCTTGGCCAAGTTGCTGGTGCAGCGGGTGCTGCTGGTGGTATTACATCGGTGGCAGACGCTTTTGCCGCTTTAAGTCTTGCTGGTGGTGCGGCTCTGCCTATTATTTTTGGCGTGGCTACGGCATTGGCTGTAGGTGGTGCATTGTGGAAAGCCACTGAGGACAGCCGTAAGAGTTTTGAGGAACTTAAAACAGAAATTGGCGATACTAACGATAAGCTTCAAACCAATAAAGAGCGTCTTAAAGAAATCAATGCTCTGCCTTGGAACGAGCGTACTCAAGAGATTCTTAATGAAAAAGACGCTCTTGAGAAAGAGAATGGCGAGCTACAAGCCCAGATAGACAAACTTGAAACGTTATCTAAAAAGAAAGCTAAACAAGCCTTAAACGGCGGATATGTCACTGGCAAAAAAATTCAAGTTTCTGGCATTACAGGACAATATGCTGGCAGATTTGACGCTGGCCTACAAGACCAGAGTTTTGAAACCTATGAAGAGCTTGTTAAGTATCTTGATAACTATATCCCGGGTGCTTCTAAGAAAACTCGTGAGGAATTGAAAGCTCTTGGTGTACAGTTTGAAACAGTTCAAGGTCAGGTTTATAAGACTGGTGAGGCTTATGAGCAAGACCTTATTCAGCAAGCCAATGAATTATCTAATAAGCTAAAGACTAATCATCAATTAACAGATGAAGATTTAGAGCAGTACAATGAAGTTACGAGCAAACTTGATACGTTAGCTCAAGCTCACCAACTTGTAGGCGATGAGTCTACTGCTGCTCGTGACGCTCTTGATGGACTTAATTCTTCTTACAAAAACGCAGTTGAGTATACACAAAAGTATGGCGAAGCCTCTACTGAAAGTTCTCGAAAAGTCACAGACCTTGTAAACAGTCTTGCAGTAGCGGCAAGTCAATCTGGTAAAACAGAGGCGGCTTTCTATCAGCTTGTAGCATCTGAAAAGGTATTTAACAATACTAGTCTTAATGTCTCTGAGAAAATTGCTGCTCTACAACAACTTGCTCAACAAGCCGGTATTACTGGTACTTTATTAACTGCATCTTCAACTATAACTCATGACCAGATGTCTGGTTACATTCGTACCCAGAGAATGAAGGGAATGAGTGAAAGTCAGGCAAGACAGTCTTATTTACAGTCTATCTATAAGGAGTTCATGTCCTTTACTCCCACTATTCCAACTTCTGTAGATGGTGGCGGTGGTAGCAAGGGTAAAAGTTCTAAATCTTCTGCCACTAAACAATATACTGATAAAGCTTTAGAACAATTCAAGTCTTTACAAAAAGATATTGAACATCAACTTAATCTTGGTGAAATTACCGAAGAAGAGTATTATGCTAAACTTGAAGGGCTTGTAAAGCAATATAAAACTAACGCTACTGCTCACATGAAAGAGTATGGCCTCAATGTAAATCAAATCAACCAGAATATGTATCAATATGAGGAAGAGATTTACAAGGGCCGTGCTAAGCTGGCTGAGAATTTAAAAGACCAGCAAAAGAAAGCTGCTGAGGATGCTGCAAAAGCCGAAAAAGAAGCTCTTGAGCAACAACGTTCTGATTATGAAAGTGCTGTCAATTATGTTATTAGCAAGATTGAAGAGCAAATCAGTAAACTTGAGCAACAAAAGTCTGACATAGAGAAATTCTATGATGACCAAATTCAAGCTCTGCAAGATACCAATGATGAGCTTGAGCGTCAGATTCAATATGAACAACTGCTCAATAATCTGGCTCAGGCCAAGGACAAAGGGCTTTATGTGTTCTCTAATGGCCAGTTCCAATATATGCAAGACGTTGAGGCCATATCTGCGGCTCAGGCTGAACTTGATGCTTATGAGCGCGATGAAACTCTGCGCAAGGAAGTAGAAAATTTAAACAAGCTTAAAGACCAAGCCATAGCTAGTATTGATGCACAAATTGAAAAATGGGAAGAATATAAAGAAGAGTGGTCTAATGTAGTTACTCAATATGATGAGGAACAAAATAAATTGCTCGCTTCTCAACTTTTGGGTATTGATACAGAAAAAGCCAATTGGGAAACTAGACTAGCCAACGCCCAAAATTTTGCTAATAAATACAATTCTATTATGGCCGGATTAAGTGGTGGTAGTGGCGTTTCTGCTACTTCTGGTGATGGATATAGCTTTAGTGGTGCTGGTACGGGCGGCTGGACTGAAGCTGAAATGAAAGCTGGTTTTATATCCTCTAGTAGCAGTTCTAGGGGCAGTAGAAAAAGTGTAGATTCTATGCGAAGCGAGGCAAATGCTGCACTTGCTAAATCTAAGGCTACTGGTAAAAAAGTCAGCCTTGGTGGTGGAGTTAGTATTGACTATAGTAAGGTTAAAAAACACGCAGGAGGCACATTAAGTGCGCAAGCAGGTCTTTCTTTGGTTGGTGAACAAGGCCCTGAGTTAAGAGTGCTTGGCCAAGGCGAGGGCGTTATTCCTGCTGATGTTACTAGAAATCTGTGGAATTGGGGTAAAATTAATCCAAGTGCTATAGCAAGTAATATGAATAATATTTTTAATATTGATAATCTTACACTGCCCAACGCAAGAGATGCACAAACGTTGATTGCTGGTCTTAAACAGATGGCTTATCAACGAGCTTATAAGAGGGCGTGATGAGCGCCCTCTATCTTATATAAAGGAGGGATGATAATTGAGCTTTGCTAATGAGATACTTGATGCTATTGAAATTATGGTAAAACAAGTGGTTGAAGACAACACTACAAAAATATATACGGGTATTTGTAAAACTATTGCCACCTCAACTTGTGTACTTACTATTAACGGAAAAGATAATACAGTAAAATATTATGGTGAAACACCAACTGTGGGTACAGTATATCAAGTATTCATCCCATTTGGTAATATGTCTGCAGCTTTTATTATTGTTCCGGGTGCTGGTGGTCAAGACCCTGAGACAGGTGTATCCAGTGTCAACGGCAAGACTGGCGCTGTTGTTTTAACTGCAAGTGATGTTGGGGTATTGCCTAATACAACTACCATTCCTATAAAAACCAGTCAGCTTGACAACGACTCTGGTTTTATTGACAGCAGTGCATTGGACGGGTATGCTAAGACCACAGACATTCCTACTAAGACCAGTCAATTAACTAATAATAGCGGGTTTATTACGGCTTCTGAGGCGCCCGTACAAAGCGTGGACGGGGCTACAGGTGCAGTTGTGACCAACGCTGTCAAGACTATTGCGCAGACTTTAACAGATGTCCAGAAACGTCAAGTACGAGTAAATATAGGGGCTGGCACCAGTTCTTTTGATGGGAGTTATAATAGTCTTAGTGATAAACCTACCATTCCTACTCAGACGAATCAATTAGAGAATAACAGCGGTTTTATCAGTAGCGCCGATGTGCCCACTAAAGTAAGCGAGCTTGAGAATGACAGTGGATATATTACTGATGCGGCGTTAAATGGATATGCTAAAACGAATGATATTCCAACTAAAGTTAGTCAGTTAAATAATGATTCAGGATATGTTGATTCAACTGGCGCTAAGAACGCTGCTCCGGTTCAATCTGTAGATGGCTCTACTGGGACTGTGGTCACAAATGCAGTTAAAACAATTACTCAAACATTGACTGATGCTCAAAAGGCCCAAGCAAGGACAAATATTGGTGCCGGTACAAGTTCGTTTAGTGGCACATATGATGACCTGACTGGCAAGCCGACAATTCCCTCTAAAACTAGTGAACTTGATAACGATTTAGGCTTCATTACAAATTCCGCTCTTGCTCCATATGCTAAGACTGCTGATGTGCCTACTAAGACGAGTCAGCTCAACAACGATTCCGGTTTTGTCGATGCCGCTGAAGCATCTGCGGCTGCACCTGTTCAATCAGTCAACACTAAGACTGGTGTGGTTGTGTTGACGCAAGATGATATTGGCAATGGCGTGACCTATGTACGCACTCACAACGATTTTACAGATGCGGCTAAGCAACAAATCAATACCAATGAGGATAACATCGTCATGCTTGACTCCGATATGGAGGCGGCTCAAGGCGATATTACGACACTTAAGGGTAATGTGGCCACACTAACCACGGCGTTGCAATCTAAGCAAGATAAGATTGTTGGTGGCGCAAGCACTATCACAGATGACAACCTTGTAGCAAATTGTGTGTTGGTATCGGATGGTAATGGTAAGGTTGCTGTGAGCAATGTGACTAACACAGAGCTTAGTTATCTTGATGGCGTGACAAGCAATGTCCAGACACAGCTTAACAAAAAGTTGGAGAGTGCCCCTGTTACCAGTGTGAATACAAAGACGGGGGCAGTGGTTCTTGGCGCATCTGATGTTGGCGCTGTTGCTACTAGTGATGTGACGCAAACCCTAGGCTCAAGTATTACTAAAGTGCCGAGTGAGAAAGCTGTGGCCGATGCTCTATCCGGTGCTGGTGCTGGCGATATGCTCAAGGCAACATACGACCCAACCGGTTCTGTTGCACAAGCTGGTGGCATACCAGATTACGTTGAAGCTAACGGTGGCAAGATTGACACCATCAAGGTTAATGGAACTGCTCAACCAATAGTTAATAAAGAAGTAGATATTGCCGTTCCTACTAGCAATGCACAGCTTACTAATGGGGCTGGATATATTACTGCATCTGATGTTCCTGTTAAGTCTGTGAACTCTAAGACTGGTAATGTGGTACTTACTGCGACTGATGTTGGTGCTCTATCTGATACTACAATTATTCCTGTTGTGAATGACGCAACATTAAATGTTCAGCGCAATGGTGTTCCTGTTGGCACTTTTACAGCTAATGCCTCAACTGATAAAACAATCAATATTGTCGTACCTACTAAAGCCAGTGATGTAGGAGCGTTGCCTGACACTACATCTATCCCATCTAAGACGAGTGAGCTAGATAATGATAGCGGATTTATTACATCTGCTCAAGCGCCTGTTACATCTGTAAACACAAAAACAGGTGCAGTTACTCTTGTTAAATCAGATATTGGCCTAAGCAACGTTGATAATGTTAAACAATATTCAGCATCTAATCCACCTCCTTATCCTGTAACAAGCGTTAACGGACAAACTGGCGATGTAACTGTTGGCACAGAATTGCCAGAGCATTTGGTTAAGTATGATACACTTGCCCCTATTGAAACAACTACCCTAATTAACGCAGATACACTTCAAGGTCATGCGGCAAGCTATTTTGCTACTAGCGCAGAAGTGTCTGCTTTATCGGCTGTTGTAGACAGTAATGCAGATGATATTACAGCTAATGCCCAGAATATTTCCACGTTGCAGTCTAATATTTCTACATTGCAATCTAGCGTAAATGGTAAAGTATCGAAATCTGGTGACACAATGACCGGAGCTTTGATTGCCCAGAATAATACAAATTATAGCGTTGCACAAGTAAGAAATATTATCATTTCAACTTCTGACCCGTCTGGTGGAAACAGTGGCGATATTTGGATTAAGTATACGCCGTAAAGGAGAGCATTATGGCAATTATCAAAACAGGCGACATTCTTAACTATGCATATACTGGTGCTGTTCAATCTGTGATATTGCCCAAGGGTGTGTATAAGCTGGAAGTTTGGGGCGCTCAGGGCGGCTCTTATGGTACAACTTCTACTGGTGGTAATGGCGGATATTCAATTGGAATTATTACATTAACTGCTGAAACTGTCTTGTATATTTATGTTGGCGGTCAGGGTACATATAACACAACGCCTACAAGTTTTGTCGCTGGTGGTTTTAATGGCGGTGGTAAGGCTGGTTATCGCTACGGTGGTTCTGGTGGAGGCGCTTCTGATATTCGCATAGGAACAGATTCACTTTATTCCAGAGTAATAGTCGCTGGTGGTGGAGGAGGCGGCTGGGGCTATTCTAATTATAACGGAGGCGTCGGCGGTGGTATATCTGGCGGTCAAGGGTCTGGATATAGTTCTTCTTATTTAGCTGGCGCTGGTACTCAAACTGCTGGTGGCGCTGGCAAAGGTTATAGCTCTAGTTATTATGGTTCTGATGGTTCTTTTGGTGTTGGCGGTAATAGTGCTTCAAATAGTTCTTCATATAATAGGTCATCCGGTGGTGGCGGTGGATGGTATGGTGGCGGTGGTTCAGGTTATCATTCATCTTCGTCTTATTATTATCGTGGTGGCGGTGGTGCTGGTGGTGGCTCCGGCTTTGTCTGGACAGGCTCAAACGCCCCAAGCGGATATTTATTAGGCTCTGAATACTACCTAACCGATGCTTCTACTATTGCTGGTAACGCTTCTATGCCTAGCACTTCTGGTGGGACGGAAACTGGCCATACTGGAAACGGATACGCTCGTATTACTGCAATTAAAGTTGATTCTTTAAATATTCCAGTTAACGTTAGTGGAACATGGAAAAATGCAAATGAAGCCTTTGTTAATATCGGCGGAACTTGGAAAGCAGTCGAAGCCGCTTTTGTAAATATTGGTGGAACATGGAAAGAATTAGGATAAAGGATGGGGAAAATGGCTGAAAAAGTTACGTTGAAAGATGCAACCACTGGCGTTGCTGTATATCCACAAACGCTTGTTGATTCTGTTCAAGATGAAAGCGGTAATTTGCTTAAAACTTTAGTTTTAATGCTTAATAACACTATGGCCTTTACTCCCACAGGGGATTATAACCCGGCCACAAAGAAATATGTTGATGACGCACTTACTTCTTCTGCTGGTGTTAGTATTATTGTTCAGTCATCTCAACCCACAGGGCAAAAAATTGGCGATTTTTGGTATCAAGAAATATAGGGGGTGATTAAATGGCTTTAACTACACCTATTTTATATAACGTTCCAGCGTTTGATGCAACTAAGGAACAGGTATTCACATTTGCGGTTGTTGGCGGTTCTCAAGTTGTGGCAAACACCCTTACTATTAAAGACAATGCAACCTTAACCACTGTCTATTCTCAGACTCAAACGACCTATCGGTTTGAGCATACACTACCAGCCAATACATTAACCAATGGCACATATTATCAGGCTACTTTGACCACTAAGGATGCACAGGGCAATGAATCCAGTCCATCCAATCCTATTCAATTCTACTGTTATAGTGAACCTACGTTTGTTATCAGTAATATGCCGACTGGCAATGTGGTGGCTAATAGTAGCTTTGCCTTTAATGTGACTTATAATCAGGAGCAAGGCGAGATTCTAAACGCTTATGTGTTTAATCTATATAGTGCGTCTGGCGTTTTAATTAGTACGTCAGGTACAATGTATAATACCGACTCTACTTTGCCTTTGACCCTTTCTTACCTGTTTAGTGGTTTTGAGGACAAGGCCAGTTATAGCGTTGAGGTAACTGGTGTTACTACTAATGGAACACAAATTACTACTGGCCGAGTGGGATTTACAACTAGTTACACTACCCCTGATACATTTAGTTTTTTGTTCTTGACAAATAATTGTAAGGGCGGTTATATCACCATTGAGTCTAATATTATTGGTATTGATGGTGAGACCAACCCCGACCCCGCTACTTATATTGATAACAAGGAAATTGATGTAAGGGCTGATGGCAATTATGTGCAGTGGGTTAAAGGCTATGAGATAAATGGTAACTGGACTATGCGGTTGTGGGGGCGGTACTATCAACCTAATAAAGAGATATTTAGGTTTAGTAATACCGCTGGTGATATTATTTCTGTTGTTTATTGCACTGATGATACACAGTGTTGGTTTGAGATGAGAGCGCAATATAGTGGCAACATTTGGGCTTATACAATTGAATCGGAACATATTGCTTTGCCTGAGAATACTGAACAGCTATTTACTTGGCTGAGGCGAGTAGACAATCTATATGAACTAAAAATTGAGAATCGGGGTGTTGAGGTTTGATTGGGTTTATTGGATATAATTTTTGTAGTGATGGTAACTCAGCAGACCCCACGCCTACTAATATCAACAATATTACCAATACAAGACTACAAAACGGCATTTTTGACCATTTTAACGTGACAAGAAATGTAATGTTTGATTATAGTAGTATTATTCCGACTGATTGGGATATTGATACTATTATGAACGCCGATTTTGAGGGAAATGTGTCTGCTGGTAATGTTGACCAAATGGCTACTGATATTACATCCGTTCGTATTAAACGCCGTGTTAAAGGTACATTTGATTGGGTTACTATTAAACAAATCCCTGTATCTAAACCAGAGGATTTGAGCTTTGTTATCACCGATAACTTAAACGCATACAATACTGAATATGAATATGCTTTTGTACCTGTTATGGAAGATATTGAAGGCAACTATATCATTGAGTCTATCTTGAGTAAATTTGAGGGTGTGTTTGTATGTGATGTGGATACTGTATTTAAGTTCCATGCCGGAATTGAGTATAACAATAACACCTCTAATCAACAGGTGGGCGTGTTCCAGCCCTATAACCGTAAATACCCTGTGGTGGTAAGCAATAGTATAATGAACTATCAGACGGGTGCGATTGGTGGTTGGGTGTTACCTGATGGTTTTGATGATAACCGCCAACTCAATAGAGCCGACATAACCAAGGAAAAAGAGGCTTTGTTAAAGTTCTTACTGAACAAGAAGCCCAAAATCATTAAGGATATGAATGGTAATAGTTGGCTTGTTTATTTTATTGGTAACCCCACTTTAAGCTATGATAATAATTATGGGCAAGGTATGGTTAAAGTTAGCGCTGAATGGACAGAAGTTGGCGACCCCAATGACAAGACCGACTTGTATGAAAACGGCCTGATTCCTACAAAGAGGTGATGGTATGTTAAACATCACTCAGAACGATTATAATATCATCAAGCAACGCAACGTAGAGAGATATATTAAGCTCAATCTACTTGACTTTCAATATAGGACGGTAGACGAGATTAGCGGTAATATGCTGTCTTGCTCTATTCAATGTGATGCTGATAGTGATTTGAGACGCAGTTGTAATGTAAGCCTTGTAGCGGCTAATAAAACATTTGATATTCAGCCCGGAGGACGCATTTTCTTAGACAGGTATATACAAGTATATATCGGCCTCAAGAACATTTATACGTGTGAAATTCAATGGTACAATCAAGGGATTTATTTGATTGATGCACCCACTTGGCAATACGATGCAACTAATAACACCTTGTCATTTTCTGGCCTTGATTTAATGTCTAAGCTGACTGGGGTTAGAAATGGTCAACTTGAGGGTATCCCTACTGTTATTAAAAAGGGCGAATCTGTGCGTGAGGCCATGATTGCAACGCTCAAGTTAGGTGGGTTTACTAAGTATATCGTCAGTGAGTGTAAGAACAGAGATGGTAGTATACAGGCCGTGCCCTATGATATTGAGATTGACCAAGGCGGCTATGTGTTTGATATACTGTCGGCCTTGAGGGACATTCTGCCTCAGTATCAGATTTACTTTGACGCAGATGGCGTGTTTCACTATGAGCTTATTCCCTCTGGCGAAGATGAGCCTGTTCTAATTGATGATGATATTTGGGAGAGTGTGTTGATTGGCGAGAACGTGAGCACCGACTTTGCCAGTGTAAAGAATTATATTGAGGTATATGGCCGAACCCACAATCCTGAATATTATCCATCGGCTATTAGCGTGTCTGGGGCTGTGGTCACTATGACCATTGCCAAGTTGACAAAGCTGAACGAATATGATATAATAGGCTTTACTCCTAACAGCGCCGTATCTGGTAATGTACAACTGGCGGTTAATTCGTTTGGAGCTAAGGACTTGGTCGATTCTAACGGCTTACACATTACTTCACTTGAAAATAATGTGTATTATGTTGCACAGTATCAGGCCAACGGCACATGGCTGTTCTTAGGCCACCAACAAGCTAAGGCCACATGGAAGGATGAAAACCCTGATAGTCCATTTTATGTGAATGGGACGGTTGGGGTGATTAGACAGGCACTATGTGGCGGAGAGTATGACAATATTATATCTGACGAATTGGCGTTAGAGAGGGCTAAAGTAGAGATATATTGGAAATGTAGACTGAATGATAGTCTTACCCTTGATATTATTCCTATTCCTTGGTTGGACGTGAATATTGTTGTGTCTCACGCTCCCAAAGACAGTACAACACAAAACAGATACATTGTCAAGTCTTACTCTGTGGATTATAGTAGCGTTAGCTCAACTATGTCGGTGTCAATGATTAGTTTCTATCCATATTATCCAATGTATTAAGGAGGTGATAATCTGTGGCGACATCTTTTCCCAATCAAATCCAAAATTTTCCTGAGATGCAAGATATTACAGCACAAGATGCGATATTAGTCCAACAATATCAAAATGCAATGCAAGCTGGTAATTTAACTCTTGCTCAACAGATTCTTTCTCAAATTACTAATAACCAAAACAAGATTGTGACCGCCGATTATCTAAACACAATAAATGACACTGTAGCTGCTGTACAAAAATATTTTGCAGCACGATATTCTCCCGCTTATGTTGTATCAGAAACTCAACCCATTGGTCAAGAAAAATCTGATTTTTGGTTTCAGGTTACGGGATAAGGGGTAAAATATGAAATATCAAGATATTCATTTAGAAGATAAAGATAAATGGGCACAATTTCAAATTTTATATCAGGCTGGTAGTTATGCAGAAGCTATTGCTTTGCTTAAAGAAAATCAACTTGCATCAAAATCTTTAACAGCAACAAATCTTAATGCCTTAACAAATTTTATTGTACAAGTTGAAGGGTTAAGCGACCCTAGTTTTAAAACTAATAAAATTCCTTGTCAAATAACACAACCCACCCAAAACATTGGTGAGATTTGGTTTCAAATTATAGAATAAAGGAGTTGAATTTTTTGGCAACTGAAAAAAATATCGTTATGAAAGAATTTAACGGTACTGATTATGATACTTTGTACCCTAAAACAATAGGTACACAAGTTGATGGTATTTTTACCGCAGAACAAACACTAACTAATAATACAAAGACGCTGTATGGGTTGGGCACGGATGCAGTGCCGGATGATGTGTTTGCGTGGCTTGGGAAGTACAACCAATACTGGTGGAAACAGAGGGTTTATGTGGAATCATCTGGTTACGAAGAGAAGCAGACGGCTGCTTCCGATTCGATATATTTGCAGTATACGTCATCCACAACGACATCAAGAACTATCGAATATGCAGATTCTATTGCGATTGACCAGAGCACCGGAGCAGTGTCTCTTAAAAATCCGTCAACGGTCAAAGTCAGCTACCAAAGCAGTGCGAGCACTCTGAAAAATCTCTTAGCCGGAAAATATATTACGAATGCGCATACGTCTCCATCTAAAATATTCTATATCAAGACCGATATTGGAACCTCTGCATCCTCAACAGTTGGCCAGTTGTCTGTGTCATACGTTGATGATTATTATTATGTGCGAATTACGGCACTTGGGCTTCTCGAAATTACCTCTCAAACGGTAGACACATCGACTATCGGTGATTGGTCATATCTGCAATCGTCTAATCGCAACGCCTATCCTGACAGCGGAATTACAGACGGATATGAGTATATGTATCTTGGAAGGCCTTTTGACAACGCTGTCTTGGCAAATACAAAGGCAGAATTTGCATCTGTTACAAGAACAGGGACAGGAACGAGCACTTTTACAATAACAATTCCGCTTAAACCAAAACTTGTATTTATAGGTGTTGAATCTAACACAACAAGAGTAAAATATAACATTGGATTTGGTGTGTTTAACGATACACGTAATTATGGATTTGGGTTTAAATCTATTTCTTCAAATGGATTTTCAAGTTCCGAGTCTATATCATTTGATGTAACCCAATCTGGTAATAATTATCAGATTAAAATGTGGAATGACGCGCAAATCAATGAAACTGGCTACATTGTAGACTTTGTGTTTGTTGGTTAAGGAGGGCGTAAGATATGAAACTCATTGAAATTATTGCGCTCTCCAACGGGGCGCATAACAATCAGACCTGCGATTTTGAAATGCCTGTTCCTGACGGATGGGCGGTTATTCCAGAGGACATGGTGATTCCAGAAACATTCCCATTTGTCAATATCACGGTGGATGGCACTACCGTAACTTCCATGACAGCTGGCGTTGTTCCAGAACCGGAACCTGAACCAGAACCAGAACCGACAGCGGAAGACATCACCCTTGACCTGATGGCCGAGCACGAAGAGCGGCTTTGTATGTTAGAAATCACAACCGGAATTTGAAAGGAGCAAAACGATGACATCTATATTTAATCTCTGTAAGTTATTGATTCAAAAGGGCCGAACGAACGGCCTTCAGGACAAGATGGACGTGTACCTTGCAGCAGATAGATTGACCACGGAGGAATACAATGAACTGACGGCTATGTTGACCGCAGAAACCACAGAAGAAAAATAAGAAGGGGTGATATAAGATGAATAGAATTCCTTGTGGCGGATTTAATATTGGAGACGGTTTAAGTGTTGACCCTGTTACTCGTACTCTGAGTGCTCTTGGGGGTTCTAGTAGCGCAAATACAATTCATTTCACATGGAATGATGATTATACAGAGATTTTGTCTGCGGATAAAACCGTCTCTGAAATTATCGGAAATGCTACTACTGGTGAGAGTTATGAGTTAGATATTATTGGTTTTTGCCGGGTATTGTACACAGCACCGGCAGATGAGCAAGAGGACGCAGAAGTTGTTTTCTACAGAGTAGAACCAAATCCAAGTTTTAATATGTCTGACGATGTTAGTGGTTGTGATTTATTGGCACATATAATTAAAGGCACAGCAAAAGCCAGCGGAGATGTTTGGAAACATTATACTAATGATTTTTTCATTAACGCGCAGAAAGGAATTGTGCTCAGAAGTCCCGGCAACAAAGTGTTTGAATTAAAGGTAGACGATGAGGGGACTGTTTCTGCAACAGAATTGACCACTTAATCATTTTTAGCGTTAAATTCTTAAAAAAGTCCGGAATGTCCGGATTTTAAAAATCGATGGAATAGAAAGGAAAGGTACATCATGAACAACATCACTGAAATCATTGGCAAGTACACTGCCGGCGAGACCACTCTGGAAGACACCAACAAGGCCCTGAAGGCAGAGGGGGCGGCCTTCCATCTAGACCCCGACCGCAACACTATTGCAGACGATGAACGGGAGCGCTTCGGTCTGCTGGACACTGGCACCGGGTCTCTGGATAAGGTGGAAATTGAGGGCATGAAGCTGAAGAACATGGACGTAGGCGACATGTACGCCCTGTGCACCTTCAACGGAAAGACCTACAAGGTGAAGGGTACAAAGTTGGTAGAAAAGTAATATTTTATAAAATAAAAAACAACAAAGAGTAGTATATAGAATAGAAAATGACACAGTGTATCACTATTACACTGTGTCATTTTTATTACGAAAAGAGGGAAAGAATGGAAAGAATTTCTTATATTCCTTTTGATAAAATTAAAAAGATTGAAATATATATTAATTCTAAAAAATTGACTTTATCACAGATTGTAAAACAAACCGGCTGTGATTATGCTGTAACAGGCAACTTTTATAATTCATCTTGGAAAGCCACTTGCCCACTTAAAAAAGACGGAACTATTTTGGTTAATAGTTCTTATGTGTGTAGAGGTTTTAGATGGAATACTCCTAATGATTTTGGGCAATGTAGAATTCCTACCGAAGCTGAGGGATATGATAATTATTATACATGTTGTACATTAATTGCCAATGGGTCTGCTTATCCTAATAATCTTGTTATTTATAATAAAGATGTTGGTGGAACAAGAGGCCGGACAGGAATTGGAATTAAAGGCAAAAATTTAGTCTTGTATGCAAGTAAAGATGGGACATCTGACGCAAAAACTCCTGAAAAATTAAGAGATTATTTGTTCGCTAAAGGGATTACCGAATTTATTATGGGTGACGGTGGTGGTAAGGTTAATTTCTATGGTGATGGGACTACGATGCAGGGTATTTCTAAGTCACAAAATTTAATTTTAGTATATTTAAAGAAAGGTAATGAAACTACTGCTCAGCCTACGCCCGAGTCAAAACAGGAGGAAACTACTATTACCACAGACACAGGATTTACTATTCAACCAGCCTTTTTAACAAATAATCTTAGATATAAAAAACAAGAGAAAAAGACTAAGACTGGCTATATGCAACATAGTACAGGCACTCCCGGTGCTAGTGCGTCTGCTTTTATTAAAACTTGGAACAGCACAAGTGCGGCGGCTGAAACAGAGTTTATTATTGATGGTACTGGTATTTATCAAATGATGCCAATTGGTATCCGAACATGGCATTGTGGTGGTGCAGGAAATAGCACTCATGTTGGGTGTGAAGTATGTGAACCTCTAAATACTAGGTTGCTTGATGTAAACTGGAAGAATCTAAGTCAAGGTAGTTCTAATAATACTACTTATGCTGTAAAATTACTTCAACAGGAATTACAATCTTGGGGGTACAACCCTAATGGTATTGACGGTATATTTGGGGCCGGAACAAAAAGTGCTGTTTTAGCGTTTCAGAAAAAACAGGGGTTAACGGCTGACGGTATTGTTGGTCTTGGTACTCTTCACGCCTTACAGAAACGTAAGGGGTCTTATTTACTTTATAATACAGTAGAAAATCAAGCTTATTTTGAAAATGTTTATCGCAAGGCCGTTTATACTTGTGCCTATGTTTTAAGACAAATGGGGCAGAAAACCATTGATAAAAATACAGTGCTTTCACACGCAGAGGGACACAGCATGGGTATTGCCAGTGCTCATGCCGATGTGGGACATTGGTGGCCTCAGCATGGTAAATCTATGGACAATTTTAGAGAAGATGTAATTAAGTATGTGAATACTGGTGTATTACCTTATAGTGGTATTGATACTTCTACTGGGACGTCTGATAATGATAAAACTACCGATGCTCAAGGTGAACTTGAATTAGCGTGGGATAAAGCTTGTGATATGGGATTGTTTGATGGTACTAATCCAACTGGTACTGTTACTCGTAGACAGCTGGCGGTTGTTCTTTATAGATTAAATCTTTTAAAGTGAGGGATAAAGATGAGCATTGTAAATATTATTGTTTGTAATTTAGAAAAAGTAGGGTTTGGTGCTCTGCTGTTTCTAGGTGCTTATTTGGCCAATGTATGTTTAGGTGCTTGGCGTAATGTTAAGATTGAAGGGTATGACTTTGATTGGAAATTGATTGGTCAAAGTCTTGTAAAATTTGTTGTTCTTGGTGTAGGCATTGGTTTGTTGTCTATTGTTGTTAGTATTTTGCCTGAATATATGACTTATATTGGTATTGATATTGCTGATGAAACAATGCAGGTATTGGATAGTATTGTAATTATTACAGCGTTTGTTATGGCGGCTTGTAAATATGTGCAAGACGCTTATAGTAAATTGAAAGATATTTTGAATCTTAGTTAAAATCGTTCAGCTTATTTTTCAGTGTCTAGAGCACCTTCTTTTGCGGGGCGTTCTATAGAAACTAAACCTATTAATGTAGAAAACGGTTCAAGATATAACCAAATTGATACTGGACGGATATATTATTTTGAGGCGGAGAATAAGATTTGGTATGAAATGCCTATATTGGGGAAGGAACTTATAGATAAGCAAAGAAAGGATGATTAAATATGGCTAAATTTTGTGGTGGTATTAAGTTAAATAATGAATCTTTTAAGGTGATTAAGGGTGTTATTTGTTCAGTAGAAGACACAGAAGACACAATTGACGTAAACAATACTGTATCTACTTGTGGTCAACTTTGGGATAGAGGTCTGTTTACTGTGAGCAATAAGGTGATTACTATGATAGGAGATGACGAGGGTAATCCGGTTGGTGGTGTTCCTATCTTTCCGATTAAGACTAATTGTGGTATTAATCTTGATGGTCGTTTATTTAAGATAACCAAGGACGGTGTTGCCGAGAAACTAGACGCATATAGGTTGTTTTTAGTACCGACTCCCACTGACGCTACCGTTAAATTAACTGATGCTAATGGTGCTGAGTTGACGTTTAATATTGTTGATTATATAACTGAACTCCCTGACACGTATGCTTTCTTGTTGGGTGAGATTGGCACAGAATATACTTTAACTGTAAGTAAGACTGGTTATGTTACCCATACCGAAACTATTACACAAAAGGCTAAAAACCAAACTCTCAGAATTACACTTGAGGCCGAGGCTGGATAACATATAATTATAGGGAACTTAGATGGATTTTACTCTGTCTAAGTTCCCTATTTTTTTCGATATTCAATTAGCCTTGGCAATCATTGTGTCTAAATTTACTATCATACAAAATTGCTTTTAATTTAATTGTATCATGTACATGAACGGCACAGTCATCAATGTAATAATCAGCTACAATCTTACGGCTGTCAAAGCCTAACCAAGGCACATTGCAGTTTACATAGTCAGGTGTTAGACCTTGGGTTTTTAGCCATTCTACGGCCTCATTTAACTCTTTGCCCTCTCTGCAAGTCCATAGGATAATAGTATGGTTAAGGGCTTGTAGTTGATTGAGGATTGAGATGAGCTCTGTGTTGGGTTCACCAATGTAAGGGTAGTGCGTACCAAGGGATAGAGTTTTGTCGAAATCGACCGCAATAATCATGTTGGCCTCCTTTACTTTCCTGTATGCCCAAAACCCCCATCACCACGCTCAGTAGAGTCAAGTTCGTCTACTTCGGTAAAGGCCACCTGTTCATAGGGCATAAAGACAAGCTGGGCAATACGGTCGCCATGATGGATGATTTGGTCTTCATCTCCATCATTAAAGAGAGGAACAATATACTCTCCTCTATAGTCTTCATCACACAAACCCACTGCATTTGCAGGACGTAAGTGTTGTTTAGTAGCTAAACCAGACCGAGCAAAAATGTAGCCAGCATAGCCTTTAGGGGGTTGTACAGCGAAACCACAACCAATCTTAGCTACTTCGTGAGGCCGGATGGTGATAGAATCAGAAACAACCCTTAATCCATCCACATACCGCACAGTAGTAGAGCCAAGGTCGGCGTATAGGTCTATACCAGCGGCTTTAGCGGAACCGTAGGATGGGGCAATAGCGCTTTCGGAGAGGCGTTTAATCTTAACGTTAAGCATGGTCTACATTCTCCTTGTCTGTAGTAATAATCTTGCCTTTGGCGATAATCTCCTTTAGTTCTTTCTTAGTAGGATAAGCACCACAGCCCTTTTTTCCTTCCGGGCAATATAGCATAGCTTGACAATTAGGCACAAGCCGATTCTCAAGATTGGGTAAAATTTCAAGTACAGCATCTTTTACCAGTTTGGCCAGTTCTCTATGCTTATCTTCTGTGCGTACACAAAGCCGCATATTGCAGAAATGGATTAGGGCTTCAATATCCATGCCAATAACAAAGCTTGCGTGGGTAGCCATTGGTAATACATACCGTGCCGACTCATTGGCCCGTTCATTGGAGCCAGTCTTGTTAAGCACATAATTCTGAATATCAGAATATAGATTGATTGTTTCAATCATGTGTTTATGGTAGCGTTTTAGTAGATAATCATTATCTTTGATTTCTTCAGGGATTTCATAGGCAAAGCTGTGCTTATCTACATAACGGAAAGACTGCACATTCTTCATTACTCCATCTTCATGGCGCACGGCTTGGTCGATAGTGAACCGTGGACAATCATCAACCTGAAACAAGATATATTGGCTACGACTACCAGAGAAATGGCCAGACATCATGCAATGCTTGCCGATTGGGGTGGGGTCATCCATTTTGGTGTCGTAGCAAATTTTGGACGCTTGACCCCACCAATAAAACAGTTTCTTAGATTCTTCAGGGTTTAGAATTGTCACCCTCATCAAAAATCCTCCTCAATTGCTCTGCGAACAAAGATTGTATACTCTCCGTCTTGCACGTTTAGCATACTGTATAGCACTTTGTATGCTTCGTTTTCATAATAGATAAAATCACCCTTGTTAGGAATAATATCAATGTCAAGTGGCATATTAAATAGTCGGGTCTCGTTACCAAATTGGCCAAGATAAACGCCAATGTCTGTAATCTCACTAATCATTATGTTGTCTCCTTTACATATAGCCCACAGTGGCATGGGCCAGATTGGGCATTTTCACGGAAGTCTTTGCACATACATACGGTATCCTGTGTTTTAGTCAAAGCACATGGGCAATAACCATCATTTTCTTTTAGTTTTTCGATAATTTCTTGTCGTAGTTCAATGTCATCGGTTAGTTTAATTTTAATCAACTTAAAACCTCCCCATATTGATTTTCACTTGCCAACATAACTCCAAGTACATCATCATATCTGGCCTTGAGGTTGGGGTCATAACGTCCGTATTTAATAGTAATATTGTGTAGTTTTTTAAGCTCAGAAAGGGGTTTAGGTATCTCATAGGGATAATACCCTGTATAGATTACGAACGTGTCTTGGCATGATTTTTCTCTAAAATAATGTATGAGACCAACCACTTCATCAATTTGAAGCATTGGTTCAAGACCGCCAATAACGATTGCCTTGGTTATATCGTTGCTAATATAGGCTTGATACAGGCTTTCATAGGAAATCTGTTTAATGAGGCCAGAGACAAGTCCGTGGTTCTGACACACGGACTCATCAATGTTAGCCTCATGACAGCATTTCCAATCGCAGTAAGAAGAGATGAGGAACATTGAGGGGACTTTATAATTACAAAAATCTTCAACTACCACATCTCTTAGTGCTATGGTATCCGCCATTACATAATCCCGTCCTTGTTTAGAACATCATACCATTTACGCTGATTAAACTCGCTTTTACGGATGCGCTGATAACCGGAAACGGGGGTATAAAACCCTACCACACGAGCATATTGGTCAGCTATAGGCTTACCACATTGAGGACACTCTTTAGTACCAATAAAGGCGTGTTTATCTTCACAAACGTTAATCTTAGTGGTAAAAGCAAAGTAAATCACGCCTTGTTTAGCCACATAATTCAGCATATCCCAAGCAGCTTCTTCATTAGGAAAGCGGTTCTCAATATCAATGTGAGCAATGCAACCACCGCCACACTTGGCATCAAATAGATGGCCTAAACGACACTTTTCTTGGATAGTACACTTTTCCATAAGAGGAATCCACTGGTTAGAGTAGATGAAATATTTGTTCTGCTCGTATAGTAGATTGTCAGCGGTGCAGATGACACCGGCACAGTTTTCAGCAGGAATCATCTCAATGTTAAAGGTGAAGTCGCACTCAAAATGGTCTTTAACATCATTCATGGTGTCGAGGATTTGACTGGCAAACTCAACGGCCTCATCACTATAAGACTTGTTACCGAATTCATCCGTATTGATAAGGCCAAACAAATCCATGACCTCATACATACCAATACCGCCAATAGTACAGAATTGCTTATCAAGCTCAACAGCGCCGTCTTGATAGTTAGGTAGTAGACCCTTTTCAATGTTGCGCTTTAGGATGTGGCGCATGGAGGTTAGTGCTTTGCAGTCTAGCAACACTCTATCTCGCAGAATGTCTAAATACTTCTTCTTGTTCAACTTGCTTTCGTAAGCAATACGCACAAGGTTGACAGTGCTTACACGGCAAGAGCCAACAGAAAGGGCTGTGCCACCAATAGAGTTGATAAAAGCATCCAGCTTATTAGTATCACTGAGCAAACGGCAACAGTTAGACAAAACGCCCACGTTATCACTTACAAAGAAGTTACTATCAGACCACTTAATGTTGTGATTGCTGCACCACCGAGCAAAGTCCTCATCTACGAATTTGCCGTCTTTGTATAGTAGAGAATAGGTTAGCACAGGATAAGTGAACATCTGTTCTTCACGAATGTCACTCACAACCTCCATAAATACCTTTTGACACTCAAGCATTTCCTCAATCTGGTCGATGGCAAAAGTGCCGTCAGGGAACTCCATACCACCAAACAGGCTTTCAAGATAAGGTCGGTCAAAGATACTTACGTTGGTAAAGCTGGCTTGGTCGATGCGTAGGAAGGGTTGGTTTAGACGATAGATTAGTTTTTGGAAACACTGTCGTAGATAAGTGTCAGGGTCTTTCAAATAGTATCCATTCTCAATATCGTGCTTCCAGAAATAATAGGCCCAAATCAGAACATTGGGCATACCTACTGCACCAGACTGACGATTAGATAGGAACGATACAAACTCAATAACATCGTCAAGATAAGTGGTGAGGTGTTTAGGGGGTTGGTTGTTATAGTCATTGATAAAGAACAGCCCCTCAGTAGCAAGGCGAGTAAAATCATTTGCCCAACAATATGGGAAATAACTGGCTGTCGCACTATCATTTAGATAAAAACCCTTACTAAACTCCTGTTCAAGCCACTGTTTGGCTGTTCTTAAACCCCAACGTTTTTTGATTTCAGTAAAAATTTTATTTAGACCAAATAACTTATCTTCAGACTTACCTTTTTCAGTCATAAAAGAACGAATGTCCTTGTGCCGCGCATTGGCATTGGGGTCAATAGTTGCATCGGCCATGGTATCTTCAGCAACAAACTTATCAAGGAACTCAGAGAAATCAAGTTGATTTGGGTGTAGACCATTGATGTATTCAAAATCTTCTCCGTACTTTTTCTTTAAGTCCTCAAGACAACGTTCAAAGTCTTTGCTTAGTTTAAGTGTAATATCCAAACTTTTATCCCTCCTGATTTTTTAACCACTCGACCGCTTGAGTAAATGTATAAATTTTACCATCAACCTCAAGTGCTGGTGCTGTTAGCAGACCCTTAGACAACATAACATCAACATCATTGTTTTCTGTATAGTCGATGTTAGCCGCTTTAAGTTTCTTTTCAAGAATATTGCACTTGGGGCAATGGGTTGAGTAAAATGTGACCATATTATCCTCCTTTCTTTGAGTTAAGATGATAATTATATCATAAAAATATTACATCAATATTAAATAAATGTAAACATTTTATGAACTTTAATCAAGCTCGGGGCTATCATCCTCACAACCGGCAATCTCAAGCCCCTCTGAGCAAGTACCACAATAATTGGGCTTGACTGTATAATCAAAGCCATATTTGTTTTGGTAGTCATTAAGCACTTCTTCAATGGCCTCAAACCCAGTGGCCTGATGTAGTAGGGTTTTTGCCTTTCCGATAACATTACAAATGTCTACTTCATCATCGACCTCGATAGAGTGGTAATGTGTCACGGTTTCAGCAATCACATACTTTTTCATTTGTTATCCTCCTTTTGTAAACCTTTAATATGGTGATAGATAGAATTAGCACAATCATCGCATACATCTGTAAAACACAAAGAATAATCTGTCTGGTCATATTTGAGTAAACAACAAGTGCTAACGTTAGACGAGATACTTACGTTCCAAGATTCTCTAATATCTGTAATTTCTTTACCACATACGTCACAAATTGTCTTTCTCATTTAAATCCTCCTTTAATAGTTCTGTGGGCATTATAAAATCAGTGTGATTGGGAGCATATTTTTCTAATACCACCTCTATCGCTTTATTATCACCATAATAATTAGCATATCTAAGTAGTGTGGTGTATTTGATGTGCATTTTCTCTGCCCAAATTGATACTGTAAACGAATAATTTTTATAAGACAGAAAACGATTTCGATTTGTATTATTAGCTTGTTCTTTTCGAGTAGCCCATCTGCAATTTTCCGGGCAATAATTATCTTTTACATTTACTCTTTCGATTGTAAGCATATCATTATATCCAGTAATTTCAGCCCACTGCTTGAATACAAGAAAATCTTTTTTCCATTCATCGCACACGTTTATGCCTTTAGCACCATAAAATTTATATGCCTTACAATTTTTATCATAACAACGGCGTAACATATTTCTATATGTTTGATATAATCGAGTTCCGCCCCCATGATGAGTAACAAATACCTCTTCATGCAGACAACCACAAGAGCGTGTGTTGCCTGTAGTTAAACTATCTCTCCTTAAAAGAACTGGTTCACTACCGCAATCACACTGGCAATACCATTGAGAAGCAATACTTCCTTTAGGAGAGCAATAATTCTTTCCTTTTCCAATTACTATTAATTTGCCAAAACGCAACCCTGTTAAGTCTATTGGGTATTTTGTTGCAACAGTTCCTTTAGCCATGTATCCCGCTCCTTATTTTCTGCTCGTCCAAGCCCCTCTTTTATTGCTTCTATATCTCCCAATTCAATTAAGTATTCTTTTGCTCTACTATCTGCAACATAGAGTAAGTTACGAGATAAAAGCCTTTTGTGCATGGGGCTTGTAATCACAATCACCGCCTTAGCCTCGCTACCCTGACTCTTGTGAATACTAATAGCATACCCAAGTAGTAGGTTATTCATATAAGGCCCATAAATCCTTGCCATACCACTATCAAACTCAACGGCCATAACAATACCTGTATCAGTCTCTTTGATATACCGGATATAGCCCATATCGCCATTCATAACCATAATGTCGCTCATGCTCTCAACTAAAGACCCATCTTCATCAATCCTAAAGCAAGGGCAGTGGTATTCGTTGTGGGTATTGATTACCTTATCACCCACCTTGAACATGATTTCCTCGCCACCACTTATCTTACGAATAGCATTGGTATCAGAGTTTGGGTTATATCTGGATTGAATGGCCTTATTGATTGCTACTGTACCAACCGGGCCTTTGTTGAATGGGGATAGTATCATTATATCATCTTTAGTGTATTTGTCAAGCAGAGAATCATAGGCATCAAGGATTTGTGTCATAGGGTTATCATCAAGAGAGATAAACTGATAATCAGGATAATTGCTGTTTTGTCTTGGGCCAATCTTACCTTCACGGGTATCCGTGGCTACCGTAGCAAGACCGGATGAACCGTACCGGAAAATCTTGGTTAATGTAGCCGTAGGAACAACGCCTGAATCAATGATGTCTTGTACAACGTTACCACAAGAAATAGAGGCCAACTGAGCCTCATCGCACACAAAGATAAACCGTGTGTTAAGCTCACACATATTAAACAGCTTAGACAGCAAATGAACGCCCACCATACTACACTCATCAATAATGACAAAATCAGAGTCGATATGAGCCTCTTGAGCCAATACCATGTGAATAGTGCTTGCGGGTCGTCCCGTTGTTTCTCTTAGGCGTTTTGCTGCTTTGCCTGTTGGGGCAAGCTGGGTATAGTCTTTGTGGTTGGCCTCAAGCATTAACACCAATGCCTTCATTACTGTACTTTTACCAGAACCACCATAGCCCCTCAACATAGCAACCATGTGTTCGTTGGCTAAGGTGAGGATTTGCTTTTGCTCATCTGTACATTCAAACCCATCAACGCTTGTAAAGTCATTAACATTCATGCCTAAGTTGCAATCTTGCTTTTTCTCTAAGGCGAGGCGGTCAAGGATATTCTCAGCAATATTGACTTCGGCTTCATAGGTGGCCTTATTACTGGAATATTCTTGTTCTGCGTCATAGTAGATTCTTTCACTATTGCGCACAGCATCCCTTACATACTTAGCGCACTCAGGCACTTTTTCCTCGGCCAATTCCTCAAGCAAGTCTGTATATATTCTTGTGTCGCCCTCATCTTCATTTTCTTGCAGAATAGCCAAACAAGCAAACTCGCAACGCTCCTTAGAATCAATCAAATCAGGCCGCTTGTCTAAGACATATCTATCAGACTTGTCAAAGGAATAATTAAGCAAATCAAAGAAGATGTGATAAGGGCTTGACTCAAGAGCTTGGTTTAGTTCTGCTGGGGTGGCGAAAATATCAATCAACTTCTTAACATCACTATCATTTTCAATACCCCAATCAGAGGCAAGAGGTAAGAACTGAATGGTAGTGAAATAGCCCTTGATTTTATTCACATATTCCTCAAACCGAACAGGGCCAACATTGTAAATTTTCTTATGGTCAATTTCTTCCTCACGCCCATCAAGTACCATCTGAACAAAATCAGGGTATGCTTCATGTACATACTTGGGTTGGTTGCCATCACAGATATGGCGTAAGATTTTTAGTTCTTGCTCAGGCGTGATTTTAATGCCCTCAGCACTAACGTCAATATCAGTGAAACCAATTAAAACATAACTTGCTGGATATTTAGCCCTTTGGTTCTCTCTGATTTCAAGCTCGTATTCATCGCCCACATCGACCATGCCGAGGTTAGTTCCGGCTAAAGTAAAGTTGTTGTATTGATTGAGCATTAGGTTGGGGTAGCTGCCAACAGGCTCGCAACTTAGGACTTTGTAGCCGTTAGACGGATTGAAGAAAATCCGCTTGATTGGCTTTAGTTTGATTTTAATGCTCATCGGTGCCTACTTTCTTAAATTCTTTAACTTCGCCGTTAATCATTTTGATATAATAGATGTAATCGTTATAAGAAATAATACGGATTCTGACATTCTGGCCGCTATAAAGGACAAAACTTTCATCGTTAATAATGTCGCCGTATCTAAGCACGTCTTTGTCGGTAATTTCGTCAATTAAATAAGATGGAAATACGTAACCATCTTCTACATCACAGAAACTATTATCAAATCTTTTTTCAATGTCTCTAACTTGTCCCCATCCAGCCCAAGTTTTATCAACACCCCAGACCCTGTCATTGGCGAGTTTGGGATTCTGTTCTCTGGCCAAAACCTTGGCCTTAGCGGTTTCGTAGTCCATAATTTTAGCTTTCATAAAAATTACCTCCTGTTTGATTGTGGTTTAAGTATAACATCAAACAGGAGGTTTGTCAAGGGATTATTTAATTTTCTTCAGTGTCTCTTTCTGTGGTCAATTCAAGACTACCATCATCATTTATTCCATCCACTCTAATCACCTTATAAGGAAAAACGCTACGGCTATAATTCTTAATTCTAAAATCATCACCGTAACGATAACCTGTTAAGATAAGCCCTTGGCCTCTTGCAAACCAAGATTTATCTGTAACAGTTTTAGAGCCATCGGGGTTAATAATAGACATTTGCTGTTTCATGTAGCTATAAAGTCCACCATCAAATTTCACGTTAACAACGTTATCATGGTAATCAAGAATAGTAACAATATGGTTATTGTCATTACGGGCAAGTACCACGCCTATAATTTGGCTCAAAGCAAACTGTTTCCACTCACGCCCTTTAAAAGACTGAGTAATAAATACTGGTTCTTCTGGTAATTGCTCAAATGGTGTAATGTTGTATTTAACTGCATCTACATCAGCATATTCATGCTGTTTTGAATAGAATGAGCATGAATCTAGACTCCACCTATTTACATCTAACCCATCCACACTCTCAATCATGCTTTGTTTGGCTCTGGCCTTGTTAAACTTATCCAAGAACTCGGGCGTATTGATATAATCTTTTAGCGTTTCAATAGACGGCGCAAGCAACTTTTCAAGACTTTTGTCAACAACAACCCAATTTTCAGCATCACTATCAAACCAATAATCTACGCCTTCGGTTAAGCTGTTCTTGCAACGAGCGTTAAAATAACGCTGTGCCATATCATCGAGCCAGTATAGGGTTTTGCTCTTAAACTTGGGGTGGGGGGCGAACTTGAACTGTCTGCTGCATACATACTTTCTAAAGTTATATGGGCCAATGATAGACTTGGGAATGGGTACTCTTGCGGCCTTGATTTGGCCTATATTGTTCATAGCAAGAGATGTGACGTTGGGCGTGGATAGGACAAAATATTGTCTCATCACAATGCGTCTGTCAGGCTCAAATTCATCAAAACACCCAGCCTTGATTAGTTGGATAAACTTAGACTTGGTGATAAGTGAGCCTTTGTAGGCGTTTTTATTGTAAAAGTCGGTAAAGGATGTGTAGGGGCGATTGGAAAGGATTTGGCGAGAAATATCAATGTTAATACCAGCTATACCACCAAGCCCAAACAAGATAACACTGTCTTTTTCACGAGGGGTAAAGTCGATGTTAGAGTCATTGATAGATGGGGCATGAACCCCAACGCCATACTTTTTCATCTTGTAAATAGCCTTGGCCATTTCGCCATAGTCTGTTGAGCCTGTATTTTCTTCGTTTGTACCAGACGCTTCTACAGACAAGCAAGCACAGTTCCAATACACACGAGGATAGTAATAGTTAAGGTTAAGCTCTTGCAGTGCGATGATAGAGTAACTATAAGAGTGTAATTGGCTGAAAGAATAGCCCATACTTGCTGCAAACACTACGTTCCAGATATAATCAGCAAAGACTTCTCTTGTACCTTGACGTTCACAGCAATCAAAGAACAACTGTTTAGCTTCAGCCTGTAGTTTTTCATCCTTCTTAGCGATAGATTTGCGGAGTTTATTAGCCTCTTTAAGCGTATAGCCAGCGGTATGCTCATCCATACTCAACCGCATTACCTTTTCTTGACTATCGGCCATGCCATAAGCGTCTGCAAGGTACTTCCACAAAATAGCCTGTTCGTCTTTGTTTAGGCCAAAATCAGTTGTATCTTTCAACCAAGCGTCTTTTGACTGTTTATAGCGGATATATCTGTCAATAGGCGTTTCGTCTGCATTGTCTGGCATAAGGCGAAGTAAGCTATTTGCGGCTGACAAATCCATTACACTATGAGGATGGGTAGCAGACAGGGCTTTGGTGCTGATTGGGGTGTCAAACTGAAATACAGAATAAATAGTGGGTAGAATATCCCACATATCGGATGTTTTGTAATCCAATACGTCAGGATGCACCCATTTATAGTAGGTTTCTTTTAGTGAGCCTTCATCCTTAATCTTGCCATTCTCAAGTAGATAGTCCATTGTACGGTGAATCTTATCTGCGGCTTCGACCGTGAGCATATCGAACTTAATACATCCAGCGGCCTCATCATCCCATAGGTCATAACAACTAATTAACGTTCCATCTGCTGAACGCATAGCGGCTATATAGTCTGTGTAAGGGGTATTGCATACAAGTACACCGGCTGCATGAGTACCACGGTTGGTAATCAGCCCTTCAAGAGCCAATGCAGACTCAAGTAGATGCGGGTATTGGCTTAGTTCTAACTTGAGGCCGGGGGCTGGGCTGATACCCTTGTCTTTATTGCCGTACACAGCATCTTTTAGTTTACTAACTTTACCACGGTTGACAGGAATTAAAGACTTAAAATAAGCCGCCTTATCGTTGGGTATGTCAAGACCTTTACAAGCTCGTTCAATGGCTGTTTTAGAGGAAATTTTAGAGAATGTGCCTACGTTAATGACTTTATCCTTGCCAAAATATTCCTTCATCTTGTCAACTATAGCTTTTTTCTTTGAGGCTTCTGAGTCATTGTCGATGTCCGGCAGTTCAACGCCACGTTGATGATTCAAGTGTCTCCAACTTGGCATATAATCACCCAACGGCACAGGGTCAATTTGTGTGACCTCAAGCAGATAACACGTTAAGAACCCTGCTGCACTACCTCTTGCTGGCATAGCTAAACTACCAGCTTGCCAAATAAGCTCAATAATCTCTGACATGGTCGAATAATAGCTAGCCATAGACGTATCAAGCTGTTCGCTGATAATCTTTAGCTCTTTCCACTCTTCATCCAATCGAGCGATATATTGTTCAATAGGTTTGCCTTTATTTACAATTTTGTCTTGAAGACCCCGTTCAATCTGGCTGAAAAAATATTGTTCATGTATTTCGGGCCGATTAGAATACCAACCAAAGTTTGGGTACTTATCATAATAATCACTGAATACATGACCAATAGTAAAGTCTGGTATCTTGTCAAGTGGAAGTTGCGGGATAATTGGATTGTGCTGGATATTGTAGCCTTTAATTCTTTCACCTAACTCACAACTCCATTCAAACATTTGGTCAATTTGAGCGTCATTAAAATCAATCAACAGATGTTCTCTTAATTCGGCCTCATCCATAAGATAGGCCGTGGCATAGAAATCATCAACCTCTCTATCGCCCTCTTGTGACTGTAAATAAACCTTATGGATAAAAGCGTCCTCTTTACGGAGGTAATGAGAGTCGGTGGTTGGGATAATCTTGAGATTATGATACTCAGCTGTTTGCCACAGCAAATTATTGACTTGACTTTGTGGTGTATTTTTATCACTCGCCGGTTGACATTCAATATAAAAGTTGCCTTTACCAAAAATATCAAGCAACTTTTCTACCTCTAAACCAACCTTCTTAATCTCATTGTCAAGTAGCAGCTTATCAATCCTTGACCCTAAACAAGCTGTGCTGGCGATAACATGGCCTTGATTGGGCTTGATAATTTCCTCAAGGTCACTATAATAAGTGGGTCTACGAAACATCTTGCCTTGTCGCCACGCCCTTAACCAAGCACGAGTTGATAGTAGGCGTAGTTGGTGGTGGCCTTCAGTATCAAGAGCAGTTAAGATAAAGTGATAATAAGGGATGGTGTTAGGAATTTGGCGGTTGAGGTAATCTTCTTCCTCAGTAAGCAAATATACCTCATTGCCCAAGGCTAATGTAAATGGCCTATCCTTTTCCATCTTATCATAATAATCTAATGCCTTGATATGGCTTGAGATACCCTCGTGTTCTGTAATGGTGATACCGTTCAAACCAAGGTCATAAGCACGTTGAATCAAATCAGGGATTTTACAGATAACATCAGGGAACCCCAATAGAGCATTGCTCATATCTGTGTGATTATGGTTGTTAAAGTAACTCATCCAACCCCTCCTAAAAATTAAACCGTAGATTTCTCCACGGTTTAATTGTAACATATTTAATTATGGTTGTCAAGTGATTTGAAAAAAGTAATCAAATACAGCTTTTTTAATAAACTGAAGCACTTGCATTGTTCCGGCCTGAATAGTATATTTAGTCATTTCTGGCGAGTGCTTATAATTATAATACAACTTATGAACTTCACTACCCAAATCACAACTAACGCAAATAGTTAAATTGTAATTAAATTTCACCATAATATCATATCGACACATTAAATCTCCATAATCGTTATGACGCAATTCAATTTGGCCTTTAACCTCATTTTTTAGTTGACAAACAACCTCTTCAAGAAATTCTTGATAACTTGAGAATGTCATACTCAATCCTCCGGCAAATCAATATGGCACCAGCGGTCTGTGGATTGCACTGGGCTAGTAGCAAGTCCGTCATACCAGTATCCATTGCGCAACACAGCAACAAAACAACCCAAATCTTCTCTTTGACCAACTACAATTGTACTTATAAGTACATACTCATCCGACCCAACCTGATAATCTTCAACTTTATGCCATTTCATTAACTTTCTCCTCCAACCGATTTACGGCCTCAATAATCTCATTAAATTTATCTACTACTTTATTATAGTCAAGCCAATAAGCCTTACCTTGGATTGTACACATTGCCCAGAAGCCTTCCTTTCCGTCACTTCTTGTTTCTTTTAGTTTAAGGTCATTTTTTTCTAAATATTCAATCATTCTTACCCCTCAATTCATTCACGGCTTCGACAAGTTCATTGATTTTCTTAATAACCTCACGAGAATCAAAGAAATACTCGTCACTATCAACAGCCTCCTCTAAAACCCAAGATTTTACCAAAGGTTTAATCTTGCTATCATCCTTCTTAGCAAAATCATACTGGCCGATGCGGACAAAATTATGAGGCAATTCTTGAATATTACCACTCCATTCTGTCTGAGTTCCCTCATCCCATTGAAACACAAAACAATGTTCACTGCTAAAGGTTGGACTCATATATTCTTTAACATACCCGTGCATTGTACCATTTTTATTGGACAAAGCAACGTAATCCCCTACATGGAATTCATATTTCATCAAAAATCATCCATCCAGCTTTCTTCACTTTCTTCCTTATCCTCAACCTTACTAACCTCAAATTGCTTAATCTTACCTTGAGGCTTGACCACGCCATTCCATTCATTCGTAGACAAAGTTACAATCAAAGACAGGCTTTTTTTGCCCTTTTGTATCAACTTGTCTACTTGTTCAGGGGTGGCCATAAACAACAAAAAATCAACGCCATTTACTGTAATTTTTACTGTTGTAGTACGCTTTTCAAAGACCTGTACGTTGGTTTCGTCAATCTCGGCATTGATGTAGAAGGTGGGTTCTCTAAGCCCTTGACCCCACAGTTCAGCATTATCCTCACAAGCCTTACAGAGTTTATTATTGATTTGCTTAGGGGCGATATATCCGGCCACATCAATCTCAGGCTCAAGCGGGAAATCAGCCTCATCAAGATAAGCAATCAAACGGTTAAGGTTAGACTTACGAACCAATACACCAGCAGCTTGATTATGACCCATAGCCTTGGCCAAACCAGACTCATTAACTACGTCAGTCAAATCCACTGGGCTTCTTAGGCTACCAGACCATGTTGTAGAGCTTGCTTGACGTAGTAGAATAGTGGGCTTATTGTATTTACCTTGGAACTTATTGGCAATCAGGCCGATTTGGTTAGCTAACCTACTGTCACAGAATCCAATAATTACCTTATGGTCGAGGTCGAGGGTAGGCTCAACATCCTCTACGGCCTGTTTTACTGTCTCTGTCTGTAGGCGGTGAGCTGAACGGCACATCTTTAGAGCAGACTCAATATCGCCATGCCCACTAAAAGCATCAAACAGCTCATGCTTTTCATCTGTTTCTTCCTTGCGGCACACGGCATTGATTAGTGGAATCATGGCCCAACTATAACCAGTAGGCGTTAGGCCATAACGCTTAACTGCTGAGGGCAACATGGCTTGGATTAGGGGGTTTTGGACGTTGTGTAGACCATTGTGAACATAATATCTGTTCTCTAAGGCCGTCAGGTCACAGCTATCAGAGATAATAGACATGGCCACAAGGTCATCTACATAGGGGATAAACAAACCATATTTCTGACAGTAATACTCAATAAACTTGGCCGTTACACCAGTACCAGACAAAGCCGTATTCAGCCCTTCGCCCAAGTGATGATTGATAACAACAGCCCAAGGGTTGTCAACCTCAATCTTATGATGGTCTAAAACCAAGGTATGGCATCTGTGCATTAGCAACTCTTGACATTCATCAGCGTCATTCGACACAGCATCTGGCACAATTAGCAGTTGGCATCCATCCTCAATAATCTTGGGTACAACATCATCTGAGGCCGACTTTCTTAGGCCGTGTGCCTTGCCTTTACGGATGTAGATAACAGGGTCAATGTTGTATTGGGCGTTAAGGAATTGACGGACAATAGTTGCAGAACACATTCCGTCACAGTCAACCAATTATACCCTGCCTTTCGGCATACTTTAACAAATTGTTGTTTAATTATGATATGGCAAATCCAAATATTTTTGATATTTGCGGTCAAGATAAATTGGAGAATCTTTATAAAGATAATTTATAATCTTCATACATTGCTGTTTACCAGCAAAATTCAAAGTCCTCCAAGTGCCGTCTTTGCCTTCATGTCGTTGATGTAATTTTCGTTGCCCAGACCCAGTATCGGCTTTTAAGATAATTTCATTTGTTGTTAAATGACTCTCTATAAAATGCAATAGAGATTCACTGCCACCAAATGTTATATTCATCTTTTGGCCATAAGCTCCTTGGTAAGCAACAAAACTACCATCAGCGTCAAAAACGCCAAGAATAAAATATTTTTCATATTCTTTTGGTATTGCCTTAATAACCAAAGAAATATCATGGCGTCTTGGCACAATACCATAATCTTTATATAATAAAGAACATAAATGAAGATTAGTGACAAAAGCTCTTGCTTCTAATCTCGGCTCTTTATTAAAGCCGTTTGATTGGTAAAAATGAACTGGGTAATTACTTTCTATACAATCCAAAAATTTCTGTACATGAGAAGCATCGCTCTCTTGCAACGCCAGTTTCAAGTTATATTCAATTCGCACACAGCCGTTAGGTTGTTTACGTTCTCTTTTGGCAATATAACCATCAGCCCAAATGAATCCTAACCAATATGCTTTATCAGGCGTATCAATTTTGTCAAAATAATTAAAATTTGCTTTATAACTTGGCATACTTACACCTCCTTCCTTGTGAAATTAAACAACAATTTGGGTTTAGACTATACAATTTTCAGAGGTTATAGTCGTTGAGCGTCCCTCATTCCGATACTTGAGGTGTCGTTGCGTTTGATTGTCCAATCCTTAATGATGTTACCGTACCGTTCCCGTTACTGAACGCCACATATATATCCCTATATATGCTTGGTTATTAAGGCTCTAAGGAGTTCCCCGCAGTTTATCTCTTTTAAGGTGGACTATTGACTATTCAATCCACCAGCAAGCCAATCTTCCAATCATCATCAACTGCTTGCTTTAGCAATTCAGCCCCTTTATCCATATTAGGATAGAATCGGGGATTGTCTAAGCATCCTTCTTCTGGATTTAGATATAAGTTGGTTTGTTCAATACCATGAGCTTGTAGATAATCCTCAATAAACGTAGAAGGGTTAATTTTAGATAGTAGTGGTTTTACTCGCATAGTAGCACCTCAAGGTCAGGCCACCTCGCATACCAAGCATCCTTATAACTAGGCCATTGCACAAGGCAAGTATTATCATTACAAACAGAGACAACCTCGCCGATTGTGCCCTGTGAAGGATAAAATTCAGGGCTTTCCAAATGCTTTTTAGCATTAAGATAACGCACCTTACTACCAACTTTAACATTATCTTCGGTTATAGGAACCCAATGTTCAGTCTGTTTAGGCTTAGTACACTTAGGCTGACCAATAATAAAACTCCGACCAAGTTGACCACGGATGTAGCCGCTTTTATACAATGTGGCTACAAAATGCAACCATGCTTCATATCCCTCGCTATTAAGATAATTATTCCAATCATAATAAGGGCAAAGTTTTTCCAACTTAGGCACAAGCATCTCAACAATCTGCTTATCAGTATACTGTTCGTACATATAAAAACCTCCTCATATAGGCAAAAGCCTTTTGATGTAATGATAATACCACACCAAAAGGCTTTTGTCAAGGGCTATTTTTAATTTTTATATCTAAACAAAAAAATTTTATTCAGCCAATTCTTAGCTTTTTTATCATAGCAAAAATAAATATTACCAAATAGACGTTTAACACAGGTATCTTTTAAGTAATTCATAACATCTGGTCTAACGGGCTTAAAACAATATCGCACAAATCGCCAAATACTATAAGGAATAAATGAAATAACAAACCAAACAGCAACCCAAGGCGTAACAAAAACTGCCATTAGGTTGGTATTTGCTTCATCATCAAGAAAATAAAATAAAGAAGCAATAATATAACAGGCCAAAAAGCCTAACAAAAACATTTTCATAAATACCTCTCTCTACTCTCCCATAATTTATCCCATGTTTCTTTATCTCTATCACTTGCGTTTTCTTTTGGCCCCAACAACTCACCAGTATCATCCCACACTATATCAACCTGACAATACCCTTTGAACATATCACACAGCCGTCTTACAGACTTACACCAATCTTCAAAGAAAGCATCGTCTTGGCCAATGAAGTCACAATCCGGCACATACACCACCCGTTTAACGCCCATCTTGATTAATTGGTTTCTGCGTTGCATACCAAGTTGATGACCATACATAGCAAGCGCACATGACTTGGGGCCGAACCATCCATCTAACTTGAGGACGAACTTCTCTGACTCGCCTAACCAAACCTCCCCAGTTTGTTCAATCATAGGCTTGTTATAGTTAATCCCATAAAACACCTGATTAGTATTAAACTTATAACATTGTCCATCCAATGTAATCAATGGCATATACTTGGCCTGTTCAACTCTATCCTTATCCCAATTTCTTACTCTAACCCCAATTAACCTTGCCTCGTCATCAAAGCATGGTATCACAGTCTGGTTACAACGCTCATAATATCGTATCTGATATTTGGCCATTGTTTCTTCGCTTATACCCTCGTCTATCCATGCTTGAGGGTATAGTGGGGGTAGAGTATTGATAATGTTGCGGTTATACTCAGGCAATTGATTACCATACTTTCTTACCCTAACAAACCGCTCAAGCTCAGACCAGTCATAAACATGGTTGTTTGTAAGGGGCTTGGTTATCTTGGTTGTGTCAAGGCCAGTTTTCTCAAGAATCCAGTTGCAAGCATCAATAAATGAGCAAGTTTGACCAAGCAGATTTAGGCGGGTTTGGACAAGAGCGATTGCATCATAAGCTCTTCCGGCTGAATACCCTTGGAATATCTTCGTGTCAGGATAAAAGATAAGGCTTGGGCTACCATCAAATGGATTCTTATGTCTATCTCCGCTATAACAACGCCACTCAGTATTGCTTTTACTAAAGATAGGGATACCAAGCTCACGAAGGATAAGGTCGTAATGAGCCAAAGTGAGCATTTTTTTTAATTTTTTAACGTCCACTTTGGCCACCACTCTTACCTCACTTTACATAAGTATCTCGAAATTCTTTAATTCCTTCAACCAATGCCCCTACATCCTCAACACTACTATCCTCACCGAAACTAACCCTAATAACCTCACTGGCCTCATCGTTACTTAAACCATAGGCATTTAACACTCGATAATCATGCTTTTCGGCACAAGCAGAACCACCAATGGATACATAGATTTGCTTAAAGGCAAGATATTGTTGGAGGGCATCTGCATTAAATCCGGGTAGGCGAATGGCGTTGATTGCTAAAGCAAACTTATTAAAAGGCTCGTTATCTTCATATTCTGGAATAAGCTGGAAATCAACATTCTTTTCAACCAAACCGTCAATTAGATGGTCTAATAGTTCTCCATAATGAATCATATTTTGGCCTAATTTACGACTATCATAAGCATCTTCAACCGCCTGAGTCATAGCCAATACACCAGCAAGATTAGGTGTGCCATAGAGCTTAAAACCATTAAGCCATTTGTCTAAACGGTCAGATACCCAACAACAGCCGACACCAAGTTCTGTCCCAATTTTATGCCCCGAAAAGGCATAAAAATCGCACCAATCATCAATATTAGGCTCAATAGGCGTATGCCCAACCTGCGCCGTACCATCACAGATGTAAAATCCGTTATATTTATGAATAAGTTCACCAATTTGCTTAGTTGGGAAAATTTCACCTGTAATATTTTGTACGGCTTGCCACATTACAATCATTTTACCATAGTTTTCTGGCATATTGGCGATATTCTTAGATAATTCGCTAATATTTTTGACTGAATCGTAAGCATATCTATAAAAGCTATTATGCTCATAGCTAGAACAAATCACAGTATTTCTTTTAGCGCGATTCATCAAATTCTCAATCAACTGACTACTCGTGCCACCAAAAACAACCTTGCCACTCTTAGCCCCAATAGCCTTTTTTACTCTGTTCTCTGCTTCAGCTAGTAGGCGTTTTTCCTTGTAAGCATAGTTGGTGTTTGGATTAAGGAAAGGCCCATAAGCTGAACTTGGGTACTTAACATAAGGGTAGGTTGCGGCATAGTCAAGATATACCATATTACCCTCCAATCAAATGCAACACATCAAACACAACCCCTGAAAAACAAATTCCACTCACAAAACAACCTACACAAGAAGAGCTATATCGCTTGTCTTTATAAGCAGTCTTAGCCGTCCACAGATTAACAAGGGCCAAAATCAACAGTAATCCAGTCAACACAATCTCAAACATTTTCTTTCTCCTTCATTTTCTTAATTTCTTTCCGCAAACGTTGAGCTTTTCTACGCCAATTGCGGTTAGACTTCTGTAAGTCAGCAATCTTTTGAATGGCAAGGGGCATGAGAGTAGATGCTTCACAAGGGGAATACTCAGGTTGGTTATATTCACAAGCGAAACACGGCTTGTCACAATCTTGTGTACAGCAACGCATAGCCTTAATCAGATTATCCATACTTATCTCCTATTCAACCAGTTATCTAAGATGATAAAGCCTATAGCAATTAAAGCCACCGGCCAAAATACAGCCAATACAATGATTGCAACAAGCTCCTCAAACTCATCCATCTTATGACCGCTATTGCCAATCACAATATTAGCCAAATAAATACCTAAAAGCACATACACTAAGAAAGCAATAATCTCTCCCATATCAATCCCTCCATGTCTGATATTCTATTGAACACTCAAGAGGCGTGGCACGGCCTTCAATCTCTTGATACTTAATCATCTTAACTCTCATTGGGCGACCTGTCTCTTTAAGTTGTTGACACAACTGCATAAACTGGCCTTGAGCCATCTGCTCTGGCATAGACATTCGCTGACGCTGGACAAGGGCGTTGCCCTCATAAATTTCCACAAGATAATCTGTTGTATCGAATAGACTGTTTATGTTAAACATCATACTTTAGTCCACCCCCATTCATGTTTAGCACAACGAACTTTAATCTTTTTTGTTGTGTTTTGGTCATTTATCGGCTCAAGTTCATCTTCTTCATACCAAAAACAAGTGTTATCAGGAAAGCTATTAAGAGAGACAATAGAACCTTTAGGAAACTCCACAAGAAAGTTAGTGCCCCAATAGTTAATTTTAAGTATTTGGCCAACAGTGTCGACAGGTGGACTCCAATATCCTTCTCGGCCCACATATTTAACCATTTGACCGACATGGAATTTTGCCATAATAAGCCGCCTCCTTTTCTAAGATACTTGAATTATATCATAAAGGAGGCGGCTTGTCAAGAGTTAAATATACAGTTTTGAGTCTTGATTTACAGCTACAACACGGCTTGATTTACCCTGTTCTACTAATTTTTCTTTGAGCGTTTTAGCAAAGGACACTTTACCATCCATGTCACCATGAACCAGACAGACTTTATTGTATCTCAGTGCAGTAAGATAATCCATCAGTTCTTCATAACTTGCATGGCTCGACCAAGACCGCAACTCAACAATCTTGGCCTTATTTTCAAGCACCACACCATTAACCTCTACAAATGGCTCACCAGATTTAATCTTAGCTGCAAGGTTTTGTTCACCACTATAACCAATGAACATAAGAGTATTATTAGGATTGGGCAGAGCTGTCGTTAGGTGGTTTAAAATCCTCCCCCCGGACAAAAAACCGCTGGCCGAGAGGATAATACAATGCTCATTAGACATCTGTAATGCCTTGCTATCCGTTGCCTCACTGATAAACTTGAGTCTTGGCCATTTCATTACTCTTAACCACTGTTCAGTCTCAGGCCAAATATTGCTAATCTTAATGGCCAGTGGGCTATCAAGATAAACGGGGATGTCAGGTAACAACCTATCCTCCCACATCTCATATAACACTGTCAATAGCTCTTGGGTCCGCTGTAGAGAAAAGCAAGGGAACAAGATTCTATGACTGTCTCTAACCACAGTTTCAATCTTTTCAATGTCTTTAGACCTATCTTTTACACTATTAGGTCTGGTAGGCTGACAATAAGTACACTCATGGATAAGCATATCTACAAAGGGCAAAGGCTCATAAGGGATTGTATAAGGCCGCTCAGTTTGGCCACCCACATCACCACTGAATCCTACTCTATACTCTTTATATCCTTGTGTCATAGACAAATATACTTGAGCAGAGTACAAGATATGGCCAGCGGGGTAGTATTCAAACCAAATGTTCTTTGTTAGATTAGTCTTTTGGTGGTAATCGACCTCAATACATCTACCTAATGCTGTTTCAATATCATCGGCGGTATAAAATGGGCTGTACCCCTTACCATGCTTATTGTTTAGCTTGATACAGTCAGATTGATGGATTTTTAGGCTGTCCTCCCATAGTAGTCTCAAAATTAGCTTAGACCCAAATGGTACAAAAACATGAGCTTGAGAACCTTTGGCGAATAAAGCTGGAACAAGGGCACTGTGGTCTGCATGGGGGTGACTGAGAATGACCCACTGGATTTCTTTTATACGCACAGACTTGAGAAAATCTTTATTGTTCTGATAGTCTGTGGCTATATCATGGCCCTGAGAAAGGCCACAATCTAACAGAATCCCATACTGTTGAAATCGCACAAGATGAGATGACCCAGCTACCGCAACAGAGGCATTAGATGAGAACTTAACATAAGGTTTAGCTGTGCCGCTTCCCATTCTCTACCTCCATCATCAACACCTTATACAACATACAATCATGATAATCGTAATCTGCTCTTGGCATCACATAATCACTGATTTCTTGCAATCTTTGGCATCTGGTAATCTTAGCTAAACATTGCTGTGCCACACCACACTGATAGCAAGGGCTTTCTTTTAGATACTTAATTCTTTCACTCATCTTCACAGCACCCATCTTCACACTCATTATTTGTTTGGAATCCAATAACTTGAGTATGCGTCTCTTCAGGCTCCTCGGTTGCGTACTTAGCGGCCTCATAATTCAGCTTAACCGACTTTAGACCAAACACATTACTTATCCATCCACTAATAGCGTCAAGCGCAGGAACACCCGCCACGAAAAAGGCGACTGCCCCAAGTGCAGCATATAGGTATGTTAGGTCATGTTCTTTTTCTCTCTTTTCTTTCATTAAAAATCCTCCAATTCGGTTGGTCTAATGTCGGCCAATACATTATTTTCATCGTCTGTAACAAAGTAATCATGGCGTTGGAATGTACCACGGTCAAAGTATGACCATAGCTTTAGGCGTTTATCGCCATAAATACCATAACGTGACTTGATGATAAACTCACAGATATTAGGCACAGGTTGACGGTTATCGCCTACCCCATTACGCTTTAGATAAGGCTCAATCTGTTTCATGTCTTTGCGTAGGTAAGATGTTGGGATGATAATAGAACCAAAGTCAATTTTATTCTTAGTCGATTTGCCACCAGCCAAGGCCGTTTCATCAACAAAGCTAAGGGTTTTCCATGTATCGTTTAGCTGTTGGCTTGTTAAGATACCTACATTCATATCTTCAGCCATTGTCTTTAACTCAGTGGCCAGATATAGCAACACTTGGTCTTGTCTACCGGCGTTACCCACAACTTCACGGTATTCTTGACTAATATCGCCCTGCTGTTCCATATAGTCAAACACACAATACCCAATACCCTCACACTCAACCATCTCTTTAATCTTGCGTTTTAAGGCTTTGGTGTTAAAGTTGGGCATAGACGTGATATGGAGATTGGATTGGGCGATAATCTCACCAGCCTTAACAATACGGGCTTCTTCGTCAGGTGTACATAGGCCATTCTTAATTGACCTGTACTCAACCCCGCTCACAGCCGACCAGAACATCGGCTCAACCTCTGTTTCAATGTCTTGCTCTGTGGCAATGAATAGAGTAGGCGATTGGTAATTATCATTAACAATAAAGTCCCCGACCTCATCTGACCATAGTTTTTTTGCCCCGACTTTGGCCAAATCAGCTACACCAAGACGGCTCTTGCCCGTACCAGACCCACCACCTCTTAACCCTAAATGCCCTCTACACCAACCGTTCCAAATGGTGCTTAGATAACCTGATTGAAACAAAGCGCCAAATGACGGTCGCTCCTTAAAACCAGCTAACCTTTCAGCTACATTCTCACCGGCCTTGATTTCATTCCTTACATACTTAACATCATACTTAGTTCTTAGCTTTGCCGACTTAAATTCAATGTCAGTAAGAATCTCGCCAATAGTCCACTTGTTTAACTTGGCCATTTGCTCTGTTTCATCGAGCATTTCATCATAGTAATCAGCAATGTTATACCCATCGGACTTTAATTCACGTAATAGGCTGAACTTACGCAAGGTGGTATAATATAGCTCAAAGCTCTCAGGCGAACATAGCTCTTTTACAGTAGGTACAAAGTCAAGAAAATTGCTGTCGTTTAGCGTTTCGTATTGGGCTGGGTAGTCTTTGACATAATTATCAATCTCAACTTCACTGACATTACCAGCCCCAGCTTCAGCCAACTTACAAGTAGCGATAAAGATGATACGGTGTACTGGCTCAGGGTCAAAGTCGGTTTTGGCCAAAGGATAAGATGGATTGAATAGAAGTTGGGTGTTGTTCATTAAGCAACCGAGCAAGAGTGAAGCCATGTTAGAATTATATAGCATTATTTACCCCTTACACAGATACAATTTTTCAACTTTGTTACTGCGACTGCTCTTATCAAGCGTACATCTTAACTCACCAGACCAAATACATTCAAACCCATCTTCAGGCATCCAGTATTCGCTTACAAGAACAATGTTGGTCTTAGACATTTCTTTGCACCAAGCGTAAAATTTGTCATAATCGAAATTGCCAGTTGTGTACTTAGTTGTGTCTCGGTAAGGTGGGTCACAATAGATAACCATGCCATCAGTGAATTGGTCAAGGTAGTTGCTACAATAAAACTCAATACCTTTTAAGTTTGGGGCTTGTTTCTTGAGATTTCTAATCGCTTCATTAGTAATGTTTCTTGGTGTCACACCATCGGCTTTGAATCCACGAGGATAACCACCAAACCATTTAGCACCAAAAGTACAAAACCCAACCAAACCAACATACCAATCAGGGTAATTATCGGGGTTGATGTTTACAGCCCTATATTCATCTTCGGTAATCGTGTTGGGCAAATCATCAACAGTCTGTTGGACGTGTCTAAGCAAAGCAATAAGATACTTGTGACAATCAGTACCGTACTTGTATGTGCATTTGATTTTATCAATCATGTTAGCACCACCAACAAACGGCTCCCAATAGCCATTACATTTATCACCCATGCCGTCAATATAAGACTGGATAATTGGGGCGATTTGTTTAGAGATGCGGTTTTTACTGCCTACATACTTTATAGGTCATCCCTCCTTTATCTTAATCATACCACCATCTCAATCAAAAGTCAAGTCATCTTTAATCTTTCTTTGGGGCCGATATTTCTTGACCTTAATAGGTAGAATTGTACCTATTTCATCTGCTTTTTCTTTGGCTTCGGCCAACTTATCCCTGAACATCTGTGTAGCGTCAATATATTTTGGAAACAACTGATACAATCCATACTCGCCATCAATCACTACTTGTTCATAGTCTTTACAATATTTAAGGATATAGTACACATCTTTATGTGTTAGGTCATATTCTTTCATAATGTTTTTGAGTTGAGCAGTTAGCAACTTCCAGTTGGCATTTTCGCCCCACATAGATTGAATCAAATCTGTGACTTTACGGCGGTCTTTCTTTTCTTGTTCTGTTAATTTAGAGGTGGCCATATGCCCTCCTATTGAAAAAGACGGCCAGCGTTGGCCAGCCGTCTTTGGTTTGGTTTATTCTTTTAAGGATAATTCGATACAATCTTTTGCAGAATATCCTTTTCTTACATATCGAGCTATCTTATCTGTATACAATCCTAAGTCTTTTTCCCACTGGGCAACAGTCTTGGTTGTGCCTTGATATGTTAAAAAATGTTTTCGTCCTACTTTTTTAATTCCTTCGCCCAACTGGTCTTTAGACATTGTTTTTCTTGTGGGCGTTGTTAAGGCTTTTTCAACCGACCATTGACATTTGTTTATCCGCTGTTTAAGCATACCGTAAGGTATACCAAATTCATCGGCCCATTGTGCCATTGTTTTAGTTTCTCCGTTATAAGTGAGCAAATGATTATGTGTAGTGTTATTCATTTGCTCTTTGCGAGTACGCCATCTGCAATTTTCTGGGCAATAGTCTTTATCATTTTTAATACGGTCAATTTCTAGCCCTTCTTGATAGCCGTTTTCTAACGCCCACTGTTTAAAAGAGGAGTAATCTTGTGACCATTCGTCACACATTTTTATGCCTTTACCACCATAATATTTGTAATCTTTACTGTTAGGGTTGTTACATCTTGCCTTAATATGGCACCAGCATAAATACAATTTTTCTCTTTTTCTCATAAAAATTTCCTCCAAAATTTTATTAGAGTAGGGAATATGTGGAGGCATATTCCCTTAAATGAGAGAGGAGCGACCTCATTCTCAACCTCTTTGGTATATTATACCATATTTTCAAGAAAAAGTCAAGAAAAATTTCTATTGTTTACAAATTGTTCACAGTTTAATCTTCAACTTCGTCCAGAGCATCCCGCAAATCATCAATAATCATAATAATCTGCTCAGTCTGTGCCTCATTGGTCTCACTAATCTTATTGCCCTCGCCAAGATACTTCTCAACAATTGCAATGGTCTTATCCTTGTTTACCTTGTACAGCTTCTTATACAAAGGCTTAACCTGTTCCATGGCTTCTTCGTAGGTTAGCTGCTTAACAGTAGATTCATCTTTGAATGTGCTATAATCAACGGCCTGAATACCACTTTCCTGAGATTCTTTTTCCACAGCTTCTTTTAGAGCCTCTTGTACTGCCTCAGCAGTAAACGGCGTAATCTCAGGAGCCATGTACTTAAACCGGCCACCAGCAAGGAACTGAGGGCAATTAGCAAAGTAGACACTGGACATCTGAGGATTACCATTCTCGTCAAAACCATTACTCTTTACATAACCAATCAAGTCAACAGCATCAATGATAAGGTCAATAGTACGCTTATCACCCTTGGGGTATAGTTGTACATATTCCTCGTTGGTCTTAGGGTCAATCATCTTGCGTTCTTCAGAATGAGAAATAAACACAATGCAGTACCCAGCGTTTAATAGCTTATTCCACTCGCCAAACCACTCGTTTTCATATTCCTTCCAAAGACCATAACCACTATTGCCATCGTTCAAACGAGCTACACCCTGCATACCGCACACATACTTCTCACACCACTTGATAGCTACATCAAGAGTATCTACGATAATAGTAGAGTACATAGCACGGGCTTTATCAAGCGTCTTAGGGTCAGTCAACTGCTTGTTGACCTTCTTGAAATCAGACCACTTTGTTAGAGGCGCATAAGCAAGACCAGCAATAGCGTTAATACCTTGCTCAAACCGCAGATAGTAAGGCTTGGGGAACCGCACAGCTTGTGCGGTTTTCCCCAACTTACGTTCATTGGAGTGTAGTAGGATTAGCTTGCCCTCGATGCCATTAGAAACGGTAGAAATAGAAGGAGAAAAAATATCAATACCAGAATTTGCCATCCCACATCACCTCAATTAGAACTCATCCTCAAGGCCAGCTTCATCATCACTCCAAGGATTCTCATCATCCTCAAAATCATCAAAGTCATTAGTAGCCTTTTTGCCCACACGCTTAGTCTTGTACTCGGCCTTTCTATCCTTTAGATTAATGGTAGAATTGCTCTTAGTGGTCTTGTTGCCACCATTCTTGGCAAACTCATCTTTCTTGACCTGATACATCTTAATGGCCTTCTTGACCACAGAGCTGTCCATCCATAGGGTCTTGACAGGAGTCTGTTTACCGTCCTCACCCTCAATGTAGAGTTCGTCAGGCTCGTCAACAATGTCCATACCAGCAAGCACAAACTCAGTGCGAGTAGATACATTAGAGGTGTCAATCTTACCAGCATGGCCAATACCATGCTTCTTAGCCACGCCACCAAAGGTGATAGTATCCACATCCAGAGTAGCGTCAATGGTACAACCAGCCTCAACAGCATCATTAACATCGTCCACAAGGTCAGCGGGCACGATAACAGTGACAGGGAACACCTCTCCCTTGCCATTGGCCATATACACGGTCATCACACCACGTCCTGTTTCCTCAGCCTCACCATCAACCATCTTGGTCTCAGGCACGTTCTTAGTCATGCAACCGCTCATGTTGACGGTGATACCGTATTCCATACCTTCCTTATAGGCAGTAGTGGATACCTTGTTCACACGGAACTGAGGAGCCTCCTTAACCTCCTTACCGTCACGGCTCATGAACATATTGTTCTCAAGACGGCCTTCAACCACAACAACAGAGGGAGCACCGCCACCACCATTGACTTCGGGGTTCAGTTCCAGCATATCAGTGGCCATCTTCCACTGACGAGATTCCTTACCATCCAGACCCTTGGACGCAAAGTAAATCATAAAGGTGACAATACCGCCATCAGTGCGGACACCAAACTTACCCTTGATGCACTCAGCCTTGACCTTCTCACCTGTTGGTTTGCCATCCGCATATAGCTTTACCTCACAGTCCTCACGCTTCAGGCCCAATTCATAGACCGTACCAACACAACGATAAAAATTCTTACTCTTGTTTAGAATATCCATTCTTCATACCTCTATAATTTTATTATAATTTTAACACAGAAAGGGCCTGTGTTATTAACCCATCAACTTATATTGCTTAGACAAACAAATTGAAAATATACCAGAAAACATAGTAACTTTATGTAGATTTCTTAGCTTCTCTGGCCTTCTTTAGTCGTTCTGCTGCCATTTGACGCTGTTCCTCTGTCATTGTACGCTTGGCATTGGTGTTATGGCCTGTTCGATAAGGCCACAGAGGACAGGATTTAGCGGTACATTCTTTAACCAATCGAGGTTGGTCACCCATACAATTAATACAGAACGCCTTAATTGCCGATAGCGGTGTATTAGCCATCTTCAACCTCCTTAATCCCCAACTTTTCCTGAGCCATCTTTACATCCTCTTTTAAGATTTCAATGGCTTCTTCAATCGTCTTACAATCCTTAATCTTATCCACGCATCTTAAAGAATGAGCATACCAGCCTGTTTGGACACCTTGTAGGCGAATCTTATCAAACGTGTCTGTAAGAACAGGCTGAATTAGTTCCTTCAGGTCTTTATTGCCTGTTTCTTCTGTGGCCGCATCAAGAAAAGCCTTGAGCTTGGGATTATTGTCAATCATCTGCTTTAGCTTCTCACGTTCAAGCCGTTCACGAGTTCTCTTATCCATCATTCACCTCTATCACAATGGGGGCAATAAGGTTCATATAAAGTCTCATAAGCATCGACCTCACTATGATATTCCTTTACTTGTTGATATTTGATTTTTGTGCCACACTTAGGGCATAGCCCATTATCATCAAACCATCGCTCAATTCTGTGTACATCCTCGACTCTGGCACTTGCGTTCATTAGGTATAACATACAGTCTACCATAACATCAGGTTCGTCACAAAAATGAGTTTCAATTGCCTCGATGACCTCACTCATCATCTTAGGATACATTATACCTTCTCCAATCCATCAACTTCGATTAAATAACAAGGCTTGGTCACACTTTCAAACGGTTCAATGTATGCCAATTTTTTATTATTATCGAGACTATGGGGCGCAATTACAAGAATTCTATAAAATTCATCCAAGAAAGGCCGACAACCATAAGCGTATCTTGCGATGTCACCAACACCATATAAGTTCTTAGTTAACCAAGAAATATAAGTAGGATAAACTTTGCTAATATCCTTAATCTTAACTTTATCACCAACCTCAATCTTGTTCTTGCTCAATTCCTTATTGAGTCTAGCCATGGCTAACGCCATACCCATACTTAGGCTAAACTCATCTTCTGGAGCGCATCTGGCCTCTGCTTCAACAAAAGGCTTGCCATTCCCTTGTTTGGGACGAGATACCTTCACTCTGTTGTTATAAACGCTAACAACATACGTTCCAGTCTGCCAATCCTTTGCCAAATTACTCATATTTTACCTCCTTAAAATTCCATCAATGCCGTAGCATTATTGATGTTATCCTGATTTGCCTTAATATATCTTGTAGTCACGGCCAAAGAGCTATGACGTAAGACCTTACTAATAGTAGCCACTGGAACTCCCTTGTCACTCATAATTGTTGCACAACCAGCTCGCAACCCATGGCAACTAAGCTCATCCCAATACTTTAAACCAGCTCTACGAGCCGCAGATTTGATGGTCTGAGATACGCTGTTGTCACTCAGTTGATGATTCTGGAAAGAAGCGAACAGATAGGGGCAATCATCATCACGCAAACGTAAATACCGTTCAATCGCCTGTTCAGTAGACTGGTTGATATAAACCTTGCCACCCTTATCACCCTTGGTAACGGGCAACTCAATCTCTCGGTTGCTCTCCATAGCTTTCTTGTACTGGTTGATGGTGATATTGGCCATCTCACAAAACCGAACACCAGTGGATAGCAAAAAGCTGAACATGGCCTTGTCACGAGGGGTACGAGCATAGGAGATAAGCTGTTTTGCATCTTCCTCGGTCATACGGGGCTTTTCCTTGTTCTTGATGTTACTTGGACGCTTGAGATTCTTACTGGGGTCAACCTCAACCACACCCGCATCAACTAAAAACTTGAAATAAGACCGAACAGCAGCAACCTTATTAGCTACCGTTGCACTGGCCTGATTAGCAATACCAGCCTTCCAATCAATCAGGTCAAGGTAGGTAATGTCCTGTTCAGGCTTGTTGATGGTCTTGAGCATCTGGTTAATATGGTTGGTGTAACCACGCATAGTATTCTCAGACATCTTCTCAGCCTTCATATAATTAACAAAACTCTCAATCATTTTATTGGCCTCCTTTGATTTGTCTTTATGATACCACAACGGCTCGAACTTGTCAAGAGTTTTTTCTAAACAAATTCGAGCCATGTGATATAAAGGAAGTATATTATGAAGTATAGGAGGTAAACCATGCCATGGGGAACATGGCTTTGGGATAGGGCTGATAGGCTCAACCCTTGAGAAGCCTCGTTCAATATAACCTCACCTTTATTCATCCAACCGTCTGGCAACAGGTAGTGAGTATGAGGATTATAGAAGGAGCCACCTTCTAAAGCAGAAAGGATTCAAAGGAAAACTCAAGCTCATGCGCTATTGTTTTCCATAATCAAACATGACCTACACGCTCTGGCCAAAAGCCCGTTCGCCCTACCTCACATCCTCATCCTCGGCCATGCTTGATTGTTTGGTGTGCCCCGCTATCCCACTTTCACGGGGATATGTGACCTCGTTCTCTTTCATCAACTGTGGGTCAGCCGATTTAGCCGTTGGGAGGTTTGAATTTGGAAAGAAGCCTCGCATCCCCCATCTTCTACAACCTTTATTGTCCCACTTCGTTATTTGTATTTCGCACGAGAACCCCAATAGGCGGTCTGGTAGGAGGTAGGTGATTCGAACACCTGTGACACGATTATAAGTCGTGCATACTTGACCACTATATGAACCTCCCATAAAGCGGTTTTTCAGGCTAACCGCAAACCTTTATCTTGATTAGATTCTATCACATGATTATGGAATTGTCACCCCTATTTTTAAAATTCTTAAAAAATTTTTGAACGTCTTAAATGGTTTTTTGACATGATAACATCTCTATTGACTTTATGGGACATATTTCGCTGCTCTCTAAAAGCATTAAGCCTATCTTGGTAAATAGAATATTCGGAACAATTACTGTGGCATCCAACACTTCTGGAAATACAATCCTTACATGGAGGTTTAATATTATTTGAGATATTCATGTTTGTTCTCCTTTGTAGATATATATAGACCATATCATATACAAATGATTTTGTCAATACTTAATCTACGATTTTGATATTAAATTTTTTCTCTGCTTCAAGACGTGTCATGACAGGTATATTGTCAGTATCTTTCATTTTTCGGCGCTCAGGATAGAAATTACAATTTTCTGTTATTCCTTCACAAGTACAAAATTCACGCTCTTTTGTGCCCCAGCACTCGCCATTGAATTTACCGGGCTTTTTTTCGATTACATGGTAACAATCACATTTCATTAAGATTCTCCCTTCAAATTCAAAAACCAATTTGCATTTACATCTTCATCAAGATAAAAGAATTTATGACCGCCTACTGTAACAGCATGGTTTAAGCTTTCATGCCAAGAGCTATAAACCCGCTTAGGTGCATAGAAATACAAAATTGAATTTTCAGATACAAATTCACCATCATCAAAAACACGGCTTACGGACTCACAGACCTCAGCCCAACAATCAGGATTTGAATTTTGTAGTTCATCATCCCAACCAGAATATTGATATTTTTTACGCACGTCAGATGCAGAGAGACCGTCTTTGGCCATAGCGTTGAGTAAACATTGAGCAACGGCCATTTTACCTTCTGTGGGTTCTCCTTTAGCTTCTCCTGCCACAATACACTCAATCACATATCTATCATCCTCAGTAATAGGATAAAACGGTTTATCATATTCTGTCATATATAAATCTAATTGATTTTGGTTTTTTGAATTAATGACTTCACTATTATTTCCAATTAATTTTTCTAAATCCTGTTTTTTAATTTCAGATTTGATTTCTATGGCTCGATAATCAACAATGAAAATCGCAGTTAAAATTTCAAATCCTAAAACCAAAATCAAAAATCTGTTTACAAATTTCCGACTCAAAACTAAATTCCCTTTCTACAAATGCAAAACCAAAAATCAAAATTGAAATTCAAAATTGAAATTCAAAAACGAAAGTCAAAAATAGGAATCGTTCTCATTAATCCAAAAATAAAATTCAATTTTCCAAACGGTTGGCTCTGCATTTTTATTTTGTAAGGCCATTATAGCACAGCCATTTGGCTTTGTCAATAGATATAAAAAATTTTCTTTTCATGCACACATCTACATAATCAGCAACATTTTCATACACATATGCAGATACAAACACAGCCACATTTGCATTGGTATAGTCACCTACATCTACACCCAGTTTAGCGATTCTACGTGTATGTGTTGATGAGTTGATAGGTTCATGCACCAGCTTTGTCCATGTGTCTATACAGCTATCGACCTTAACCTATCCACATATCCACAGAATTTTGCACATGGGTTTGTTTATATGTTGACTGAGCTATATGCGTCTATCCATTCACACTTATAACGTTAAATCCATCTACCTATCCATTTATCTAAACCCATTTATCCAACCCCTTAAATTTATCCATCCATCCATATACAGTCTATCCATACACCCAAACCCCCACATATCTATATATAAGCATATATATACATATATCTATATATCCATATATATACCATATCGCTGGGAAATTTAAAAAAACCGCTTAATCGTGTGCCCATTTACGGGGAATTTGAAAAAATTTTTGATTTAGTGATTTAATCAACTAAACCGTTGCACTTTAAATCGCTAAAGTGATAAAGAAAAAGGGGCCGAAGCCCCTTTACCGATTTTCAAGTACAAGCGTTTTTCCGTTGTCCTCTGTCAGAATAACCTCCATTTCATCAAGCGCCCGGACTTGCTGCCAGTTCATATAACGCAAGTCACTTTTTAAAATTGCCCGGTCATTGAATACCACTTTGCGCCAGTTGGGGAAATCTTTTACCTGCATTTTTTGTTCCTCCTGTTTTTGTTTTCCCGTTTGGGATTGTCTATATAATACCAGATGCAGCCCCATTTTGCAATAGTCAAACTATACGAAAACTTAAAAAATTTTTAGATGTTTTCACTATTGCAAAAGCAACAAAATAACGGCCTATTTTGGTAATGCCTTTATAACGCATTTTAAGGCCCTTTACAGCCCTTCCAGCGTTAGACGTGAAAACATACGGCAAACAATACAGAAGCGTTTACAGGGCCGTTTCTGATTGATTTTTACAGGTAATAGGCAAAAAGAAAAGAGGCCCGAAAGCCTCTAATCTTTATCCACATAAGCAACACTATAAAACGTACAGCCTCCGTGCTGTTCCCCTTGTTCGATTAACCAACATTCTAAATCATATTGCCGTTCACATTCTAAGTTATAATTACCTCCTTCATTATACAGAAAATTCTTTTCAACCCGTGTACCGTCTGCATATTCCCCTATAGCGTTCCACATGATTTAAGCCTCCTTTAATCGCAATGAGAATAATACACAATAAGCAATTCCAGCGCCCCCGAATCTAATTGAATGGGAGCGGCTTCGCTGCCTTTATAACTCAAGTGCGCCCCGTATCCACCATTTACAGGGTCTTTTTCATAAGCAAGCATTTCTTTTAACTGTTTGACTTTATAAGTGTCCATTGTTTTAGCCTCCTAAAAAATTTATGGAATGGGGCTTGATAGGCTCAAACCCCCGAGAAAGCCGGTTGTTTTATTTCGCAAAAAGGTTTTTAATTTCTTCCAAATCTTTTTCTGGTTTGTCAAGAACTTTTTCTCCGCCTTTTTCTTCCAACCAGATAGTTACATCAACGGCGCAGTCTTTTCGACCTCTGTCCATGTAGTCGATTTTACCAAAGTTAAAAGTCTTTTTCATAATATTACCTCCAAAAAATGTTTTGGTTCCTTTCGGTGATTGTATGATACCAAATCCCAAAAGCTTTTTCAATAGGCATTTTGCACAAGATTTGAAAAGTTTTTTGGTGAGTTTATTAGAATGGGATTATCTGGCCTTTCTGCCCTTCTACTTGTGCTTTAAATATACGAAACGCCGCTTTATACTTAGCGTTTATTTCTGGACTACTCCGCCGGAAATGGTATAGTTCTTCTAAATCATGAAACGCTTGCCACAATTCAGGGGTTAACATAATGGTTTCAATATCTTTACGTAAAAGCATTTTTCAAGCCTCCCCCGGCCATTTTTCGCCCTGTACCCAAGTCCACGGGATAAAAACATTATAGATATTCTCATGTCCGAAAAAATACGCCGGGATAGTTTCTTTCCCGTCAGGCATAACAACAGGCTTCGTGCTCCATTCTCCCCATGCCTTCAAGGCTTCGGCCTCTGTATTGTAAACGGCGTCAACAATAATTGAACGATAATATAAGAAAACAGTATGGTCATTTACAACTTGCGCTTTTCCATGCTTTTCTTCATCGTATGCCAAAACATAACGCTTATTTTCTGCGGGGTTATAATTGAGATAATATAACATTTTTCTTTCCTCCTTAAACCATCTGAAATAATGTTGACGTTCTGGAAGTAATAGCGTAAAATTTGCCGTTTTCATCACGGAACAAAGCCCCATTCATGCCATAAACGCCCGTACTGACGTTTAGCGTTGTAAAGCTATGGGCCTTTCTCAAAGCCTTACAAGCGTCAAAAGAAAGATATGTAATATCTTCGGCCGCGCCCAAAGCAACAAGATTTTTAATTTCTTTTTGTGTCATTCTTTTCATTTTTCTTTTCTCCTTATTATTTAATAAATTCAACGTTCATAGGTCTCATCTATATTCCCATCTTCCCAATAGGTATTAATACGCATCCAGTTATTTTTTTGCAATGTCTTTGTAACAATACGGTCAAAACAAATTGTAATAATAATACTTTCTCCGTCCTCGTTTTTCCCGGTGGCAAACAAACCTTTCGCCCCATATTTTTTAATTAATTTGTTGATAGTATCATAATCCGAGCTAAAGTTAAAACAAATATTTTCCATTTTTCTTTCCTCCTTATTTATCAAACCAAAACAAAAACTTACAAATGAAATAACTAACAGTAGTTGCGCCTACAATAATAAAAAATGTTGTCCAGTCCATATTAACCTCCGATATTCTTTTATTGTGGTTGCCTTGTGATTATTATTATATTCATATCGGCCTAGATTGCAATAGGCAAAATGACTAAAATATTAAAAGATTTTTGGTGGTATTGCCTATATCCTTATATACATATATAATATATAAACCAAACACAAAACGCATACAAATGTCCGCCACACAAAAACGCCTTTATAACGCAAGGTAAACGGTTACGTTTTGCTTTTATCCATGGGCGCTATAATTATATGGCAGACGCCTTAACTTGGATTTGTATATTTATCCGGTTATAATATTCATAGATTTAATTAACTTTTCGCCATTTATTCACTTGAAGAGTTCAGATATTCACTTTTGGCCCTGATATTGATATGAATATTCAATGAATATCCATGAATAAATGAATATAGGAATTTCGGCCTAATGTATGATTCAATATGATTTTCAAAACTATATTATATAGAGATTGAGATTATATGATATAGTTATAATGATTATAAAATATGATAATAATTATTGTTCTGGTGTGGGTGGTGATATAGTCTTTATAGTCTTTAATACTATATGATATGATAATAATTGATAGATTGTATGGTTGTATGAATGATATATGAATATGGTTTATAATATGATTGAATATGGTTTTGATAACTGTATTGTATGGTATTGATATAGTATATAATAGTTGTGGTGATTGTATGGCGTGATGTTGAATAAAGTGTGAAGGATATGAAGAATATAGTTGTTAGTGTGATGTGATGTGAAGATGGATAGTGTGTGATGTGGTTGTGGGAATGGGTGATGTTGTGTTGCAAACGCAACAGTTCCGCTTAATGCGTATGCCCTTCTGTAGCTGTTGCGACTTGACATCACGGGCACAACTTGAAGTTAGATTAAAACTAGAATGCGTTCTAGTATTGGTTCTATTTTTGTCTAACTACGCCAATAACTTTTGTTATCAGCGGGATATTATGTTAACCCACCGCCGGGGTGAGTTATGGATGACGCTTTAAAGCGTGAAAGCAAAACGCTTAGTAGTACCCACACAACACAACCGCCTATCCCCACTTTAACCCAAACAAACCCCAAAACTCTTCATCCTATCCCCACTTTTGTCTCATTACATCCATTTTCTTTTCTTCTATCCACCACTTTATATAATTATTAACAATCTGTTAACTTATATTTATATATATTGACAATAACGTTAGGATGTGATAATATGGTAAAGGTGAAGATGGTACCACTTTTGTAATCACTATATATATGTAATAGAAAATTTAGTACCATCTTTAATATTGATGAAATAAGGAGACGCAAAACGCAGAGCGTTATTGCTGGGCACAAGGATTTGGTACCAAGTACCATCTTAACAAAGGGGCGCTTATGGAAAAATTAAATTATTCAGAGTTATGCCGTCAATTAGGCGAAAAAGAAAGGTCAGGAGGCCGGAACAGAAAATTACATATTGAGAGTTTACAAGAACAATACAACATAGAAAAAGTTGGTTATGGTAAATATATTATTCATGGCCAATACACAGCAGAAGAAAAACAACTAATTCAAGCCGAAAAGAATTATAACAATTTCGTTCAAGCTGCTTTATTAAACTTGTTTGCTGAGGGCGATGTTATCCAAACCCATACATATACCAGTTTTCGCAAAGGGCTATATATGGTTAATACTAATTACTTTCTATATAAATATGGGAAAGAAAATATTGATATAAAATTACCAAAAGATTTCCCTGATTATCTCGCAGAAGAATTTGAGGATAGATGGTTTAATATCGTTGAGGCGCATGATAAATATGTTTTAAAGAGCAATCTTCTCAAGCTAAAAGAAAAGGGGCTTATAGAGTATAACGAAACATATTTATTATATAAAGCAGTTAAATATGAAAATGGCAAAGTTTATAGTAAAGGGCAAATTGCAACAACAGAAGAATGGGCTGAAATAGAACAGACAAAGCTTGAATTTATGAAAGACAATAACGCTCATTCAGTGCAAGAATTATACCAATTAAGCCCACAAAAAATTAAACAATATTATGCCATTATATTGGCCAAAGTAAAAAATCTTGGTTACGATAATTATGCCAAAGCATTTATTATCTCAAGGCCAAGTGGGTTAAAAAAGATGGTAGGATTCTTTGCTCCTAAGTTTAATAAAGCTCAGGTTGACCGATTGCTCAAGAGCCGTAGATTTAAGATGATACCGCCTGTTGTGCATGAACAAATGATAGAAAAGGCAATCAAATATGAACTTGATGTTTTCGCAACAGCAGAAGAACTAAAAAAAGAGGGCTGATTTCTCAGTCCTCTTAATCTTTATTCTGTTTTCATGCTTTTAATAATTTCAGCAATCTTATCAGCGCACTCGACAAAATCCTTTTCTTTCCAACCTTTTGTTGTCATGGCCGGTACACCAATCCGAACACCGCTTGTTTGGGCAGGGCTTCTGGTATCATTAGGAATCATATTCTTGTTTAGTGTAATACCGTGCTTGTCAAGTTCGTCCTGTACTTGTTTACCGCTTACGCCAATGTCGGTCAAATCAAGCAAAATTAAATGGTTGTCTGTGCCGTCAGTAACCAGCTTAAATCCCAACTTGATAAACTCATCTGCCATAGCCTTGGCGTTCTCGATAATCTGGTGGCCATATTCCTTGAACTCAGGCGTTAGGGCTTCCTCAGCCGTTACAGCCTTTCCAGCAATTTCATTCATAAGGCTACCGCCCTGATTGCAGGGGAACACAGCACTATCAATTTTCTTTGCATATTCAGGCTTGCAGAAGATAATGCCTCCACGATTACCTCTTAATGTCTTTTGTGTTGTAGTGGTAATAAAATCACCCACACCAAATGGGCTTTCATGGTCGCCACTAACAATAAGCCCAGCAATGTGTGCCATGTCCACAAACATATAGGGCGCATCAATACCAGCCTTCATTGCAGCCAAATCAATGATTGTTCGGATGGTATGATAGGGGATTGCTCTAGCATACGCAGATGCTCCAATAACCACCATCTTAGGCTTATATGCAATGACTTTGTTATAGATGTCGTCAATGTCAATTCGGCCATATTGATTTACGCCATAGAATACCATGTTGTACAGTTTACCACTAAAGTTTACAGGAGAACCATGGGTAAGATGTGCCCCATTGTTAAGACTCATACTTAACACAGTATCACCCGGCTCAAGCACACTGGCATAAACTTCCATATTCGCAGAGGAACCTGAGTGGGGCTGAACGTTTACATGATAATCAGTCTTAAATACTTTTTGCCACATATAGCGGCAATACAATTCAAGTTCATCAAAATTCTCACAGCCGCCATAATATCTGCCCATGTTACCGGTATGCACATAGTCAGGATATTTTTCTTGGAACTTTGCAATGCTCTCTTTGCTGGGGTAGCCCTCAGTATACTTGAGCATCATACAAGACCCCACAACTTGTTTAACTCTATTACTAACAAAATTCTCTGAGGCGATAAGCTCTACTGTGTTGTCTTGGCGTTTTTGCTCATTGTTAATGATTTCAAAGATTTTATCCATCCATTCTCTCCTTTGATTTATTTTGATGTGTATTCATTCCACAAATAATCAATAAACCTATCCCAGTTCAACTTTAACTGGCTGTAAATATCAATCTTGGTCTTTGCCCCTCTCTCAAACAAACCGCTAATCATAACCTCATATTCAGCCCTACACCAGAAATAATACATGGCCTCTTTGTCTATCATTTTCTCGAATTCATCTATGCGTAGGCGTTTGTTAAAGATGTTAATTACAGCTTTATTAAAGCTATAATGATTGAAAACATTAAACGGCTGAATTTTATTTGTGTTAAGTTCATCTCGCCAGACATTCCATTCAAGATTCATTGGCTTTATCCTTTCTCTCGCCGTAGCTGCAAAAATCATCATCGTGCATATTGCCGCACAGGATGTTAGGCTGACCCGGAGTGCCATCACGGTATTTACAGTCCTTACAGCGCACAACACGCACAGCGTCAATAGTTGGCATATTTCTAATCGAGTCAAGCACTTCTACTGCATCTGTGTTGTATGGCTCTGGACTTGCAATAGTCCATTTCTTTTCCAGTTCATCTGCATCAATCATCCTCATGGTCTACCTCCATCTTGGCCCCGCAGCTGGGGCAGTATTTTGCTTGTTCCCAAAACCAGCTAACAGGATATTTGCAGTTATGACAAATACCAATATTTTCTCCGTCATCTGTAATTTTGTACTCCCAGTGGCTATGCACCACCGGGGCAACATCAGCGACGGGTACATCCAAGATGGATTGTAAGTTTTTTGCACTACACCTGTCCTGCATTAGTTTCATAAGCACTGCTTCCCGCTTAATGTAGTCATCCATTGTCAGCCCTCCTGTTCCACGCCTTAGCAGCATCTTCTTTTGTGTGGCCTCGCTTTGCACCTGCACCGCATCTCTGACACTGTGAGAAGTATCGATAGTACAAATATTCATTATCATCCGCAAGTATCTCTACCCCCTTATATCCGCAGAACGGGCATGGTTTCAGTTTGTATTCAGCCATTTTACTTACCTCTCACAATAAAAATAATTTTAACCAGACCGGAATATCCGCAGTTACAATGCTTTTAATATAAAAAATGACAAACACAATACATCCAACAACAACTAAGCAATAAAAAATAAACGGCAACCAATCTTTCCACTTCATTATTAATCCTCCATCCATTCATATCCAAAACCATTCTCTGTTGTAAACCAAACTTCTTTAATCCCCATATCCTTAATCATCTTTTGACAAGCTGGGCATGGTCTTGCAAGAGCTTTAACCCCATTCTTATGTTCACGATAAACATAGAGCTTAACTTTACTAAAGTCAATGTCAAGGTATCTAATCTTGCTCAAACAAGCCATTTCAGCATGAACAGTATTATGAGCATCACTGGCCTCAACATCCCAACCACGCTCACGGTTAAACTCTTTCTGTCGGGGGTTTGTCTTTGTACTGTTGTGGCCTGTGGCCAGCAAACTGCCTTTATAAATTGCTACAGCACCTAAGTGATGCTGTTTAAAGTTAGACTGTTTACTGGCTTCTTTCGCCATTTTCAAGTATCTAATAATTTTTGTATTGTGAAACTGTGTCATAGTATCGCTCCTTTGAGGATATTATAACATGATTGGGGTTAATTGTCAAGTTTTTTATAATAATTTAATCTGGTTTTATATTCTTTATTAGTAGGAACAACAGTTCCTTTACATTTGGCACATGGAAAATTATCTTCACCTACTGTTAAATAGATACAATCATAACAAGTTTCAAGGTCATCATTTGTCCCAATAAACTTATTTTCTAAACTCTCATTACCCAACGCCCAAATAAATCGCAGGTAATTCATAGAATCTTGAACCTTCTCAAGAAAGTCATCACGGTTACTAAAATCGTCACGCTGAATCATATCTCTAAGGGCTGTGAGGTGCTTAGTTAAATATCCCCAACAGGCTTGAGCCGGTGTACCACCCATGATTTCTGCGCCAGACTTAAAGTTATGTAGAGCGTCATCAGAGCTGGAATAACGAGCGTTCTTTTCGGCCAAGGTCTCAGAGGCGTTGCCGTCAAGCTCCTCAAGCAATTTCTTAAAATTTTCGTGTGTCATGTTAATTCTCCTCATCCAGTTTAAAATATTTTGCGCTAATATAACGCCATTGATTATCAATGTAAACAAGAAAATGTGGGTAGCCTCTCTTGTCATCTCTAACGTTGCAAACTGTAACAAGCATTGGGGCATAGCCCGGGTCTGGATAAAAAATAGCCTTAAACATACTTGTTTTGTTCCTTTCGTTTTTCTGCATATCTTAGTAACTGAATTGCTTTTGACCTAATTCCAATTTCTTCAAAAGGTAGATTATAACCAGTGCTGTGGTTAAAACCTTTAAAAGCTTCAGCCCATCTAACCTTGTTAGCAATCTCTAGATATTGGGCTTGTAAGCCTTCAAGTTCTAAAGCCCATTTAGTCCATGTGTCATCTGTTACAAGATTTTCATTGTATGCGTAGTAAATACAACTATGTACGAGCAGTTGTAATCTACGGCGTTGGATTAGTTCAGCAATCTGAGTTTTGTTCATGATTATTCTCAACATCCTCAAAATGAACTTCTTGGTTAAATTTATTCTTTAGCACATTAATGGCCTCTTGGGGCGAGATATAAAAGAACTCTCTATCAGGGGCTACACGTTTGTCATCAAAATAATGGTGCATTTGTGTTTCAAGTTCAAAACAATTATCACTAAACACAAAGCCATGTGTTCTGAACGCATAGGGGAGAGAACTTGAACTAAGCTCTTTTACACGGATTGTGGGATTAAGACGACGAGTGCATCCAATTTTCGTCATTCTGGGTAAACTGGGCGAACTAATCACATATACCCAACCAGCATTATTATGCTCACGGCGATATTTTAGATTATCCATACGCTTGTCAATATCGTTCATTTGAGCTTTGATTAATTCACGTTCTTCGTCTGTTAGAGCTTTAGCAAAGGCAATATCCATAGATTTGCGTTCTTTTTCAAGTTGCTCTTGTTCTTTGGCGATTTCTTCTAATAGTTTTTCTTGTTCTCGCATCCGCTTACGTTCTTCACGAAGTTGAACTTTTTCTTTGGCTTTTTTAATCTTTAACTCAAGTGTGTATTGCAGGATTTCAAGGCGAAGATTAAGATAACATGGGTTTAGACTAATGCCTAACATCTCGCCTTGTTTATTATACTTGTCGAAAGACTTTTTAATTAAATCACAGGTGCGATAATAGTTTCCATCTGTGATAGATTTTGTTTTGGTTTGGACATAAATATTGAATCCAATAAGCAAATTCTTACCAAACGCCTCTTGAAACTTTTTGCCTTTAGCCTCAGACCCATCAATACGATAAATCCTGTTGTATTGGATGATAGTGCCTTTGCCAGCCATTTCTGCCATTTTGTTTTCAGCCAAATAAATATTGCCTTCAAGAATATCGTCTGGTGTGGTGGGGACATAACGTTCATAGCCAACTTCTTCAAGAGTATTAAACCCAGCAGTAACGAACTGGAAAGACTGGTTCTCTTGTTTAAGTTTGGCGTTTTGAACGGTTAGCTCATCAATACTGTTTTTGAGGGCGAATTGTTTTTGTTTAAGTTCTTCAAGTTTCTTTTCTTCCTCGGCTCTTTCTGCTTTTAGGCGCTTCAGAAAATTCATCATCCATATCTTCCTTCCACACGATATTGTCAAAATCTCTCGGATTGTCTGATTTGGCTTCAACGGCTTTGGTTGTCTCGTTGTAAAGCTCAAAACGAGGAGATTTACCAAGTCCAAGGTCATTAATTACATAGGGCGTTCCATTAAACCGGACAACAAGGTTTAGTTGTTTTGTTCTTGCCATATTTTCACCTCTCAAGGTAAGTATAGCACAAGGGACATAAAATGTCAAGTAAATTTTCTTTTTACTTGAATTTTTCTTTTAATATATTATCCTGCTTACGCAGTCTAATATATTAAAATCAAAATTCTATATATACTTGACAATATAGAGTATATATGTTAGAGTATATGTGAATACTCTTATATGTGAATACATAGATTAATTTAAT
>ULQV01017745.1_pt1 | contig 89184 bp, 94 predicted proteins | sample 1954851 | NCBI WGS metagenome assembly ULQV01 (sample SAMEA4835665, study PRJEB28245) | human gut metagenome | biome: gut microbiome; material: fecal sample | place: Denmark | collected 2008 | reverse complement strand
CCTGCCGCTGGGTACGGTGGCGGGTCTGCCCCGCATCCTCGACGTGGGCCAGTGCAACGACGCCTACAGTGCCATCCGGATCGCGCTGGGTCTGGCCGAAGCTTTTGACTGCTCGGTCAACGAGCTGCCCCTCTCCATCATCCTCTGCTGGTTCGAGCAGAAGGCGGTCTGTGTGCTGATGGCCCTGCTGGCGCTGGGCATCCGGGGCATCCGTCTCGGCCCCACCCTGCCCGCCTTCCTCTCCCCCGGGGTGGCCGCTGTTTTGCAGGAGAAGTATGACCTCCGGCCCATCACCACGCCGGAGGACGATCTTGCCGCCTGTCTGGGCCGGCACTGAGCCGGAAAAGGCATACTATTTCCTACTCTGCGTGTCTGTTTTTCACAAGAAGAACCGTCGCCGTGTACCCAGCTTTGGTGCAGCTGTCACTTGAATCTATTTCAACACCTTTGTATAATAGTGTTGTTATCCGGAACAAGGGCGTTCCAGATGTGTCTTTGCCGACCCATCTGGGACGCCTTTTCTTTTTATCGGCACAGAGGGGCGCTGCGGATTGTGCCGCAGCACTGCCAGGATAAGCCTCCGGAAAATCGAAAAAAGGATGGGAAAGTCTATGGAAAATTTCACGGAGCAAAAACGACCACTCGGTCTGTATGACCCCCAGTTCGAGCACGACGCCTGCGGCATCGGCGCGGTGGTGGACATCAAGGGCCGCAAGAGCCACCAGACCGTCAGCGATGCACTGTCCATCGTGGAGCGCCTTGAGCACCGCGCCGGCAAGGACGCCGAGGGCAAGACCGGCGACGGCGTCGGCATCATGCTGCAGATCAGCCACCGCTTCTTCACGAAGGTGGCCGACGAGCTGAACATCAGCCTCGGCAACGAGCGCGAATACGGCGTGGGTATGTTCTTCTTCCCCCAGAACGAGCATCTGCGGGCGCAGGCCATGAAGCTGTTCGAGCTTGTGACCCGCAAAGAGGGCCTTGAGTTTCTGGCATGGCGCGCCGTGCCCGTAGACCCCGACGCCGTGGGTCAGAAAGCCCGTGACTGTATGCCCTCCATCTGGCAGTGCTTCATCAAAAAGCCCGCCAAGGTGAGCAAGGGCATCGACTTCGACCGCAAGCTCTACATCGTCCGCCGAGTCTTTGAGCAGGCCAGCAACGGCACCTATGTGCCCAGCCTGTCCAGCCGCACCATCGTGTACAAGGGGATGTTCCTCGTCCACGACCTGCGCCTGTTCTACCTCGATTTGCAGGACGAGGATTACGAGTCCGCCATCGGCATGGTGCACAGCCGTTTCTCCACCAACACCAACCCCAGCTGGATGCGCGCCCACCCCAACCGCTTCATCCTCCACAACGGCGAGATCAACACCATCAAGGGCAACACCGACGCCATGCTGGCCCGCGAGGAGACCATCTCCTCCCCCATCATGAAGGAGGACATGAACAAGATCCTGCCCATCATCAACACCTCCGGCTCGGACTCCGCCATGCTGGACAACGCCCTCGAGTTCATGGTGATGAACGGCATGGATCTGCCGCTGGCCGTCATGATCACGATCCCCGAGCCGTGGGAGAACAACAAGAACATCAGCCAGAAAAAGCGGGATTTCTACCAGTATTACGCCACCATGCTGGAGCCGTGGGATGGCCCGGCTGCCATCCTCTTCTCCGACGGCGACGTGGTGGGTGCGGTGCTGGACCGCAACGGCCTGCGTCCCAGCCGGTACTACATCACCAAGGATGGCCGGATGATCCTTTCCTCCGAGGTGGGCGTGCTGCCCTGTGAGCCGGAGAACATTCTGGTAAAGGATCGTCTCCGCCCCGGCAAGATGCTGCTGGTGGACACCCTCAAGGGCGAGGTCGTGGACGACGAAAAGCTGAAGGAGTACTACGCCAGCCGTGAGCCTTACGGCGAGTGGATCGACCGCAACCTCGTCCAGCTGAAAGACCTCAAGATCCCCAATGTCAAGACTCCCAGCTATACCGGCGACGACCTGCTGCGTCTGCAGAAGGTGTTCGGCTACAAGTACGAGGACATCAGCACCCTCATCCTGCCGATGGCGCGTCAGGGCGCAGAGCCTTCCGGCGCAATGGGCACCGATACCCCGCTGGCCGTCCTCAGCGGCCAGCACCCCCCGCTCTTCAACTACTTCAAGCAGCGGTTCGCGCAGGTGACGAACCCGCCCATCGACGCCATCCGTGAGAAGGTCGTCACCTCCACCAGCGTCTATGTGGGCGCACACGGCAACCTGCTGGAGGATAAGCCCGAGAACTGCAAGGTGCTCAAGGTCCACAACCCCATCCTCACCTCCACCGACCTTCTCCGCATCAAGTACATGAATGTGCCGGGCTTCAAGGTGTCCACGGTCTCCATCAATTACTACAAAAACACCAGCCTCGAAAAAGCCATCGACCGCGTCTTCCTCGAGGTGGACCGTGCCTACAAAGAGGGCGCGAACATCATCATCCTGTCCGACCGGGACATCGACGAGTACCATGTCGCCATCCCCAGCCTGCTGGCGGTGTCGGCTGTGTCCCAGTACCTCATCCGCACCAAGAAGAGCACCGCACTGGCCCTCATCCTCGAGAGCGCCGAGCCGCACGAGGTGCACCACTTCGCCGCCCTGCTGGGCTATGGTGCCTGCGCCGTCAACCCCTATCTGGCCCATGAGACCATCGGCCAGCTCATCGACGATGGCCTGCTGGACAAGGACTATTACGCCGCCGTGGACGACTACAACAAGGCTGTGCTGGGCGGCATCGTGAAGATCGCCTCCAAGATGGGCATTTCCACCATCCAGAGCTACCAGAGCAGCCAGATCTTTGAGGCCGTCGGCATCTCCAAGGACGTCATCGACAAGTACTTCACCGGTACGGTCAGCCGCGTGGGCGGCATCGGCCTCGAGGACATTCAGGCAGACGTGGAGGCCCTCCACAACGCCGCCTTCGACCCGCTGGGCCTCGACATCAATATGCAGCTGGAGGACGGCGGTGCCCACAAGTTCCGCAGCGGCAAGGAAGAGCACCTGTTCAACCCTCAGACCATCCACCTGTTCCAGAAGGCCTGCTTCACCGGCGACTACGACACCTTCAAGCAGTTCACCCACACTGTGGACAACATGGGCAGGAACGGCGTTCATCTGCGCAGCCTGCTGGACTTCAACTACGCCCCCGACGGCGGCATCCCTCTGGACGAGGTGGAGCCGGTCAGCTCCATCGTCAAGCGGTTCAAGGCTGCAGCCATGAGCTACGGCGCACTGAGCAGCGAGGCCCACGAGACCATCGCCATCGCCCTGAACCGCCTCGGCGGCCGGAGCAACACCGGCGAAGGCGGCGAGCCGGAAGAGCGCTATCACAGCGAGAGCAACTCCAAGATCAAGCAGGTGGCCTCTGCCCGCTTTGGCGTCACCAGCAAATACCTCGTCTCTGCCGAGGAGATCCAAATCAAGCTGGCACAGGGCGCAAAGCCCGGCGAGGGCGGCAACCTGCCCGGCGCGAAAGTGTATCCGTGGATCGCCAAGACCCGCCACAGCACCACCGGCGTGGGCCTCATCTCTCCCCCGCCCCACCACGACATCTACTCCATCGAGGACCTTGCAGAGCTGATCTATGACCTCAAAAACGCCAACCGTCACGCAAACATCAACGTCAAGCTGGTGAGCGAGGCCGGTGTCGGCACCATCGCAGCCGGTGTGGCCAAGGGCGGCGCACAGGTCATCCTCGTCTCGGGCTATGACGGCGGCACCGGCGCTGCGCCCCGCAACTCCATCAAGGACGCCGGCCTGCCTTGGGAGCTGGGCATCGCCGAGACCCACCAGACCCTGATCCTGAACGGCCTGCGCACCCGCGTGCGCATCGAGAGCGACTCCAAGCTCCTCTCCGGCCGGGATGTCGCCATCAGCTGTATGCTGGGCGCGGAGGAATTCGGCTTCGGCACCTCCCTGCTGATGACCATGGGCTGCGTGATGATGCGTGTCTGCAACCTCGACACCTGCCCCATGGGCATCTGCACCCAGAACCCCGAGCTGCGCAAGCATTTCCACGGCAAGCCCGAATACATCATCAACTACCTGACCTTCGTGGCGCAGGAGCTGCGGGAGTACATGGCAAAGCTGGGCATCCGCACCATCGACGAACTGGTGGGCCGCACCGACCTGCTCCACGTCAAGCCCGCCCCTGCCGGAAGCCGTCTGGCCAAGATGGACCTCGACTGCATCCTGCACAACCCTGCCATCGTCAACAGCAACGTCCACTTCCAGAAAGAGGATACCTATGACTTCCATCTGGAAGACACGCTGGACATGAAAGTGCTGATGAAGAAGTTCAAGCTGTCCAGCAAGACCCCCCAGAGCGTCAAGCTGGAGGTCTCCAACACTGACCGCGCCTTTGGTGCCATCTTCGGCAGCGAGATCACCCGCAAGTATGGCGGCGATCTGCCGGATGACGTCTACACCGTCCACTGCACCGGCGCAGGCGGCCAGAGCTTCGGCGCGTTCATCCCCAAGGGCCTGACCCTTGAGCTGACCGGCGACTGCAACGACTACATGGGCAAGGGTCTGTCCGGCGGCAAGCTCATTGTCCGCCCGCCCGAGGGCATCACCTTCAAGCCCGAGGACAACATCATCATCGGCAACGTGGCCCTCTACGGTGCCACCAGCGGCAAGATCTTCGTCTCCGGCGTGGCCGGTGAGCGCTTCTGTGTCCGCAACTCGGGCGCTGTGGCCGTCGTCGAGGGCGTGGGCGACCACGGCTGCGAGTACATGACCGGCGGCACCGTCGTCGTTCTGGGTCATACCGGCAAGAACTTCGCGGCCGGTATGACCGGCGGCATCGCCTATGTGCTGGACGAAAACTGGGACTTCTACCAGCGGGTGAACAAGGAGACCGTCAGCCTCGAGCCGGTGGAGCACAAATACGATGTCGCCACCCTGAAGGAGCTGATCCGGGAGCACGTCGAGCTGACCGGCTCGCCCCGAGGCAAGGAGATCCTGGACAACTTCAGCGAGTTCCTGCCCAAGTTCAAGAAAGTTCTCCCCTACGACTACGACCATATGCTGCGGGTCATCGCCTCCATGGAGGAACGGGGTCTCGACGGCGAGCAGGCGCAGATCGAAGCATTCTACGCCGTGCAGAAGAAGAAGTAAGGAGGGGAACATCATGGCAAAACTCACTGGTTTTATGGATTACGCGCGCAAGACCAGCACGGATGTTCCGCCGCTGGAGCGCATCGAGAATTTCAATGAATTTCACATCTGGCTCTCCCGGGAGGAGCAGCAGACGCAGGCAGCACGCTGCATGGACTGCGGCGTCCCCTTCTGTCAGGCAGGCATGATGATCGGCGGCATGGCCTCCGGCTGCCCCCTGAACAACCTCATCCCGGAGTGGAACGACCTCGTGTATCAGGGCAAGTGGGAGCTGGCGCTCCGCCGTCTGCGGGCTACCAATCGTTTCCCGGAGTTCACGAGCCGGGTCTGCCCGGCCCTCTGCGAAGCCGCCTGCACCTGCAGCGATGTGACCGGCAGCAGCGTCACCGTCCGGGAGAACGAGCACGCCATCGTGGAGACGGGCTACGCCAAGGGCTGGCTCCACGCCGCCCCGCCCCCGGCCCGCACCGGCAAGAGCGTGGCCGTCATCGGCAGCGGCCCCTCGGGCCTGTCGGTGGCCGAGTACCTCAACATCCGCGGCCACGCCGTCACCGTTTTTGAGCGGGCCGACCGGGTGGGCGGTCTGCTGATGTACGGCATCCCCAACATGAAGCTGGACAAATCCGTTATCGAGCGCCGCATCAAGATCATGCAGGCCGAAGGCGTGGAGTTCCGCACCAACATGGACGTGGGCGGGGCCGTGGATGCCGCCGAGCTGCTCAAGAGCTACGACGCCATCGTCCTCTGCTGCGGCGCAAAGAAGGCCCGGGACCTGAACGTCCCCGGCCGGGATGCCCGGGGCGTCCATCTCGCGGTGGACTACCTCACCAGCGTGACCAAGAGCCTGCTGGACAGCAGTTTTGCCGACGGCAAGGCCATCAGCGCCGCAGGTAAGAATGTCCTCGTCATCGGCGGCGGCGACACCGGCAACGACTGTCAGGGCACGGCCCTGCGGCAGGGCTGCACCGACCTGATGGCGCTGGAGATGATGCCCCAGCCCCCGAAGGAGCGTGCGGCGAACAACCCGTGGCCCGAGTGGCCCCGGGTGCTGAAGGTGGACTACGGCCAGACCGAGTGCCTCGCCAAGTTCGGAAAGGACCCCCGCGTTTACCAGACCACCGTGAAGGAGTTCTTGAAGGACGAGGCCGGAAATCTGACCGGCGCGGTCATCTCCTATCTGAAGCCCCAGCGCGACCCCGACACCGGCCGCACCAGCATGGTGCCCACCGGCGAAGAGTTCACCTACGACTGCCAGCTGGCTTTCATCGCCGCCGGTTTCGTGGGCTGTGAGGACTATGTCGCTGAGGCATTCGGCGTGGCGCGGAACGCCCGGGGCAATGTGGCCGACCAGAGCTTCCGCACCAATGTGGATAAAGTCTTCGTCTGCGGCGATATGCGCCGGGGCCAGAGCCTCGTCGTCTGGGGCCTGCGAGAGGGCCGCGACTGTGCCGCCGAGGTAGACCGCTATCTGATGGGTTACACCAACCTGTGACCCCCCTACTTCTGACATTCTCTTTCCTATCCTAAACAGAAACGGGAGCTTTCCTTTGCAGGAGGCTCCCGTTTCTGTTTCTCCAGTTTCCTGATTTCACAAAATTTTCACAATCAGTGTGTTCTATCTGCTTGCAAAAGATACCCCTAAGTGGTAAAATCAAGTCATCGGGAGGCTTACCCCCGCAGGGTACGTCCTCCTACATTGAACTACCCGGAAAGGAGCTATCTGCTATGACTGATGCTGAAAAGAAGCCCTGCTGCGCCGCTGCGCCTGCCGAAAAGGACACTGCCCCCTCCTGCTGCCGCCACAAGGACCGCACTCCTGAGGAGTACCGTGCCCTCGTCAACCGACTGAGCCGCATCGAGGGTCAGGTGCGCGGGATCCGCGCGATGGTGGAAAAGGATGTTTACTGCACCGATATTCTGGTGCAGGTGGCGGCGGTGAACGCTGCACTGAATGGCTTTTCGAAGGAGCTGTTGGGCCAGCACGTCCGCACCTGCGTGGCTGACGACCTGCGGAATGGCAGCAGTGAAAAACTGGACGAGCTGCTGACCCTGCTGCCCAAGCTCATGAAATGACCCCATTCCGGGCATCTTATGCAGCGGAAAGGAATCTGCAATGGAACAATACAATGTCACGGGCATGAGCTGCGCGGCCTGCTCTGCCCGGGTGGAAAAGGCCGTAAAGAAGGTGCCGGGCGTCACGAGCTGCTCGGTGAGCCTGCTGACCAACTCTATGGGCGTGGAGGGCACTGCCTCCCCTGCCGCCATCATCTCGGCGGTGCAGGAGGCAGGTTATGGTGCAAGCCCCAAGTCGGACGCCGCCCATAAGGCATCGGACACCAATGCCGACCTCGACGCACTGGCCGACCACGAGACCCCCAAGCTCAAGCGCCGTCTCATCGCCTCGCTGGGCTTCCTGCTGGTGCTGATGTACTTCTCGATGGGTCACATGATGTGGGGCTGGCCCCTGCCTCACTGGTTCGACGGCAACCACATCGCCATGGGCCTTGTCCAGCTGATCCTGGCTGGCATCGTCATGGTCATCAACCAGAAGTTTTTCATCAGCGGCTTCAAAGGCCTCATCCACGGTGCCCCCAACATGGATACGCTGGTGGCCCTCGGCTCCATGGCAAGCTATGTGTGGAGCACCTACGCCCTCTTTGCCATGACCGACGCCCAGCTCCACGGCAATGACGCGCTGGTCATGCACTATATGATGGAGTTCTACTTCGAGTCGGCCGCCATGATATTGACCCTCATCACGGTGGGCAAGATGCTGGAAGCACGCTCCAAAGGCAAGACCACCGACGCCCTCAAGAGCCTGATGAAGCTGGCCCCCAAGACCGCCACGCTGGTACGGGACGGCGCGGAAGTGACCGTCTCCATCGCCGACGTGCAGAAGGGCGACATCTTCGTCGTCCGCCCCGGCGAGAACATCCCTGTGGACGGCTTGGTGCTGGAGGGTGTCAGCGCCGTGAACGAGAGTGCCCTGACCGGCGAGAGCATCCCGGTGGACAAGGCCGCAGGCGACAGGGTCAGCGCCGCTACCACCAATCAGTCGGGCTTCCTCCGCTGCGAGGCTACCCGCGTGGGCGAGGACACTACCCTGTCCCAGATCATCAAGATGGTCAGCGATGCCGCCGCCACCAAGGCTCCCATCGCCAAGATCGCCGACACCGTATCGGGCTACTTTGTCCCGGCGGTCATCTCCATCGCCGTCCTCACTACCATCGTCTGGCTCCTGTTGGGCCGTGAGCTGGGCTATGCGCTGGCCCGGGGCATTTCTGTATTGGTCATCAGCTGCCCCTGCGCGCTAGGTCTTGCGACCCCCGTGGCCATCATGGTGGGCAACGGCCTCGGCGCAAAGAACGGCATCCTCTTCAAGACCGCCGCCTCGCTGGAAGCCACAGGCCGCACTCAGATCGTGGCGCTGGACAAGACCGGTACCATCACCGAGGGTGCGCCCCGGGTCACTGACCTGCTGCCCGCCGAGGGCGTCTCTGAGACCGAGCTGCTGACGCTGGCCGCCGCACTGGAAAGCCGCAGCGAGCATCCGCTGGCCAAGGCCGTTCTGGCCTGCTCCGAGGCAAAGGCCATCACGCCTCCGACGGTCACAGATTTTGCGGCCCTGCCGGGCAACGGTCTGGCCGCAAAGCTGGACGGCGTGGACATCTTCGGCGGCAGCGCATCCTTTATCCAGTCGAAGCTTTCCCTGCCTGCCGCACTGACACAACAGGCCGAACAGCTGGCCGCTGAGGGCAAGACGCCCCTCTTCTTCGGCGGCGCAGGCCATCTGCTGGGCGCCATCGCCGTGGCCGACACCATTAAGGCGGACAGCCCCGAGGCCATCCGGCAGCTCCAGAATATGGGCATCCGGGTGGTGATGCTCACCGGCGACAACCAGCGCACCGCCGACGCCATTGGCCGACAGGCGGGCGTGGACGAGGTCATCGCGGGCGTCCTGCCCGACGGCAAGGAGGCTGTCATCCGCCAGCTTCAGGCCAGCGGCAAGGTAGCCATGGTAGGCGATGGCATCAATGACGCCCCTGCCCTGACCCGTGCTGACACCGGCATCGCCATTGGCGCAGGCACCGATGTGGCCATCGACGCCGCCGATGTCGTCCTGATGAACTCCAGACTCTCGGATGTGCCCGCCGCCATCCGCCTCAGCCGCGCTGCCCTGCGGAACATCCACGAGAACCTGTTCTGGGCGTTCATCTACAACATCATCGGCATCCCGCTGGCAGCGGGTCTGTTCATCCCCTTCGGCCTGACACTGAACCCCATGTTCGGTGCTGCCGCCATGAGCCTGTCCAGCTTCTGCGTCGTGAGCAACGCCCTGCGGCTGAACCTGTTCGACCTGCACAGCACCAAGCACGACCACAAAAAAGCTTCCCCCGCAGCTGTCTCTGCACAGCCTGCGGCAGAAAATAATACGCCATCGGACACCGAAGCGCCCGATGGCAAAACGGAGGACGATCCCATGAAAAAGACCCTGAATGTTGAAGGCATGATGTGCTGCCACTGTGAGGCCCGTGTGAAGAAGGCTCTCGAGGCCATCCCCGGCGTCTCTGAAGCCGTGGCAAGTCACACCGACGGCACCGCCGTCGTCACCCTGACCGAGGATGTGGCCGACGATGTGCTCAAGAATGCAGTCGAGGCACAGGACTATAAAGTCACCGGCATCCAGTAAGCCATAAGACGCCAAAAAGCCAGCGCACGGCTTGTGCACTGGCTTTTTTATTATGTTTCAAATCACGGAGTCAGACGGTTGGGGCCGCGGAACAGGAACTCGGCGTCCTTGATGCTCAGGCCGCAGAGCAGCATGGTCAGGCGGTCGATGCCCAGACCGAAGCCGCCGTGCGGGGGGCAGCCGTACTGGAAGAACTCCAGATAGAACTTGACGTCGTCGGCCAGACCCTTTTCCTCTGCCTGCTTCTTCAGCACCTCATAGCGGTGCTCACGCTGTGCGCCGGTGGTGATCTCCACGCCGCGCCAGATGAGGTCATAGCCCTGCGGCACGCCGTTCTCATCGCGCATATGGTAGAACGCACGCTTCTCGGCGGAGTAGTCGGTGATGAACAGGAACTCGTGGCCGTAGTGCTTCTTGACCCAGTCGTAGCTCAGGCGCTCGGCCTCGGTGGTCAGGTCGCCCTTCTCGGACTCATCGACGGTGTAGCCGAACTCCTCTTCCAGAGCCTTGTACAGGTCAGCCAGCTTGACCACGGGGAACGGAGTGGTGGGGACGACGACTTCCTGACCAAACAGCTCCTTGATCTGGTCGCCGTACTGCTCCTTGACGGCCTTGAGGCCGGCAGTCAGCAGCTCCTCCTCCATCTTCATGACGTCCTTGTAGGAGGTGATGTAGCTGAACTCGAGGTCGAAGCCGGAGAACTCGGTGGAGTGCTTGTTGGTGTAGCTCTTCTCAGCGCGGAAGACGGGGCCGGTCTCGAAGATGCGCTCGAAGCCGGCAGCCATCGCCATCTGCTTGTAGAACTGAGGGCTTTGGGCCAGATAAGCGTTGCGGTCGAAGTAGTCCACCTTGAACACCTCAGAGCCGCTCTCGCTGGCGGCAGCAATGAGCTTCGGGGTGTGGATCTCGATGAAGTTACGCTCGAGCAGGAACTGGCGCATGGCGTTGACGAAGCAGCTCTGTGCCTTGAACATCAGCTGATTCTCGTCGGTGCGCAGGTCGATCCAGCGGTAGTCGATGCGCTGGTCGATGCTGGAACGCTCCACAGCCTTCTTTTTCTTGGTGGCTGCGATCTCCTTGCGGACGATGGGCAGTGCGTCGGCGATGCTCTCGATCTCGATGGCCGAGGGGATCATCTCGATGCCGCCCATCTTGACATAGTCGTTCTCCACCACCTTGCCGGTGACGGTGATGACCGAGTCCGGGGTCAGCTTGTCGATGGTGTCCACCAGCTCGGGGTGATCCTCTTTCTCGACGGTGATCTGAAGCTTGCCGGTAATATCCTTCAGCACGATGAAGGCCATATACTTGCTGTTGCGCAGGTTCTCGATAAAGCCCTGCACCTTGACCGTGCTGCCAATTTCCTTTTGTACCTCATTGATATAGGTGCGTTCCATGGAAATCCTCCTTCTGTGTCTTGTATACTGTTTTATTATATAACATTTCCGACATAAATCAAGACAAAACCGCTTCGTTTCTCAAGATGCTTCAGCTCCTTCGGCGGTTCATCCCTGTTTCAGCTTTTTCCCCAGCCTCCACATCCAGCGTCCCGCCGCCGGGCAGCAGATCAGCGTCCAGAGCTTGCTCTTTTCACGCTTCTTGCTGTTCGGGACGCGCAAGGCTGCCCGCCAATGCTCTCGCGCCATCCGCACGATCTTGGCTTGCAGCTCCGAATCGGCATGGTCGCTGCCCGCCATCCGGTAATACACATGGGCGCAGACCACCGCCAGCCGTTCCTCGGCTGTTCGTTCCATGCTTTCCTCCCCAGGTCTCCTCTGCTCCCGGATCAGTGCATAAATTCTTTCCCATGCCGTTATCTCACTGAACTGCTTTGGCTTGAATGTCTCCTGATGGAGCGCCGAGCCATCCCGCATATAGTATGCGTACAGGCCGCACGGCAGATAAATGTACCCTCCCGCCTTCAGAAGTGCCTTTGTCATAAACAGCGCATCTTCTCCGATCGAAAGCTCCTCATCGAACCGAATATCACGAAGAAATTCAGTCTTCATCATCCCTCTACAGCACCACAGGCACCCATTTTCATCCCAGAATGTATATTGCTTCAGCTCCATCCGCTCTGTCTTCGGCATTTTTTCCGGAAGTGCCTTAAAGGGGGCCTCCTTTTCAAAATCATTCACCCGCACATCCCTGCAGATTGCAACCGCCTCTCCGCTCTGCCGGAGGGCCAGATACAGCCATTCTATATATTGCGGAGCCACAGCATCGTCCGCATCCACAAAGCACACATATTCGCCTTTTGCCTGTTCCAGCCCCCTATTGCGTGCTGAGGACACCCCGCCATTTTTCTTATGCAGGGTGCGGATGCGCAGGTCCTTCTCCGCGTATTTCTCCATGATCTCAGGGCTGCCATCCGATGAGCCGTCGTTTATCAGAAGCAGCTCAAAATTCGAATACGTCTGTGTCAGGAGGCTCTCGATGCAGCGAGGGAGTTCTTTTTCTACATTGTAGACCGGTACGATCACGCTGATCTTCACATCTGTCCTGCTCGCCATCTTTTATCCTTTGCCTTTCTGCTCTGTCGATGTGCCGCCCAGCATCTCCGCTGTAACGTGATAATATTCCATCAGGTTTTGCAGCGCTTCGTCGTTCAGCATCCTTCCGGCGGTGTTGACCGACATCAGGCACTGGCGCTGGCTATTCCGGATGGTGAACCACTCCTTCGAATTGGTGCTCACCTTCACCGCCGGGATCCTTTTCTGTGCTCCTACGATCTTGAGCCACATATCGTCCGCCGTCGGACACAGCTTCAGGATCTTTTCACTGTCGAACTCGATACCGCTGAAATAGCCGGCAGGGTACAATACCCCTCCGACACCCACTGGAAAAAGCGCTTCCGAAGGACCTTTTTTGTCCGGCGACAAGCCGTGCCACTCCTGATAGGGTGCTACCCTTCCGCCTTCAAACGTGATCTCGTGCGCACGGTAGCAGCACACACAGCCCGGATACTTTTCATGGGTATCCCACAGCCCTTCCAGCCAGTTTTCCGGGTAGAGCGCATCATCGTCCGCTGTAATGATCACATTATTTTCAAATTCCTGCGCGGTATAGAACACCTTTTTAAAGGAGCGGATATTGTCGCAGAAGCGGATGTCCAGTCCCCTCTCCTTCAGGCGGAGCAGATTTTCCGGGAGCTGTGCTTCCTCCGGAAATTCCTCCTTGGACAGCCAGAGCAGGATACGATCTGCCGGGCGGCTCTGCCGCAGGATGCTCTGGATCGTCAGATGGACTTTCCCGATCCGGAGCGGGAAGGTGGTCAGAGATACCACCATCTTTTCGCCCGGCGTTGTTTTCTGTTTCGGAAGCGGACTCCATGCACAATATACCGGATAAAGGACATTCGCCGCCACTCCAAGCATCCGGTTCACGTTGATCTGGCTTTTTGTTGCCTTTGCCCATGGAGTCGCAATGTGATACAGTTCATTCAGCATGTTATGTTTCCCCTATTTATGGTCGTTTTCCTCTTCCTCGTGCAGCGTCCCGGTGCCGCCCTCCACCACGCCGTCGTGGTCGGCCACGGCCTTGATGGTGCCGAAAAAACATCTGACATCCAGCCAGAAGCTCATATGCTCCACATACCAGCCATCAAGCTTGGCCTTTTCCGTGATCTCCAGCTCGTCCCGGCCATGGATCTGCGCCCAGCCGGTCAGACCGGGGCGGACATCGTTCGCCCCGTACTTGTCCCGCTCGGCCAGCAGGTCGTACTGATTCCAGAGCGCAGGGCGCGGGCCGATGACGGCCATGTCGCCCACGAGGATGTTCCACAGCTGGGGCAGCTCGTCCAGACTGGTCTTACGCAGGAAGCGGCCCACCCGGGTGATATACTGCTCCGGGTCGTGGAGCAGATGGGTGGGCATATCGTGGGGGGTGTCGATGCGCATGGTGCGGAACTTGAGGATGTTGAAATAGCTCTTATGGATACCCACCCGCTTCTGCCGGAAGAAGATCGGCCCCGGTGAGTCCAGCTTGATGGCAAGGCAAAGCAGAAGCAGCAGCGGCGACAGCACCAACAGCCCGCAGGCCGACAGCACCACGGCCAGCAGCCGCTTGATTCCTTTCTGATACATGATGATTCTCCCCTTATACACTAGAATATTCTTATTATATACCATTTCCCCCTGCCCAAACAAGCCCCGCGCCCTCCTTTCCGGCGAAAATGCCGGTTTTGTTGTATCGTTCTGACGATTTTCTCTCTTGCTCTGCCGGGCTGGAGGGCGTACCATACTGGTAGAGGCCAACACTTCTCTGCTGGACGACACCGCCCTCACCTTCTGGCATTTTTCGCCGGACGGTCAGCCTGTGCCCTACCGGATGTACACCGATGACGGCGTCACCGCCGGCACTGATAAGCCCGACCACTGGCGCATCGTCGGGTAATAAAAACCCCCGGACGCAGCCAAGCGCTCTCCCTCTTCTGCAACGCGATGCAGCGAAACTCCTGCGGCACGGCGCGACGAAAAGCTCTTGACAAATGCCTCCGAAAGAGTTACACTATTTGCGTTGTGAAGAACATATGGGCCTATAGCTCAGCTGGGAGTGCAAGCGTATCGCTTTTGTGCCCCACGGAGTTGTGGGCATTCAAATGGGGAGTATAACGGTTGGTCGCCCAACCGAATTACGCCCCTAAATATGGGCCTATAGCTCAGCTGGGAGTGCAAGCGTATCGCTTTTGTGCCCCACAGAGTTGTGGGCATTCAAATGGGGAGTATGTCGGTTGGTCGCCCAACCGCGTCACGCCCCTAAATATGGGCCTATAGCTCAGCTGGGAGAGCGTTCGGTTCGCATCCGAGAGGTCAAGGGTTCGAATCCCTCTAGGTCCACCAATTTGCCGCATCGTTTTGTACGATGCGGCGTTTTTTATGCCTAAAAAACTTTGGCAGACCGTGCCGGGCTCCGAACCCTGAAGTCGGATGCGAACCGGGCGGGGTCATCCATGTACTTTTTGAAAATCCATCGCTTTCACGTCTCTTTCTTTGCATTTTGCAGAGTGCTGCAGGCAAGCGCATCGCTTTTATGCCCCCTTCTCGGAAATTTCTTCAAAAATTTCCGCGCCATCGTAGGTTGATACAGACTTGAGCTGCTCCACTTGGTTGAAGCTGGCGTTCAGCGTAACATTTTTTACCTTTTCATAAATAGCTTTAGAATCTCGATTTACGATCCAACCATTTTCACCATTTTTTATTATATTTTCCGCTGAATCGTAGTTTGTCACAACACAAGGGCAAGCCCAGTTTAGAATCCCTCGTGCAAATTGCAAACATCTTGAATGTATCCGCAGACGACCTTCTCGTAGACAGCCTGACGCATTCCACCTCCACGGCTGATACAGAGATTCACCGACTGCTTTTGGACTGCAATTCAACTGAACAGGAAATCCTCACCCGGATGGTAAAGGAGATGAAGGCGATTCTATACGGGTTAGGCATCTGACTCTGTAACTTGTTGACCATATAACAAAAAAGCCCGCATAAGCCACAACTGCACTTCGGATCACACCGGGGTGCTGTCTGTGGTTCATGCGGGTATAGCAAAAAAGAAGCCCACCTACGAACCGCGTAAGATTTACACAGTGCGTAAGTGGGCGTAATAATCAGACCTTCTCGTATTTTTCAATTAAACATTGATGTTCTTTAGTGTCTTTGTCATAATTGATTCCCACAAGTAATATATCACCGGTATAACTCAGAATCGATGACGGATACCTTTTGTCCTCAATTTGTTTCAAAGCTGTTCGGGCGTTTTGATTCCACTTCAGCTCAACAATCAACGCTGGATAATCATTTCTATACTCAGGCTTCGGCAAGAACACAAAGTCAGCAAATCCTCGGCCAGTCGGTAGCTCACGAACCGGCTTAAAATAGTACTGCATCGCACTCAAGTATGCAATCGCCAGAACGCTACTCAGTGAGTTCTCATTATTATATTGAATGGAAGATGCATACTCGTTATGAATTTTCTCAATCTGAGTACCAACAGCTTCACCATCCATGTCGAGTGTAGCATCTAATAGATTCTCCGATTCCTGCTGAAACTTCAGCATCTCGTTCCAAGGCTTGCTCTCAACCGCAGTTGTTAGTTCCTGACGAATTTCTTCATTTGGTACGAAGGCAGTCTTTTTGGTTTCATTATACCCCAGATAACCCAAATGAATCATATAGGTCAGCACATCATCTTTGCTCTTGATATTTACTGTATCATTCTTAAAGGTTGCTGTGTTTACCTTGACTTCTGCACCGGAGAGCATCTCAATGATAGCCGTTTTCAGCCCATCATAATTCATATTGATCAACGGCACGATTGCATCATAAGATGCGGTTTCAGACCAATAACTCTTGAATTCCCCTCGCAGCATCACACTAACAACAGCTCTTGGGTTATAGATTTGTTGGTTTTTCAGAAGGTAGCCATCGTACCAGCGTTTTACTTCATCAAAATCCTGCTGATATTCTTCTGCCAGCTTTTGTACTTCATCCTCCGTAAAACCAACATACGGTGCAAGGTTGCCGGCGCTCAACATGGAGAACTCATCGAAATTGTTCAGTGCCGACTGTGTTTTTTCCTTTTTAATGGGAAGGATACCCGTCAGATATGCCAACTGTATATACTTTGTCGGCTCAGTTCCTTTGAACATACCTCTGAGAAAGTTGATGTAATCTTCCTGTGCCCTTTTATTGGCTGCTTCATCACGGATGAGTACATCCCACTCATCAATAATGACAATGAACTTTTTTCCTGTTACTGAATTGATGTAGGCTAATGCCTCCGGTAGTGATTCAGTCTTATCCGTTAACACATCAGGGTAATAATCTCGAAGCTCTGCGATTGTTCTCTCCGAAATATAGGAAACAACTTGTTCTGGACCGCCAGCAGGCTCAATACACCACTGAATATCAAGATGGATTACATCATACTGATTCAGGTGTTTCTTAAAATCTGCGCTTTTACCGATTTCCAAATCAGCAAACATTGCTTCTGAATCACAGCCCTTGCTGTAGTAAGCTGTGAGCATATTCGCTGTAATAGACTTTCCAAACCTTCTCGGACGGCTGTTGCAAATATAGCCTTGCAGCGTATTTAATACTCTATTTGTATATTTAATAAGTCCCGTTTTGTCTACATAGATTTCAGAATTTAAAGCGACTTGGAACGCAGAGTTGTCTGGATTAACAAACATTCCCATAAAGTATCACGCTCCTTTCTTGGACAGCATGGTACACCATGCCTATTGTATTTTGATTTTACCATCTAAAAGCCCAAATAGCAAGTTGATACCCCCGCACAGCGCAATTATTTTTTCTACCACCGGAGGCACTTATACGCTTCTTCGATGAAACTCATAAACTCCACGCTGGCACTCTCGATCATGTGCTTTCCGTCTATACTTTCTAACTTCTCTATAATCCTACTATCCTCCACCTCCTGCACAGCAAACCTCACCGCCTCATCGATGAAAGCCGCGTACTTTGCACCGTCAATAATGCTTTGCACTGGCACACCTTCGCCGCTGTCAAGCCAGATCACCTTCGGCTCGTACACAGCTGCCACCTTCTTCAGTGCCTCTGCCGGTTCCATGCTCTGAAGATAAAATTTTATAGCATCCGCTGCCATGATCTCCTCTGCTGTGATACCGTATTCTCCTACCTGCATCTCTGTTATACTTTTCATTCTGAACGCTCCGGTGTCTTTTCTGTTATGTGTATTTCTCATCCACCCATAACATATAACAGAACTCTGCACATAGCAATCCCCACAGTTAAAAAAGACCAGACAAAGAAGTAAAATCCCCAATAAACAAAAAAAGCCCTGCCAGACGTAGTTTTCACTACATCCAGCAGGGTTGTTTCTCACTCTCACATTTTCTTGTTTTCTCACACGGCGATTCCACGCTCTCTCTTTGCAGCTGTCGTTAAGTACCGTCTGTACTGGATGCTGAAACCGTACACTTTGTAAGGGGCATCCACATAAACCACCGTGCCATTCAGGTCACACCGCTTGTAACCCATGAAGCTGTTCAGCGTCCTGCGGTTGCCTTTGGTCGTCAGCGTCACTCCAAAATTTGTCTTGTAAATCGCCGCATCCCCTTGCAGAACACCGCCTTTGATGAAGGCACAATAGATTCCTTTTTCAAAGTGAAGCATATCCGGTGCTTCTGCGATTCGCTCCGGGGTGACTTTGAGCTTTCCGCTGGTGATGGCTCTCGCCCGACCTTCAATTGGATTCCCTTCTGCATCCCGCATCAGGGTTCCCTGCACATCTAGCCCGTTGACCTTCAGTGGCATTCCGGCAGAATTCGTATCGGGCAGTTCTTTCAAGCAGGCAAGGAAAAATTCAAAATTTTTCTTCACGGTTGCAAGATCACCCTGTTCTTCTTCAATGGCCTGCCGTTCCTGCCGGAGTGCTCTCAAACGTTCCTGCAAATCCTTTACCAGTTCGGTGTAAATCTGCGCTTCGGAACCTTCCTCGACTTCAAAATCATAAAAGCTCGTTCCGATACTGCCCGGTGTCAATCCGCTGCGAATATCCGTATCGATATCGTCCAGTGTGATTTCTCCATTAGAAAGGCATTCGCTCAACTTGGCGCTCTGCTCCAGCGCGGCTTCCCGGAGTGCCTCAACTTGATGTTTGATGACATCCTGTAACCGCTCTTCCAGATCCTCGATTTGGCGGTTTACCGCAGCCACCCTCTGTACAGATATACTGTTGTTTTTTGCCTGCCTCAGCATCTGCTCATAAACATTGTTGAACATCGCCATGATCATGGAAGCCTCGCCATTCTGCTCATAATCTCGCTTCATACTGTAGAGAAGTTCCATAAAACTTTGTTCTAAGGCGCACTCATGGTAGATTTCTGAAGGACACCTCTTATCAGCGGCTTCCTTTTCCGCATTCGACATGCAGCCTTTCTTGCTCCGACTGTACATCTTCTGGTCCGGCGTACCGTTTTTAGGCGGTTCATCCTCTCTCTCTCCCATTTTTCTCTTGCACCGCCAGATTGGGTAGGAATAGCTGTACTTTTCAAGATACTCTCCGGTATCCTCGCCCATTGCCTTCAAACTCCGCTCGTCGGTATAACCATTTGCCACGCCCGTGTAGGTCACGCGGAAGAATCCCTCTCCACAGGGTTTTCCGGCATTCGATCCATTCTCCAGAATGGCTCCACACCGCAGGTTTCCAAACGGTGAACCTTTCATGCTTTTCGCCTTCTTCCGGCCGGGGCCTTTTGTCGTATCTGACCTCGGCTTCTCGTAGAGCATCGCCTGTACCTTATCCCATGTCACACGGTCGATGATGCCTACATGATGGTTCTTTACATAATAGCGAGGTGCTTCGCCTTTATTGATGCTGGAACGGTGAGTCAGGAAGTCCTTTGTAATAGTCTTCTGCATCTCCACATCTCCCACATACTTCTCATTCCGAAGCACGATCAGGACGGCACTTGCAGTCCACTTCCTTCCGTTGACCGTGGTCTTGCTCATCTGGTTCAGTTCCCGTGCGATTTTATTCGCCGTCTGGCCTTTCGCATAGCGGTCGAAAATGTACCGGACGATCTCTGCCTGCTCCGGTACGATGACCCACTCCTTGTTTTCGCCCAGTTCATACCCCAGCATCCTCTTCAGGTTGATGTGCGGAATACCGGCCTGAAAGTTCTTCTGGATGCTCCAGCGGATGTTGTCCGAAATCGAGCGGCTCTCATCCTGTGCCAATGCCGAAAGAATGGTCAGGATCAACTCACCCTTGGCATCCAGTGTGTCAATGTTCTCTTTCTCAAAATAGATGCCCACCGGCGGCTTCAACTGCCGAAGCTCACGGGTACAGGTCAGGGAGTCAATAGTATTTCGAGCAAATCGGGAAATGGACTTCGTAACAATGTAGTCCAGCTTCCCATCCATCGCATCTTTCATCATGCGATTGAACTCCTCACGATGCTCACGGTTCGTACCGGATTTTGCTTCATCAGCATAGATACCGGCAAAGATCCAACCCGGCTTCTTAGTGATCAGGTCTGTGTAAAACGCTTTCTGCGTTGTGTAAGAGGTCTGCTGGCTCTCATCTCCGGTAGACACGCGGCAGTAAGCCGCCACCCGGATGTTCGTCTGCGCCTTCAACTGTCCGCCGTTCTGGACAGAACGAACACTGGCTGGGATCACTTCTACTTTCTGTCTTGTCATAATGCTCTCCTTCCCGCCAGCCTTATGACTGGCTCTTACCTTTTTACATACCGCTTTCGCCAACTACCATCTCTCATTGCCTGTCCATCATAGTAGCTGGCGGTGTTGCGGTAATCTTCAATATTGGAATCCATCAGCTTCCACCTCCTCCCAACAGATTCTCCATCTCATCGGCTGCATCCGCAGGACCACCGTCCGAAGCAATGATCCGGCTTCGGGAGGACGGGGTCAGACCGAACTGCTCTGCAAACTTGTTCATGATCTTCAGATAAGTCTGTGCGATGGACACCTGCGGCACTTGCTGCCAGTACCCGGACGGGGTCTTGACGATGGTGCCGTGCTGGGTGATAAATTCCTCCGCCTCTTTCCATCGGGCATAGGCCTGACAGTAACCGGCAAAGGCTGCCATATCCACCTCGGTCAGGATGCCGATGGCTTCCATCTGTTTGGCGAGTCTGCGCCACTCTTTCTTTGCTTCCGGCTCCAGCCACTTCGGACAGGCCGGCGCTTTCTTGTTGGGCTTCGGTTCGCTGGTATTCAGCGGATGCTTGCCCGGATTGCCTTCCAGTTCCTTCATGGCAGTCGGCTTTGGTTTTCTGCCTCTGGTAGCCATTGGCATCTCCTCCTTTCTGCAAAAATGGGTAAAGAAAAAGGACTCCGAAGTCCTTGAAATATCATTTTCCCAAACAGGAAACTTTTCCCTATAACTATCAAATAGTTTCCTATTTCGGCAACTTTATATAAAACACATCGGATACGAGGCACAGCCCCTTTTCGGGGTGTGTACCTTTTGGGTGCTATTATGCGTTGGGGTTGGCTTCCTTCCAAGCCTCGTACTCATCGACCAGCTCCGCTTCCTCGATGACCTGCCAGACGCTGCAGAAGCGGCTTCTTTGCTGCTCGATCTCCGCTGCTGTCCAGTCTTCCGGCTTGCGGCTCATGTCGTGGTAGGCATCCATCTCCGCTTTCGTCCGGAAGAAAAGAATCCGCTTCAGCTTCAGCGTTTCCTCGTTGTTCCGCAGGCTGTACCGCCTGTCCTCTGCCGCCCTGCAAAGGCTTCCGAGGTCGCTGCAGCTGAGGGTCATGTCCTGCTTGAAGGCGATCTCGATGCCAATCAGCTTCTTCTCGGTGTCGGCTTCCTGAATGTTCTTAAGGTAGGTTTTTACTTTGTTCGTCATGGTCTGTATCCTCCGTGTGTTTTGTTTTCCGTAGGGGTTTTTCCTTCGTTGTGACTGTATATTACCGTCACCGCCCGGATATAGCAAGCGGCTATGCTGCACGATCATACACACCTCTTTTTGTCGGATTTATGTGTATTTACACGCCGGAGAAATCCGCCACTACGAGCAAAAGCCCCCGAAGGAGCTCTGCCCTTTTTCAGTGTGCGTTCTTGATGCACCACTCGATTGCGTGACCGGCATCCGTGTAGGTCTCATCAGAAATCTTCAGAAGTTCCAGTCGGCACTCAATCGGTGACCAGCCTTCCTCTGGGTCTTCCACAAAGCCGTATACCGCTCCCTCCAGCATGCCATTCCAGTTCATCTGGGCAACCAGAACCCGGTCACCGAACTGCATGATGCTGTCGTAGCAAGGTCTGAGTCGGTCGTAGAAGCCCTCGATGCTGATGTTGTTTTCCGGGAAGTCGATCAAATGCTTTTTCATGGTGAATTCCTCCGTGTTTTCGTTATTCCCTTGGGGCTTTCCCCTTTCGGTATGTGCATATTACCGTCAGGTGCAGAGGATAGCAAGCGGCTAAAGTACACAATCTTCCGCCTGGAATACCAAGCAGAATGTACATCACTCTGCATCCTGTTCCATGAGTTCCACAATGGTATCGTAGAAGAACTGCGGGTCATATGCCAGCGGTTCCCGTCCGGCTTCCTTGTCCATCCTGATCTGGTCTTCCACCATATCCTCGGCATCCTCCAGCGTGAAGGCATCCTTATCGCTGTCATCCATGTAGTTGTAGATTTCCACGATGACATCCATCATCCGTTCTTCCATGGGCTTCTCCTTCTGGCGCGTTCACGCCGCCACATCTGCCCCTGTCTGGGGCGTTGTCGGTTCACTCGGATCGTTTTGCCACCCGTGGCACAAGCCCCTGTGTGGGGCTGTGTCGGGGGCTGTCGCTTTATCTGCTCATCCATCCCAGCAGGTAGGCTTCTTCCATTGCTTTCTGGATGCCCCAAACCGGAACCTCAATGAAGTCCTCACTGTCATTGTCGCGGGCTTCGAGGTCGCCCCGGCTGTCTACCGATGCCATCAGGCGCTTGGCGATCTCCAGTAGGGCTTTTTCCTCTTCCTTGGTGATGTTCTTCTTCATGGTGGTTTCCTCCGTTTTTCTTGGTTTTCCGTTTCGGTATGTGCATATTACCGTCTATGTCACACACTATCAAGCGGCTATACTACACAAAGATGTTCCCCCGGAACTGTGAGTATTACGGCAGAAGAAAAGGGCCGCCGTTTCCGGCAAGCCCCATGTGTTTCTCTGGCTTAGTAGTCTTCTTCTTCGTCCCAGTCATCTTCCTCCTCATCCCAGCTGTCATCCTGGTCTTCTTCCTCGTCTTTGAAGTCCCACATATCTTCGGTCGGCTGGGTTCTAAGATCTGGATTCTGCTCGACATAGTCGGCAACCGCTCCGCAAAGGATGTCCATGACCTTTTCGTAGGCATCCTCGCTGAAGATCTCCCAAAGCCCTGCGGTCAGGCTGCTGACCTCTGCGTTACCCTTTGCGATCAGGAATCGGGCTGCCGGGTTGCAGGTTTCCTTGCCGTAGGCAATGTTCACCATGTCACCATCGTTGTAAAAGCGGTAGGCGATGCGGCTCATTGCCCTTACCAGCTCTCCCGCGAGGCTGTCTGCCTTGCCCGTCTCCGGTACCAGTTCCTTGAAAAGCTCATTGATGCGGTTTTCGTTCTTCTTCATTGTCGTATCCTCCATTTTTGTTGTTTCCCTTGGGGCTGTTCCCCTTTCGGTGACTGTATATTACCGTCACTCTGGGGCACTATCAAGCGGCCAAACTACACGATCATCAAGCCCTGTAATTGTCATATTTATGTGCTTTTCATGCCAGTTTTCGGAAGACCAACACGAGCAAAAGGCTGGTCATTTCCAGCCCCTTGCGCCTGTCGGTCTTGCCTTTAGCGGATGATTTCGAGGTAGCTTACGTTGCCCCAGCAGTCCGTTCCCTTGAAGCGGATTTGCTTGTCGTTCTCCCTGTCGAGGGTGAACTTCCGCAGGAGCTTCATCTTCTGAATTCGGCTCAGAAGGTCCTTGCCGTTCTTCGCATCCTCAACAGCATCCCTGATCTCGACCACCGTGCTGTCGCTTCCGTACCAAAGGTTGCTGAGTGCCTCTGGGATTCCGTTTGCAAGGTAAAGGTTGATTTTTGTGTAGGTCATTGTATTTTCCTCCTCTCAGAATGTCATCGTTTCCAGAATCTCATCCATGCCTGTCTCCCAGTCGTGGCGGCCAAGTTCGATTTTGCTGTATATCTCTGCGCTGTCCGGCTCATCGAAAAGCCGGAAGCATTCTCTTGCCAGCTCCTCGCTGGTGTGCTGCTGGATTTCATACGGCTGTCCATCCAGCCGTGTAAATGTGATCTCGTAAGTGTAGCGTTCCATGTTCTTTGCCCCTTTCGTTTTGGTAGCTGTATATTACCGTCACTGCCCTGTGATAGCAAGGCCATAAAACGTCATATTATCAACGATCTTCGCCCCTCATGTTTGGTACATATATGACCCCTGATTGACTTGCTATATATGTGTTTCTGCGGCATTATACACACAACGAAAGCAAAGAAAACCAAACCAAAAACGGAGGGCAAAAACCATGAAAAAGACCATTACCGAAATCGAAGCCATCATTGAGGAGCGCATCGCAGAGCTTGAAGAAGAATACGAGCTGGACATTTACGACCGCAACGACATCCGGGAAGAAGAATACAAAAAAGGCGGCTGGAAGCATGACCCCTTCCCAGAGGAACTTGAGGACGAGGAAGCTGAGGAAGAGGAATGGCACTACCGCAGCATGGAGGAACAGCTCAACGAGGTCGGCATGAGCATCAGGGATTTCTTCTAAGGAATCCCCAAAGGCTCCCCAGCAGAAGCTGGGGCTCTGCCTCGTATCCCCCCGTTTTGGTTTGGTATGATACACAAAACCGCTGCCAGATGTTTGTGTACATTATGGCGGCGGTTCTCCTTGCTATTGTTGCTTTCCAGAGGTAATATACAGTAAACTGGAAGGGGGTTCTCATTCTTTTGAGGCCCCCATTTTTCGTTAAAACCAAGCCCTCCCGGTCTTTTCTGGCCGAGAGGGTATTTTTCTGATTGTGATATCTTATTCCGGCTTCGTTCCGTCATCCATCTGGATGACCGCCATCTGTCCGAACATGCTGACGAATGCCTCCGGCACCCAGAAGCGTTCCCTGAATTTCTGAATCAGGTTCTGTGGCAGCTCTGCGAAATCTTCCTCGCCCAATCCGCAGATGAAGAAGTTTCCCTTGATGGGCTGCTCCAGTTCCGGGATGTATCTGCTGAATGGCTTCTCGGTGAACAGCCCGTTGTCATCGGTGACCAGAGCAGCGCATTCTTCCCACGGGTAAGTGGCTGTGATGCAGTCGCAGTCGAGGATGCGGTAAAACTCTTTCAGGGAATTTTCGATGTCCACCACCTGCGGATGTTCCATCGGTTTGATCAGAAGGACTTTCATTCTTCCACCTCCTCGATCATCCGCTGGGCGGCATCCTTATCCATGCACTCCTTCAGTGCACCTTCGAGGATGTGCATCGGGAAGCGGAATGCCTTGTAGCCGTCATGCAGAACTTTGTAGTAATACCGGCTCGGTGCGCGATGTCCGAAGTCGTTCTCCATGATGTAGACCATTGCGGTCACCATCTCCGGCTCTGCCCCCTCTCGGAGCAGTTCAATGTTCAGGTCTTCCTTGCGGTAGTAGTTCGGGTATCCCTCATAGAGGTCGAGGTTTCCTTCGTCCTTTTCCGAGATCTCCCACACCAGAACCGGCGTGTTCTTCTTCGGGTTCGGTGCGATGGTGGCGCAGCCCCGGAACAAAAGCTCCCAGCCGGCCAGCACCGCCTGCCCTGCAATTTTTGCATCCGGGCATCGGTCTGCCATCTGCTCCACCGACAGGTTGCTGCCGTAGGCGATGTAATATTTCTTGTTCTTCATTTGAATCTCTCCCTTCGGTTTTCTCCGCTCTTGTCTGGCGGTATGGTATATATCACTCTTTTGCCCTGATATATCAAGGCCGATGAGCATCATATACTACACAATGTTTTTTGCTTTTGATCGTGTACTCTTACATCATCTGCCGCTTCTTCAGATACCGGACGGCTTCCGTCCTTCCGATACTGGCTGCCAGTCCACGCTTCAGTGTGTCCAGCGGAAACTCCCAGTCGTTGTATCCGCCGTGCAGCAGTTCAAAATACTCGGCATCCGGGCAGCCAAGACGCCGGTCCTCGTGCATCACATAAGCGATGCAGGGCTTTGCCTTTTTCATGCGGTTCCCGTTCAGGTTCCAGACCGGAAGCTGGAATTGCTTCTTATAGTAGTATCTTGGGCAGCCCTCGTATCGATCCAGCAGAAGCTCATCATATTCCGAGAGCTTCCAGACCACCGCCGGTACGCTTTCATTGGCATCCTGCTCGATGGTGGCATAGCAGCCGGTCTTGCTCTTTTTGAATAGGAGCCGGTAGCCCTTGATCTCGGTCGTGCCGACCACCACAGCGTAAGGGCATCTCTTTCCCATCCGCTCCATGTCGAGGTTGCTTCCATAGGCAAGGTAATATCTGGATGGGACTCGGCTGATCAGTTCAAGCATCTGCCTCACCGTCCTCCCTGCCAGTGAATTCCACGCCCTGGAAATCCTCTGTCCCAAGCTCGATCTGGCTGTCCTGCCACCAGTCCTCTGCCACTCGCTGTGCTTCCTCCACGGTCGGCTCTTTCATCTCGGATTCATAAATGGTCACCGTTCTCTGGTAGGTCTCGGTGATGGTCACCTTAAAGGTTCTGCCACCCGGTGTGTTTTCATTTTTTAACGTGCTTTTCATAAACCTGCACCTCCTTCTACCACCTCAAGGGCGGTTGCCCGCCCAAAAGGTGCCCGTGCATCCCGGCTTATTTGTTCCGCCAGGATGCGTTGCCCTCCATGTTCCGCAGAAGGATTTCCCTTGCCGTTGCAAATTCATCCCCGATGAATCCCAGCCTCAGCATCCAGCACCGCATCGCGTACTTTTCGTTGTCAGTCTGCTGGGGCTTCGGACTTGCCGATCTGACCATCTTGGCAAGCTGGCTCATTGCGAGGCAAAGCTGGATGTAGGCTTTCATTTCTCCGGCGTGCAGTCCGTTGTGCTTTCCGTCCGCTGGGTCTGCAAATTGGAAAAGCCGGAATTCAATGGTCCCTTTTGTAAAGGTGGCATGGAGGTTCAGCATATGGTACCGGCTTGAATTGTAGTGGGCATTTCGGTTTTCCCAGCTGGAACCGTTGCCTTCGTACCAGATGTCTTCCAGCTTGTGCATGGTGGTCGGCTTCTCTCGGTTCAGCCGGTCGAGGAAGCGGTGGTCGACCACCCGGCAATATTGTCCGGTGCGCCCTGCGTCGATCCGGATGGCTCTGCCGATCTGCTGTTCGTGCGCCGCCATGATGTTCACAAGGTTGCGGATGGTCTTTGCAGTGTGGTCGCCTTTGCCGATGTGGATGTGGACCCCGCATCCGCGGCTTGGGCCGCTCTTTGCGCCTGCCTTGCGGAGCAGCCGGATGATTTCCTGCAGGGGTTCGATGTCGTCGTAGGTGAGAATCGGGGTGACCAGTTCACATTTTTCTGCGTCCGGTCCGAAAATGCTCGAATCTCGCTGAAACTTCCAAACCCTACCCTGCTGGTCTTTGCAAGCCCAGCTGTAATATCCGTATTCACAGTCAGCGTACCACGCTCTGGTTCCGAAGTACTCGGCGACCTTTCTTGCCGCTTTTTCTCTGGTGATGTTGTTCATCTCGATCTCAACTCCGATGGTCTGATTCTTCATGGCTTCAATCTGCTCTCTTGTTTTATCGTTCATGGTATGTTCTCCTTTGTTTTTTCCTTGTTTTCCCTTTCGGCATGTGCATATTACCGTCAGGTGCACATAATAGCAAGGCCATAAAAGAACATATATTCGACAAATATCAAGAGGAATGATCGTGTACATTTCTGCGGTTTATCTGCTTGATAATGTACATCTTCAGAGTTAATATCGGTACAATGGAAGAGGAGCTCGCATATTTTCCAGCCCCCATTGGGGGACTTGGGAGCTTACGCTCCCGCTTCCAGCATCTGCGCCGTGTCTGCCCCACAGTCGGGCTGTGTCGGCTGGGTCGTATCCGGTGCAATCGTTTCCCCAGCGGCGGCACTGCCCTCCTGTGCCGCCTGTTTCGCGGCTTTCAGGGCATCCCGCTTTGCCTTTTCTCTTGCAAGGAACTTCTGTGCTTCCTCATCCGTGCGGAAAGCCGCATGGCCAGAAAGGTTCTCCATGAGGATCTTGCGTGTTTCCTTGAAATCCGGACCGTTCATGCCCAGCCGCAGGAGCCATGTGCGGAGTGCGTATTTCTCATTCTCATCGTTGACATCCTTTGCCTGGATGCGCTTCTGGCTGATAGCCTGCTGGTTCATCAGCACCGCCAGCTGTGCAAAAGCCGTCAGATGTTCGTGGTCCGGTGCAGTCGGGAAGCCGGTAAAGGTGACCTTCTCAGTGGTGATCTTCAAGCCTTCCAGTGCAGCACCATGCTCAGTCTCATAGTCTCTGACCGCATTGATGAAGTTCATGATGGCAAAGGTGCAGCTATCGTCCTTCAGCTTCTCGACCAGCCCATCTTCCACATGGAAGTGTCCGCCAGTCGCCTTGCCGATGAGCTTGCCGCGGCTGTAAAGAAGGTTGACCAGGTTGCGGAGAGTCACACCGTTGTGCTGGCTGACCGGGAATGCAAGTTCTAAGTCCAGCGGCACTTCTTCCGGCTGATCCTCTGCTTCTGATTGCTCTTCGCTTTCCGGCTTCTCTGCACCCAGCTCATCCTCTGCGGTATCATTCTCTGCCGCGTTATCCGACTCCGCCGCTTCCTCGGATTCATCTTCCGCAGGCTCGTTTTCCTCTGCGGTGTCTGCATCTTCGGGTTCCTGCTCGTCCAGAGCCTCCGGCTCTGCTTCGGTCATCTGCTCAGTTTCCGCTTCGATCACAGGTTCCTCATCCGTATCCGCTGTCAACTCTGTGTCCTCCGGCTGGTCATCCGTGCTCTCAACACTCTCGCCGCCGCGGATCAGGCCCTCATTCAGCAGGGTCGTCAGCAGCTCGGCATCTGCATTCTCCGGCTCGACCAGAAGGTTGCCATCCCGGTCGATGGTGTAGCTCCCGATGTCGTAAGAATACAGAGGTGCTTTGGTATAGTAAGGGTGGATACCGGTCAGCTCTTCCATGCGTTTTGCGAGGGTCTTGCGCTCGGCCACGTTCAGTTCAAATTTCAACATAATTCATCTCTCCTTCTCGTTCATTTGTTTTTGTGCATCCCGATGTTCTTTTCGGTAGCACATATATCGCTCTAAACCGGATGAATAGCAAGGCCATTTCCCGATATTCTTCATGTTCGACCATTTACACAAGGGACTGCGAAACCTATTGTGTAAATAGGACCAATATGTAAGCCCACCATATTACTGGGTCGCTTTCTACCTAGTAATATAGCGGGCCAGTTTATTCTTCCAAACCTGCGCACCATGCGATGCCGGCCAGAACAAAAAATGCGTTTGCCAAACAAATGCCATTACCCCAGATACGGTACTCTGCCGAATCCGTATATGGGTCAGCCAGCCATTTCCGGATCTGCTTCTCCGTTTTCGGCTTCTTGGCATGGGTCACGATCTTGCGGTGGGTTTCAAACACATCCGCCCAGAACGCCAGCTCTTCTTCGGTCGGGTCTTCCGTTCCAAGGTCCCGGCACCACCAGTCCGGGAAGCCCTGCAGTCTGGCACACTCGGTCGGTGTCAAGCGGCGAACTGTATAGGTCACAGGTGTAGGCTGCGCTTCCGGGTTGTCGATGACCAGACGGTCATTGAAAGCATCCTGCCCGTTAAAGCCGCTGGGATGCGCCCCGGTTGCCACCGTTCCCATGACACCCTCGTTCAGATGCGGTGCCGGTGCGATGGTGGTCGGGTCTTTGTAATCCCGTGCCATCAGGGTCGGTGCGACTTCTTTTGCCACCTGCATATAGGAGCCGGTGGTCATGGCATATACATCCTCCGGTGCGCAGACTGCATGGCGGTCTGTCGCGTCCAAGGTAAAGCAGACATCCTCATTGACGCCATCCCCCTGCGGACCATTCTCATCCTTGCGGCCGATCATGTTACCCTGCAGGACGAAGGTCTGCATCTGGTCACTCCGGGTCGCTATCAAAGCGCCGGACTTGCCATGCAGGTCGATCAGCTCATTGCGCTGGTTCACATGGAAGGCCGTCACCTCTTCCGGCTGTGCCACAAAGGTCTGCTGCTTCATTCCCGGCTCTGCTGCCAGTGCCGCTGACTTATCCCCCAGATCACGGATTTCATCCCTCTGGTTCTGGGCAAAAGCAACTGCCGGCGCACCACCGTGTGTACACGCCAGCGGTGGAGCTACTTGTTCATCTACTGTGCAGTTCAACTTACCGCCACCCTGATCCACGCAGACAACAGGTTCGCAGATACACAGCCCACCCTGATTACAGGTCGGGTCGCCACCGCTGCGGTCCAGTGTCCGGGAGGTCTCCGCTTCATAAAAACCGCTGTGCGGATTATCGGACATCATGGAGTGGCTGGCTTTCGAGCAGACGCCATAGGCTTTGACCGCTAGTTCATTGCATCGCTGCTCTCCAATATCAAATGTGTTCAGTGTATTGGCAACTTCACCCTGTTTCCATGTCGGTACTTCACTCTGAGAGTTCGGCCGCGTTCCCTTCACAAATGGAATGAACACTGTCTGGTCATTGTTGCAGCCGAGAGTGGCCGATTTTTCTTCCTGCCAGATGGCTCCCTTGCCGCCGCCTTCACACCCGGAGCGGATCTTCAGTGTGACTGCCGGGGAGTTTTCAACTTCTTTCACCGGGCTTTCCACTGAATTTTCAACAGCGTCCATGACCATCGGGACATTACCGCCGCCCGTACCACACCGGCTTGTCAGTGTCTGCACCTTGCCATCCTCGGAAATCTTCACCCGGCTGTCAGCAGGATGATTCTCCAGTGCGATGGCGGCAGGCACAACACCAGCCCGGAGGGTCGGTGAGCGTTCCTCCTCGTATCCAATGCTTCTGGCATCTGCCGAATGCTCGGTGCAGAAACCAGCGGCTTCCAGAACACACGGCTGATGCCCATGCTCCTCTGCCCGGAGGGTTCCGGTCACATCCTGGGAAACATCCATCTGCCTGCCGCCCTGGTCGTTCAGACAGATCCGCCCTCCTGCTCCGCTGAAGCCTGCCTCTCCAGTGCCGCTTTCAGCACCGGCGGCAGCTCTTTGCCACGCACGGAAGCCCTCCGCAAAATACCGAGACACGCCTTCGGACTCAAATAGTACCTTTGAGGCACTCTGGTCTGCAAAATCTGCGACAAGGTAGACACGTTTTCTTCTTTGGGGAACGCCCCACCATTGTGCATCAAGAACTCGATACGCGACACTCCATCCGTCTCCCACGTAGTAGTCAGCGTCGGGCCATCCTTTCTTCTCAGGCGCAGGCACCGAGGCGGCCGGTTCTTTAACACCGATGACGGCTTCGAGGACTGCTTTGAAGTCCTGTCCTTTGTTTGAGGAGAAGGCCCCTGGCACATTCTCCCACACGATAAATCTTGGTTTTTCTCCATTGGTCTTACACCTCATTTCCTTCACGATTCGGATTGCTTCGTAAAACAGGCTGGACCGTGAACCATCCAGACCGTCCCGCTTACCGGCAATAGACATATCCTGACAGGGACTGCCAAAGGTGATGATGTCCACAGGCGGCAGGTCTGCGCCGCTGATGGCGGATACATCTCCGTAGTGCTTCACCTGTGGCAGACGCTTGGTCGTGACCCGGATGGCAAACGGCTCAATCTCACTGCTCCACACCGGAGTGATCTGCCCGGTCAAAAGCCCGCCCAATGGAAAACCCCCGGAACCATCAAAGAGGCTGCCGAGGGTCAACTGTTTATTCTCCATCAGCGACCTCCCTTTCCGGCTCGAAGGTTGCTACTTCCTCGAACTTCAGCTTCTGGCCGTCACGGACAACAAACACATCATCGTAGTGACCATCGCTGTGTTCGATATACCGCTTCACGATCACATCCACGAACTTCGGGTCCAGCTCGATGCCCCGGCACACACGGTCGGTCTCCTCACAGGCAATCAGGGTCGAGCCGCTGCCGAGGAACGGATCGAGGACGATGCCGTTGGTCATAGTGGAATTTCGGATGGGATAACTCATCAGGCCAATGGGCTTCATGGTCGGATGGTCCTTGTTGGACTTCGGCCGGTCATACTCCCATATAGTCGTCTGCTTCCGGTCGGAATACCACTGGTGTTTCCCCTTCTGCTTCCAGCCGTAAAGACACGGCTCGTGCTGCCACTGGTAAGGACTGTGTCCCAGCACCAGAGCATTCTTCTTCCAGATACAGCACCCGGACAGGTAGAACCCGGCATCCTTGAATGCCTTTCTAAAGTTCAGCCCCTCGGTGTCAGCGTGGAAGATATAGATGGAGCCATCGTCTGCCAGATGCCCGTGCATCTGCTGGAATGCTGCCAGAAGGAACTGGTAGAATTCCGAGTCACCCATATTGTCGTTCAGAATCTTGCCGGCCGTTTCTTCCACATCCACGTTGTAAGGGGGATCGGAAAGAACCAGATTTGCCTTGGTTCCGTCCATCAGGGTATCGTAGCATTCTGCCTTAGTGGAATCGCCGCACAGAACGATGTGCTATCCCAGATGCCAGAGGTCGCCCTCTTTGGAGAAGCACGGCTGCTTCAGCTCGGATTCCACATCAAAGTCATCTTCCTTGACCTCTTTGCTGTGGACCTTGTTGAACAGCGTCTCGATCTCAGGCGGGTCAAAACCCGTCTTTCCGAGATCGAAATCGGAATCCTCGATGTCCTTGAGCAGGTCAGCCAACAGAGAATCATCCCATGCACCCGTGATCTTGTTGAGTGCAATGTTCAAAGCTTTTTCTCTGGTCTTGTCGATGTCCACCACCGCGCAAGGCACTTCGGTGTATCCCAGCTCCATCGCTACGGTCAATCTCTGGTGACCACCGATGATCGTCATATCGGCATTGACCACCAAAGGATCTGCGAAACCGAACTCCGTGATGGAGTTCTTGATTTTCTCATACTCTTTATCCCCCGGCTTCAGCTTCTTCCGGGGATTGTATGCGGCCGGCTTGAGTACGGACACCGGCAGCATCTTTAGTTCAGCAGTTGCTTTCATGTAGGCTCCTCCTAATTCAGATTCACATGCGCATGACCCCGGAGAAGGGCACGAAAAAGGAGCCGAACAAAAAGCCCGACTCCATTTCATCTCCATCTTCCTGCGGCTGTTCAGCCATCTCACACCATTCCGGTTTTTCCCCATTCACAGATGCCAAGACCTTATCTTCCGCATCGTCAATCGCATGTACACAGATACCCCCGGTGTTGAACATCGGAAACACACCAATAATCTTACTCATCCTCATTCACTCCCTTCATCCCGTATCGATAATCCCAGTAACAGTTCAGACTACAGAACTTCCTCTGCCGTTTGCCTTCATCTACGGCACGGAACTCCCGGCCACAGTTTTTACAGACCTCTAACCGGAATGGCTTATGCTTCCTGTAAAATTCCTCCCGGCAGCCCTGAGAACAGAACCGTCTCAAGCCGCTGTTTCCTCTCTGTACGAGAATGCGTCCACACACCGGGCATCGGCGTTCCCCTGACCCATCCGGAGGCTGCAGCTGGCAGCTTCCCGTTTCCGGCAGACCCAGCTCCCGGCAATAATCCGTGACCTGCTCCAAAGACAGCCCGGTATTTTCTGCGATCTCTGGGCATTCAAATCCGGCAAGCCGCTGGCCTCGGACTTCTTCTCTCTCCGGGCGGTACTCATAGCCCTCAAACACACAGTCCAGCCGGACACCATTCTTTACCACATCACGCTCTATGTTCAGCGGTTTTTCCATTTGCATCGCCCTCCTTCCAGCGTCCTTTGTTTGCACAGGCACGGCTGCAATATTTCCGTTCCAATCCGTACTGGTGACGGTAGGAAAATTCCCTGCCGCACACCGGGCAGATCTTCGACCGCACGGTCTTCCAGTTCTCCGGCTTCGGGTGGGTGTTGTTCCACCGTGACCGGCATTCCGGAGAACAGAACTTCCGGGGTCTGCCTTTATGGTTTGGTACGATTGCCGTACCGCACTGAGGGCAGAAGGAAAAAGCCATGTCCCTGATCATCTCAGCCGTGTAATCTTCCATCTGCCCTCACCCCACTCTCATTTTTCGCCGTTTCTGCGGCGGTTTCTTAGAAAAATCTCATAATTCATACGAAAAGCGGCGAAGTGGAAATCGGCACTGCCCCGCCAGGTCGGATCGTTGTTGCGGCGGCCGATTCCCGCTCGCCCCTGCTCATCCCGGAACAAGCTAAAATGTGCGAAAGGTCCCTGTTTACGAGAGATTTCACACACTTTGGTTCATTTCGGGGAAAAAGAATGGCACCGGAACCGAAGCTCCGATGCCTGTACATTTTCCTGTTTCATTTTGCGCCGTTAATCCTCTGACCCCCGGCCTATGAATTTTGCGGTTTTTCACAGAAAAGGCCGCACCGGTCTCCGTGTGACTTCACCGTAGAGAAGTGACCCCGACCCCCGGCGGGGGTGTCAGTAGGTGTAGGTCGGGTTGATGTCTTCGGCCAGCGTCTTCTTATCGTGACAGCTCTTGCAGAGAGACTGCCAGTTGTTCTGGTTCCAGAAAAGTTTCTGGTCTCCACGATGCGGAATAATGTGGTCTACCACCGTTGCCCGGACGTACTTGCCCTGCTTGGCACACTGCACACAGAGTGGATGAGCTTCCAGATACGACTTTCTGGCTTTCTGCCACCGTCTGTTGTATCCACGCTTTGCCGCCGGGCGGGTCACCCCTGGATGGAGAGGCAGGTGCTTCTCACAGTAGAGCCGGCCGGCTTCCACCAGCTCCGGGCAGCCGGGATGACGGCATGGTGTCTTTGGTCTGTACGGCATAGGTCAGTCCTCCCACGGAAGACCAGCCTTACCGAAGTGACCGTAAGCACTGACCTTGTTATAGTCTACATCCAGCAGTCCAAGCCGCTTGATGATACCCTGTGGAGTCAGGTCATAGCTGTCATGGACGTAGGCTTCGATGAAGTCGAGGGACTGGTGCTCCGTACCAAAGCACTCCACCGACACCCCCACCGGCTGTACCACACCGATGGCGTAGGCCAGCTGGACTTCGCACTTGTCAGCATAGCCCGCCTGCACGATGTCCTTGGCAATCTTTCGTGCCATGTATGCTGCGGAGCGGTCCACCTTGGTGGGGTCTTTCCCGCTCAGAGCACCGCCACCCATTCGACCGATACCGCCGTAGGTATCGCATGCCAGCTTTCGGCCAGTCACACCGCAGTCGGCGTAGCTGCCGCCCAGCACGAAACGTCCGGTCGGATTGACCAGCTTTGTAAAATCACCGTCCAGACCGTACTCGCAAGCGGCAAGCACCATCATGGATTCGATGATGTGTCGGAAGTCGCTGACCTCCACATCCGGGCTGTGCTGCACGGAGCAGAGGAAGGTGGTGATGCGTCCGGTGTCGTAGTCGTAACTGACCTGTGCCTTGGCATCTGCACGGAACATCTTGGACGGATGGTTCTTCAACAGCTGCAGGAACTTGGTGGCGACCATGTACGGGATCGGCATCTGCTCTGCCGTCTCGTTGGTGGCGTAGCCGTACATGATGCCCTGGTCACCGGCACCGCCCTTGTCCACACCCAGTGCAATATCCGGGGACTGCTTGTCCACCAGAATACCGATGCGGAGAAGTTCGGTCAGGTTCCACCCCAGCTTTTCAGCACCGATGCGGTTGAACACATCGTGGACGATCTGGTTGTAGTTTGGCCGGTAGTTGGTAGTGACTTCGCCGGCAATAAAGAGCTGGCTCTTTTTCAGCAGACACTCGATTGCCACACGGGCGTTCTTGTCATGCCGAAGAATGTCGGTCACAATGGCATCTGCAATCTGGTCGCAGATTTTATCCGGGTGGCCGTTGCTGACCTGTTCACAGGTAATAATCTTACTCATGTTCTGTCCTCTCTTTCACGTATCACAAAGCAGGCCGCCTTTGCCCTTGCCCACAAATAGGCTCCCACAAAAGCGGCCTGCGATGTTCCAATGTGCTGTTCCAATGTGTCCTCTGAATCTGTTGCTGGTGTGTTGCTGGCGCTTTCCTCACAAAGCGAGATGTCCAAACCTCAAAAAGTGTTGGTTCTACGCGCTTTTTAAGGTTGCTAAGACTTATATTTTTTCTTTTGTTGCTATTGTTGCTAGTAAAAAGTAAATAGTATATAAAAGAAAATAATATAAATAAAATAGGGTTTTCACTCGCAACACTCGCAACAGCACCGAAAACCCTTGATTTCCCTACGTTTTTCTGTTGCTGGTGCGTTGCCGCTGTTGCTGGTAACGTGACTCCAAGGCCATGTGTTGCTGGAATTTTGGCAGGAACTTATGAAAATCAAAAATCATATGTTTCACTGTGTTCTTCCAGCAACAGTCGCAACAGAGCTATCCCGCACCCCGAATCTCAAACTCACGATGTCAATGGGGCAAAGTCCTCCTTTGACTCTTCACTTGCCGTGAATGCCACATCCAGAACCATCGGAGTCGTGCTGCTGGATGTACCGTCATTCGGACGTTTTCTTGCAGTTTTGTATCTCTTTTCGATCTCCTGATTGAGATTCTTGGCCGCCTCTGCCCGATATCCGTTTTCCCCACACCACTCCTTGTAGCGTGTGTAAACAGCACCGCGCCGAAGCTCACTGCCTTCTTTTTCCTCAATACACTCATCGAAAAACTGACCCATCTTGTCAGAGAACATCTGGTAATCCATTGTTGCCTGTACCACAGAATCCGGCATACTAAGCCCCTGACTGCGGAACATCTTGTAGCCTTCCAGCATCCAGTTCAGAATACCGGACATATTTTCCGGCTTTGCAAATGTGGACTTCAAGTCTTTATCCTGCTCATTTTCTTCAAAATGCCGATCAAAAGGAATGATCTTGATTCGCCCAGATTCAAACAACGTAAGGTCTGTGATATTCGGACGGTGGTTCGTGTTGATGAAAATTTTGAAGTTTGGACGGAACTCGAAGCTGTTCTCATGCAGATACCGGGCGGTGATCGTGTCGTTACCGGTCAAACGCTTGGTAAGAGCGGCATCCAGTGTAATCTTCTTCTCCGGCTCTGAGATGTTGACAAAACGAGAGCCTGCAAGACGAGCGATTTCCTCTGACGGTCCGCCACTCTGGTTGTTAAACTTTGCCTGCAACATGGTCGGGTCAGCATTCTTGCCATACTCACCCATGATACGCAGGATGCTCTCCATTGTGGTGCCCTTACCGTTTCGGGAAGTCGGACCATAGAGAATAAACAGGCATTCCATTCGGGTATCACCTGTCAAAGCATAGCCGATAGCTTTCTGGAGATAGTCCGCTCTTGCCTTGTCGCCCTGCATGATCTCCGTGATGAACGTCCGCCAACGGGGGCAGTCTGCTTCCGGGTCATAAACGACCGGAGATACCTTTGTGAGATAGTCCTCCGGGCGGTGTTCCCGGAACTCCATCGTCCGCAGATCCAGTGTGCCATTTTTGCAGTTGAACAGGTAGATATCCTGATCGTACTGCTTCATGGACAGCGGAAACACAGACTTTGCGTCTTTCAGCATCGTATCACGGTGTTTGCGGAGCTGGAGCTTTCGGACACGGTCAATGAACCGTTTTCTGACATCCTCTTCCGTGATCTTCAGTGCAAATACATACAGCTTATCTGCCAGATATTTCGCAAGTTCTGCCACCTTAAGGTTCTCCATATCCGGCTGCCAGACAACTCCGTCATAAACAAACCAGATGCCACGCTCACTGTTATACCGTGCAATGGGCTTGAAGAAATCGGCGAACATATTGCCCATGCCGATCTCGTCTCTTCCATAGCGCGGATTTGTGTGCGGTGCCATTTCTTCCAGCGACAATGTGAGTTTACTGATATCTGGTGGTCGCTCTAGTTCCTTTTCATCGGAGTCAAGATTTACAAATTCTTCATCCACGATATCCTGAGCGTTGACAGGAATGTAAACGGAAGCGCAGGTGTTGACCGTGTTTCGGATGGAGATCGCACCATAAGTCGAACCAGCCTGCTGACGATCCCACTTGTCACGCATCAGACCAGAAGTACGGAAAATGCGGTCCATCTGCTCCTCATCACAGCCACACCAGAACACCAGGATAGACAAGAGCGCCATATCTGCATCCGACTGGCTGCCGTAGAGGTCTTCCCACTCACCGGCAAACAGTTTTTTGAACTTGTCACTGTTACTGGCTTCGTTGGCGTGTGTGATAACCGCCTCATCATCCAGATACGAATGGTGCTGAAAATGGGTCTGCTGTACCTGCTTATTTCGCTTCATCAGCGTGTCCAGCAGGGTGGTCATTGCCGTTTCATCGTTGGGAATCTCACCTGCGCGGTAAACATCTCCCGTTACGGTGACGAAGCGGTTTGTCGCACCAGGCATGTACACTTCCAGACCTTTGCTTCGGTTGTTGATGTAGTAGACTGTCTTATCATAGACATAGTCTTCCGGCACATGGAAGAATCCACGCAGTCCTTTTCCGGACGGCGACTTCTCCACATAAGCCGTAGAGAAGATTGAAAGTACAGTATCTGCCGTATCGTTTAGTGTACCGTCCTCACGGATACAATGGTCGATATCGAAAGCTCCGATACTACTTCCCACAGCAATGCCGATGCCGTCATAGCCGCCCATCGCGTAGGTAACAAGCGTGGTCTTGAAATCCGCAAAGGTGCGGAGGTCATTGATTCTTGCTCTGTCGCCGTTCGCTGGGTTATACGGCATCTTGGTCTTCTGACCGTTTCGCTTTTCAAATTTCCAGACACAAAAACAGCAGGAGGTCTTCAGCTCCGCCGGGATGTTTTTAATATCCACCATAGCGGTCAGACCTCCTTTCTCGTAGACGCCCGCATCGCAAACTGCTTTGTGACAGCCGCTTCGATCTCGTGCTTTTTCTGAACGGAGACCACATAACAGAGCCGATTAAAAAGCACCATCTTATCTATGGTCGTGATCTGCTCCACCAGCAGGACGGAATCTTCCAGATGCTCATCCCGGAGCATCTCACAGTCTTCTTCGGTCAGTACGATGTGTACCGGAAGTTCCAGCTTCTTCAACTTGGAACTCAGCGGAATCACCGTGATGACCGGGGAATTACGGTTCGCCACGTCATTACTGATGACCAGAACCGGACGTGTACCGCTCTGCACCGAAGTGCCAGAGTGATCGCCCAACTCTGCGAACCAGACTTCATACTGCTTCGGTATCTTTGTTGCCGACCACTGATCTGCTGGCAACTCGTGAAACTGAGGTTCTTTCGATGTCAGCTTACAGGGGGCCTCTGATCTGCGGTGCGGCTTCGTTTTTCCGCGCTGATTGATGTACTTGTTGACATGAATCTTGCGACCATGCACGCCGTGTCTTGCGTTTTTCTTCTTGCGCCCCATACGGGTTCCACCTCCTTGACGCATAATAATAAAGCCAAAGAGGGCATGAAAAAAGCCGACAGGCTTTTGACCTATCGGCTGCTCGTTTGCTTCTCTTTAGCTTTTGACAGTTTATATTATAGCACGGGTCTACATACGATGCAATGCGTTTTTTCTCCAATATAAGCCGTTTTTCTCCAATTAAAAGCAATTCTCTCCATTTATGATGAAAAGCTCTGAAAAGTTATAGCCCTCGATGTTTTATCGTGACTGGTAAAAGCTCAAAAAAGGGAAGTGAACTCCTGAAGTTCACTTCCCCAACATCTTATCCCGTATTGAAAGATACCGCTGTATTCCATACCCCATCATCTGATATCCGATTTTGAGATAGTGGTCTACACAGCCATTCGACATTTTTACCACACTGCTTTCTGGGGTTTCAATTTCGTTCCATCCTTTTCCGTTGAGAAATTTCTGGATAATAACTTCTCTGGGTGTTCCTTCTAAAAACTCCTCCCCAGCTGTGAAAAGTGTGATGATTTCTTTATTCTGGTCAACCATTTTCTGAAGTTCCTGCTCTTTTTCCAGATACAACTGCTGCAACACTTTGTTCTTTTCCTCAGTCCGCTTAGTTGCCAACCGCGTAAGATCCTGCTCCAGAACCGGCAGTTCCCGCTTCGCCACTGTGTATTCCTTACAGACCTGTTTTGCTCGTTCTACCATTTCCTTATCTACCGGTCTATCAAACAACTTTCTCCGTGCCATCCTGCATGTCCTCCTCATTTTCTTCGCGCTGTGTTTTCCAGTACTTCAAAATAAATTCAGCCATTTCTGCCTGCGCCTGCCGTTCCATTTTTCGGATGACCTGCCACAACAGCGACTCTCCCTCTAACCCCACTGCATCTTTCCAGAACGCTCCACCCACATAGATTTGCCGAACAACCATCCCCTGTTCTCCGCCCACATAATCTGCCGCCATTTCCAGAAGATAGATATCACCTGCCAGCGTTCCATATTTTTTCAATAATTTCCTGTAATCATCCCGCCAGGTTTGGATAATATAATCCAATGCGCCGATTGCCGCTTTTGCGGTCGGGTCTGAGATATGACTGCTCTGTACCCGTTCTCCTTCCCCAGAGCCTCCAGAATTCATGGCGTAGTAAGCTTCTGCAGGTGTCAGTGTCGGTGCAGACAGAAGCTGCTCTTTCAGCTTCTTGAGTTGTACTTTCTTCCCTGCAATCGCCTTTCCCATATCTCGAACCCAGCGTTTTATTTCATCCAGAATCCTGACTTCAGCTTCGTCAACATCTCCATTCGCATGATCAAATATGTAATCCAGCAACCTAAACAGCTCAGACGGCCTTTCGGCAGCGTGAGCGAGTACCCGTTCCTGTTCTTTTCGGATATCCTGTGTATTCATCTTCCACTTTCTCCTTTCGTCTGCTTCTAAATCACAGGCGATGAAAAAGTGGAGAAATCGAACCCCTTCCCAAAAATAAATGGAGAATTACTTAAAAAAAGAAACGGTGCGGGACAATACTGCCCTACACCGCATGGAAATCAAACTCCCAACTGCGCTTTGACCGCTGAGATCAGCTTTTCCTGTGTCATGTCTTTCTGCTCCAATGCCTCCATGACATCCTCGTCCACGGTATTCTTCGTGATGATATGATGAATGGTCACCACATGGGTCTGTCCCTGCCGCCAAAGACGAGCGTTGGTCTGCTGATACAGTTCCAAGGACCAAGTCAATCCGAACCAGATCAGGATGTGTCCGCCCTGCTGGATGTTCAGACCGTGTCCGGCCGATGCAGGATGGATCAGTGCGACCGGGATGTTCCCAGCATTCCAGTCCTTGATGTCAGTGCTGCTCTTGATGTCCCGGACTTTGATTTTCAACTTCGACAGATGGTTGATGATACGCTCCCGGTCATGCTTGAACCAGTAGGCCACCAGCACCGGCTGTCCGTTGGCCGCTTCGATCAGGTCTTCGAGCGCTTCCAGCTTGTGATCATGGATGACCCGTGCCTTACCGTTCTCGTCATAGACCGCGCCATTGCTCATCTGCAACAGCTTCCCTGTCAGTGATGCAGCATTGGCAGCATCTATATCACCATCTTTGAGTGGGATCAAAAGATCCTGCCGGAGCATATCGTAGAGTTCCCTTTCCTGCGTATTCATCTCGACTTCGCACCTTGTAGGTACACAATCCGGCATATTGAGATAATCCAGAGCCTTCATGGATATCGTGATGTCCGAGATCCGCTGATAGATCATCTCCTCTGCTCCCTGTCTGGGAACATACTGGAATACTATGCCGGTTGCCGGATTCAACGACCCTGCCTTGAAGTAGGCTTCCCGGTACCGGCCGATAAACTTGCCGAGCCGCTCCCCGCCATCCAAAATCCCGATTTCTGCCCAGAGATCCATGAGCCCATTGGAAGAAGGTGTGCCGGTCAGACCGACCCACCGCTTCACAAACGGGCGAACTTTTCGCAGGAACTTGAAACGCTGTGACTGGTAGTTCTTGAATGAGGACAGCTCATCGATCACGACCATGCCAAAATCCCATCGCATTCCATTTTTCTCGTAATACTCCACCAGCCAACGGATATTCTCCCGGTTGACGATGTAGATCATCGCCGGGTGGTGGACTGCTGCGATCCGTGTTTTGACATCTCCAACGATGACGGAAATGTCCAGTCCTTTCAGATGGTCCCACTTTTCGATCTCTGCCGGCCATGTGTCACGGGCAACACGCAGCGGTGCAATAATGAGGACCTTGCTGACCTCGAAGGTCTCAAGCATGAGGTCTTTGATGGCGGAAAGAGTGATTACAGTTTTACCTAAGCCCATATCCAGAAAAAGGGCAGCGATCAGATGCGTCTTGATATACTCTGTGCAGTACCTCTGGTACTCATGTGGGACAAATCTCATACACCGCCTCCTTTCTCCGGAAGATTCACTTCCGGCATCTCTGGGATCTTCGCCCCGATCCCCTGTGGGATAGGCTCACCGGGTGTCCAGCGCAGGAGCGCATCCACAGCAGGCCGGATCTGCTCCAAGCGGTCAACACAGAAAACAGGAAACCCCAGAGCTTCGAGCTGCTGTCTGCGTTTCCGCTGAAGGATACGCATCTGCTTGCCGGGTGCTTTTAGTTCCACAAAGGCACACTTACCACCGAGCAGCAGAACCAGACGATCCGGCACACCATTCATGGTCTGACTGGTAAATTTAAGGGCCTGTCCTCCAGCAGCCTTTACCGCAGCCACGAACTGCTTCTCAACTTCACTTTCTCTCATACGGATGCCTTTCTCTTTCTACAATTCCGGAGGTACTTTTTCTTTGCCACGTAATACTCCGCTCCAAACCAGAAATCACCGCTCTCAGATCCTTCCGTTTTAATAATCACTCCCTCAGAAGGATCGATCTTGGAGTACACCTCAATGACTTTACGCTTAAGTACAGGAACAGCTTTCCGCTTAGTAGGTTCGTCTGCGCTTTTCTTCGGCTGCATATTGCTCTCGACAAAAGCCATATCCTTCTTGAGTTCCTTAGCCGTGCCGATAAAATAGAAAGCCGATTTCGACCCGATATGAAGGACCGTATCATCACCAAACCAGCTGAGAATATCTTTCAGTTCCGGACGGTTTCCGGCTCTAAAGAGCCGGTCAAATTCTAGCTGCTTTGGAGGAAGCAGTTCTTTTAACATCTTCTCTTTCTCTTTTCGCCGTTCTTCCCTCATCACATTCCCGATAGCCTCGTTTGCAGTCGGATCAGAATGACTGCGGTTATTGCGGCATTCCGGCACCTTTTCTTCTTTATGATCGACCCAACGGATAACCTGTGTTTCTTTCTGCACGATGCTTCCCTCCCCATTACTGATTGATCTGCTTCCACTGCTGCGGTTCCATCGTGGCGACCTGCCAGCCAATGCCTTCCAGTGCAGTGGCACGGTCGTAGGAAACGACATCCTGCGAAGTACGGGTAACTGCGTTGGACAGACCGTACAGAGACAGGTCACCGCCTTCAATGAGGTACTTGAGAATTCCCTCCTGCTCCTCCGCGTTGATGCCATAGCTTTGGGCAGTCAGCTGCACCACGTCCTGCACCTTGCCGGTGATCGGTACTGCCATAGATTCCTGCAGGCGGCCGACCACCTGAGAGAAACGGCTCTCGTCAATGGCTGCCATCGTAGTGTCACGCAGCTTTAAGAGGAAAGCCTTGTCCTCCGCTTCCATCGTCTCATCGGAATACAGTGCAAAACTGTCCTCCACTGCCTTTGCCTGCCGCCCCACATGGTGGCGGCGTTCCCCCATGTCATTGACCACCATGCCGTTGGTGCAGACCAGACGGTATACCAGCGGCTGAATCGACACAGCCCCCAGTCCGACTTCGGAGTTGGAGATCATCACGCCGGCCTGAACGATATCGCCCTTACGAACTTCCAGCTCCAGACGGTGATTGACCACCTTGAGATATAGACGGTTCTCCGTCACCTCACAGGACATGACCTCGTACTGATCGTTGCCTGCAAACAGCGGCAGGACGGATGTGGCAATCTCCATGTTGTCGATACGACGATAGCGTTCCGACAGCAGCGCACGGGCCACCTGTCCGGCACCGTAATCCATCGAGCGAACCATGTAAGAACTGGGCTTGTCCGCAAACCAGCTGTTCACGTTCTCAGCCAGAAGTTCCGGCTTCTGTGCCTGCATGAGATCATAGTATTTGGCCGGGATACCCAGTGCCGATGCCACCTGACGGTGGAACAGCGAGGTCGTACCGAAGACCTCCTGCTGGTTGGTCGTAAGATGGTTGATTTCAAAGGTGTGTCCATCTTCCCGGAGGCGCATCCCCTGCGCCGGGTTGATAAAATCCTGCTTTGCCTTGTTCTGACGGTTCAGCTCGACCAAGACTTCCTGCAAATTTCTGCCTGTTTTCATAGCAATTTTCCTCCCTATCTATGCGGCGCATATTTATACGCCCGTCTATGCGTCCATGTCTCTCCGACAAAGACGCCGTGTTTACAGTTCACGGTTGATCATCTGCTGGATGATCCGTACTGCTCCCTGCACACGCCTACGGTTCAGCCGGTTATCCTGCAGGAGTGTGTCCAGAGCATCCACCTCGTCCCGGATATTACAGAGAACCGACCGCTGATGGTCAGCAAGGCGTTCATTGTCCTGCTCCATACGGTCATACTCCTTTTCGTAATCATCGATATCCTCTACGTTGGTATTGATGTACTCCTCGATCTCCCGGCGGAGTTCCTCGCCGGCATAGTTCTCGACTGCATCCAGCAGGTCTTGGATACCAAAGGGCGTCAGGAGTTTTCCGTCCTTCATTTTCAATACATGCGGCATATTGCTCCCCCTTAGTCTTTGAAATAGTAGTCGCCCTTGTAACCAGCCGCAGCCAACGGCAAGCCCTTACACCATGCCGGATTGACTGACATCAGCTTGCAGACCTCATCTACCGTGTACTGATCCTTTGGTGCCTCGATAATGACTTCATCATGAACATGGGCCACAATGTTCAACCCCTCTGCTGAGATACGATCCATTGTTTCAGCCAGAATGTCACGGGCAATCGCCTGCGTTGCATTCTCCACCAACCGACCGGAGTAGGTTTCCTGTCTGGCCCATTTGTGGTTCTGCCCCACACCTTCATAGGTCAGGCTCATCCGTCCGAAGCGGTTCGGCTGCTGTTTGGGTTTGAGGTATGCCAGCTTTCGACCAGATGGCAGCACCATCCAGAGGGTACCGGAATAGAACTCAAAGGCGATTTTTCCGACCTCCTGCCTCTCCCCAGTCTTATAGGCAGTCATTGCAGCTTTTTCGGTATCCCACCAGTACTGTACGATCTTCGGATTGGCTTCCCGCCAGGAATCAATGATCTCCGGCATTTCTTCTTCGTGCAGTCCCATCTGCAATGCACCCATGCTGATAAGTGCACCGGAGGAGCCGCCATAGCCACAAGCCAGAGTTGCAATCTTCCCTTTCTGACGCAGGTCACCGTTGATGCCATGCTTGACGACAGGCACATGGAACATCTGGGAAGCAGTGGCGCAGTAGAGATCCTCGCCGTTCTGGAATGCATCCAGCACCCACTGTTCCTCCGCCTCCCACGCAAGCACACGGGCTTCGATGGCTGAGAAGTCGGCCACGATGAACTCGCATCCATCTTTCGGGATCAGCATGGTGCGGATCAGCTGCGAAAGGACATCCGGCGTATTGCCGTAGATGCTCTCGACCATATCGAAGCACCCCAGCTTCACAAGTGTTCTCGCCTCATCCAGCGTGGAAATGTGGTTCTGTGGGAGGTTTTGCAACTGGATATTCCGGCCGGAATATCGACCGGTACGGCTTGCTCCGTAGAACTGGAACAGTCCCCTTGCCCTGCCGTCTGAGCAGACACAGCGTTCCGCTGCCTGGTATTTCTTCACAGAGCTTTTCGCCATCTGGAGTCGGAGCTTCAACATATCCAGTGCTTCCGCATCCACACCGTTCTTGTCCAATTCCGTGATCATCTGCGCCACATCCTTTTTGCCGAGTGTGTCCATCGGGATGCCGCGCTCCTCCAGCCATGCTTTCAGCTGTGATACGGAATTTGGATTCTCCAGCCCGGTCAGCTCGTAGGCTTTCCTGCTCATGGCATCGGAGAGCATCAGGTCACAGGTGATAGCTTCCTGTACCAGCTCCGTGTCGATTCTCACGCCACGGTCATTGATACGCTCATTCGTGCGGTAATGCTGCCATTCCAGTTCTGCCATTGGGAACTTCTTCAGTCTCTTATAGATGTCTACCTCGGTATTGACATCCTGAATGCAGTAATACTTAAACTTCGCCCAGTCCGCCGGGTAATGCTCCGGGAGATTCCGGGTACGCATCCCGTTGGATTTCGTCGGCTTGCAAGGTACAGAAAACAGCTTGATGAGCCGCTCACCCTCTTTGTCTTTCTGCTGACTTGTCTTCAATACCGTACCGACATCTTTCAGTGCCAGCGGCAAGGTCAGCGATGCCGCCATGACCATCGTACAGATCCAGCTATCCGGTGAAAGGAACTCTCCCGGTTTCAGATACTGTCCGGGACAGTGCCGATTCAGATGCACGGAGAAGCAGACACGCTCAAATGCAGCATTGTGTGCGATCAGCCGCACGCTGCCAGTTTGGAATGCCTCCAGCAGTTCATCCGATATGACTTCTCCCGATGCAAGGTCTGCGCATCTGGTCTCGCCAAAACCGTCCCCCTCATCGATTGCCCATGCTACCAGCAGGATTTCAAAGCTGGGATCTGTGGCATATCGGTACAGGCCGCATTTTCCGATATCCACCTCGCTGTAGGTCTCAATATCGACCAATATTTCTTTCAAAGAATCACCCCACATCTAAGAAAAAACCGGGAGACACCTCAGCATCTCCCGGCGTGCTCATTTACTTGTGCCCTTGAAACACCGGGTCTTACTTCAGATAATCCGGCAGTTCCTCACCGGCATCGCCGCCCAGAACATCCTCGTCATCTTCCAGAGCATCAAAGTCGGAGTCCGCAGATGCACGGCCGGACAGACGGTCGCCATCTTTCACGAACTGGATATTGCCCAGACCAGCCGCCACACCACGGTTGCCGTTGGCGTTGAAGGGATAGAAATTGATCGTCACATAGCAGTAGCATCCGGAGTAGACCATCATCGGATCAGTCACGGGCTGGACATGACGATCAACGACCTGCGGTGCATCCTTGCTGGTGGCGTTCAGGAAGAAGTGCTTCTGGTAGTTCTCATCATCCGGGCGGTCGATGTCACCGTCACGCAGCGGAAGTTTCAGGTTCGGAGGAAGCTTGCCACCCCACTTGCGGACCTTGCCATCCTCCTTGGCTGCCTCGACCGCCTTATGAATCGCCAGCAGGGTCTTCTTATCATCCTTCGGGAGCAGGCACGAAACGGAATACTTCGCCTCGCCGCCATTGATGCTCTTCGGCTCGAAGATGTTAGCGAAAGAGATTCGGCAAAGAACCTTCACCTTAGTTGCGCTGTTCATTTTGTTTGCATTTGCCATAGTGAAATCCTCCTAAAATTGTGTTGTAGATACTGGTTTTCTATGTCCAGCCTCAGTCAAGGGGCGTGAACTCATCCTCGGCAGTCTCCAGATCGACTGCCTCTCTGGGATCAGAATTTGGTACAAGCGCCAGCTTACCGGGTGGCTTGACCACATACTCTCCCAGAATCTCTTTGAACTTTTTCTTTCCCATGAGCTTTTCAAACTCAGTAAGGGAGATCAGCTCAGTCTTGTAAATGTCGGTGTATCCGGCTTTTTCTGCTGCGGCCATCACCGACTTTGTGTCAAGGAACTGCCGCTTGCTCCTGCCCTCGACCACCTTATAGCCATCCCACGCAACGCCGTGGTTGATGGCTTCCGAACTGACATAGGCAAAGATGGCTTCGATTCAGGACTCAATGCGGTTCAGTGTCGGCAGCATCTTCTCGATATCCGTCTTGGAAAGCAGTGCTGGAGATTTGAACGTTGGCACCGATGTGTCCAGGTCAAAGGATGCTGTGGCATCCGTTTCCTCAGTTTCATCTGCCAGCACACCGGCATCCAGATCCAGAAATTCTTCCTTGACCAGAGCCATTGCTTCATCGGCACAGGCTTTGCAGGAAGTCCGGGCACGGCAGAATCTGCACCAGTCACCGGGAACCTGCTCACCTTTTCCTTCAAAGGCCAGCTTTGCCCTCGGTCGGACGTAAGTTTCCGCCCAGTCCAGCAGTTCTTCCACGCTGCATTCAAAAGTCGAGATATTTTCCAGTCGCGGCTGGATAATGGTCATGGACACCTTCTTGATGTCGTACAGATACCCATAGGTGTGATAAGCACCCAGAGCGTACAGCATCATCTGTGGGTTATGGTCACAGCTGACGAACACGCCCTTGCCGTTTTTGTAATCCATAACGTAGAGCGTTCCGTCTGCAATGATCACGCAGTCACCGGTGCCGAAACCGGATGGAACCAGATAGCTGTAATCCAGCCTCTCCTCTACCATAACCAGCGGATTCGGACAGGTTTCCTTGATGCGTTCCACGGTGGAAATAATGAATTCTGCATAGATGTCGGTATTGGCTTCCATCTCTTCGTCCTCATACTCTGAGGTCGGACGCCGAACCCTTTCATGCAGGTACTTTCGCAGCTTGTACTCGCCAAGTGCGTGGGCTGCTGTACCCTCCTCGGCATACACCGAGGATTCATTCTGAAAGTTCTGTTCCAGCCTTGCCGATGGTGTACAGTTCAACCACCGCTTCGAGCTGGAAGCAGACAAAATTGCGTGTACCTCTGGCATAGCGGCCTCCCTTTAAATCTGGGAAACATCAGCCAGAAACGCTTCATACTTCTCCACCGGCAGGTCAGACAGCTGAGCAACGCCATAGGTTTTCAGAAGCTGACCGATCTTCTCGTTGCTGTCACGCTTCTTTTTGATCTTAGTGACAATGACCTTGGTGATATCATCCTTGGTGATCGTCACCACAGGCTTTTCCTTGGAAGACGCATCCTGCTTAGTCGGCTGCGGATTATCAGGAAGTTCGTCTTTCTGGCTGGTTTCTTTCTCCTGACCGGTATCCTCGCCCCACGGAAGGGCATCGGCATCATCCGCCGGGAAGTTTTCTTCTGCGGTATCCTCTGCTTCCCCGGCACTGTTCTCAGCATCCTGCTGTGTATCTGCGACCGAGTCACTGCCGCTGTCAGTAATAGACTCTTCCAGCTTGTCCGAAGCCTCCTCTACCTTTCGAGTCTTCTTGACCGGCTTCTTACGGGGGTGTGGTACCGCTGCACCTTTTTTCTCAGACACAGCAGGGACTTCCCGATCCACGACCGGACGCAGAGGCTTGTCCTCCGATGCGGCATCTGCACCCAGCAGTTCAAGCTGGTCAGATACGCCCTCAAACATCTGGGCAAGACCCTCAAAGACCTCGGTCAGCCCATCCACGACTTTCTTCGGTGCGTTCAGCGCATTCAGTTCATCCATCATGCCTCGTCCTCCTCATCAGAATCATCCTCGCCCCAGATGGAATCGAGATACTCCGTCTGGGCAGCCAGCACTGTCAGAATGACCTTTTCGCACAGACCGGTTTCCTTGTGGATGTGTTCCACCATCTCGTCCACATCAATGTCATCTACCGAATCATCCTCGGTATCAACCGAGCTGTCCTCTGCGGATTCCTGACCGATACCGTAGTTGTAGGAGGTCATACGCTCATCCATGTGGATGTGCAGATTTTCGATGTTGAGCGAAATGGCCTGGACATCAGTCGGATGCGCCGCCAGGAGCTTGTCCGACTTCTGAGCTTTCTGGCCGGCATCCTGCTTCGGCTGAATGGGGATCTTGACCACCTTGGCATCCTTCAGCATCTCGCCGATCAGCTGTTCGAAAGACATACCGTTTTCATACTTCTTATCCATTGTTATCCTCACTTTCTGCAGCATCAGGCTGCGCTCCATTCTTGCAATCACTCAGGCCATACTTCTCTGCAATGGTCTTGACCAGCATACCGAGCAGCTTTGTGGGCTCCGGCATATTACGAATCGGCTTAGACAGCTCCTGCGCTCTTTCGATTTCAAGGGTCATGCCTTTTGTGATCCGGTTTCCGAACACCCATATCTCTGTGGCTTCTTCTAACCAAGCAAGCCCCATCTGAATGCCACGCTCACGTTCTTGCTTTTGGTCATCATCAAGGATGGCTGTAAAGTAGAGATGAGGTGCCAGGGGCATCAGACCACAGGCAGATATAAGCCGGCAGGCCATCTTTGCCCTGTAGATGTTTTCCTCCAGTTCAGCCTTCTTTCCGGCTTCGCTTTCGGACACTGGGTGATACGGCGAACAAACAAAAATCTTCTTCATTTTGCGGCCGCCTTTCCTGCTGTCTCCGGGTAAATGTCAACATGACCTACCGTGTCCCCCGGCGTAATGACCAGAACTTTCATTCCGTCACCAAACAGCCAGTGGACCAGTCTTGCAGGCAGTTTCATCACCCGTCCGTCCAGCACTTTTTCTTTGTTTTTGACACGAACTTCGATGCGGTGCTTCATGCTTCTCGCCTCCTTTATAAAGATTTAAGTACAGAAAGCCGATCCCGGCTTTTTGGTCACACCGTTTTTGTTTTCCCGGTGGCTTTCTGCCCTTCTAAGTCACAGGCGATGGAAGAAGCCTTAAATCGAACCCCCTCTCCAAAGTTTTTTCAAAATTTTATCCGAAGCGATTTTTTCTTCGATTTTCTTACGGCGTTTCCGTACAGCTGCTTCTGATACAGCATCCTCTGCGGCAGCTTCAACATTGGATTTCTCCTGTTCTACGACCTGATGGTATGTATGGAGCTGAGATTCCGGGAGTTCATCCCGAAGTTCATGCAGTCGGACAATGTAATCAGGCTCGTCCTCATCCGCGCCCATAGAAATTGCACATTCATATAAGAGGCCGGACTTATCTTCACTGCCGTCATCATCTGCAAACGAAGCATCCAAAGACAAGTTGTAGGAATCTGGGCACTTTTCGCCGGGATGGGCATCCTCCCACTCCCGGATTTGCTGCTTCTTGCGTTCATCTGCAGGCGGTTTCAAATGCTTATTGTTGTTGTAGACTTCCCGGTCACGATCCATGTGCCACTGACGGATAAACTCTGCTGTCACGACTTCTCCCGTGACCTCATTCACGCCCTCATGGATGACAAGCGGCTGGTCACCGATGTAGTAGACGATAACGTCACGAAGATCCTGTGGGATTTTACGGTACATATTCTTAAATGCACTGTAATCACGCTTTTTCCCCTTGTTCTCTGCTCCAATGTTCTTTGTTTCCTTCATTTTCTTGTCCTTTCCGCTCGTGCGGACAGGCAAAGAAAACTCTGACAGGGAGGACCACCTGTGAGGTAGTCGTTTCTGGTCTCATGAGAACCCGGAGATTAGCTGCAAAAAGGAAAAAGGCGCAACAAGTCAGAGGGTGCTCGTTACAGTCGTAGTGAATTCAGCGGTCATGCAAACCGTAAAATTCAACGACTGTATGAGAATCCTTTGCCTATTGCGCACTGGGCTCTGTGTTCTATTTTTGTTCTATGATAGTAGCTTTATTTGTACATATAAGGCTACCGGAATACCCGACTCAATATAAGAGTATTATTTCATTTGTCTCACCACCTTCATTGTCTCAGCTTTACTCATTAGTTGAATTCATATCATTTATCCTCTTTTTCTTCTGAAATTTTGAACAAAATGTTCAGATTTTCAGACATTTATGATATAATCTAATCTAGAGAAGTTTTTGGTTACTACGAAATCTAATAGTAGCTTTATAAGGCTGAATTTTCGTCTACTTCCCCACTCACATCATATCTCAGCATCAAACTTTTGTCGTTGACCTTTCGATGAACAGAGTTGACTATATCGTAAAATCTGTTGATTCCAGAATGGAGGAATGCTTATGCCGTGCTTTGATTTTGGTTTGTTCTATCGCATCGCTATAAAAGGTAACACCACTAGGAATCAAACAAGTATTTACAGCATCCTTACCACCGGGCAAACCAACTCTGATAAAGTTCCTGACAAAGCCGTTATCAGCAAAATTTTCAGCGGAAAGTGTGGTCTCCCTGCTGCGACTATAAAAGCCTTACAGTCTGTGGAGCCCAGCGAAATAAAACGTCGTATCGAGTTATTGCGACTTTCTGATTCTGTCACCGCCGTTAATAAACTCTGGAACATTCTTGTTCATGAGGTTAAAATTTCGGAGGAAGCTTTGAAAGATCTTGTTGACGCAGTGTCTTTCTCTGCCTCTCCTTCGCTCTTTCTTACCAAAGCTTTTATTATCTCCTTAGATGGACCTGAGTTGGTTGAGTCTCCCCATTCGTATCCAGTGACAGATATCTGGGGAGCCATCACCTCACCTGGTGATCTTATGGCAATGGAACAGATGACTAAACCTCAAAGGGATGCCCTTATCAGTTTTGTTAAAGGCTATCTAGAAATCGAGGATTTCAGTAATGCTACCGCATCCCATCTTGACAATGTTTTCGATGACTACGTTGAGAAAAATCTCCCTGATGTTGCGCAGCGTGTTAACTACATAGTTCAGCTTAGGAACATGAAGGCTCGTTACAAAAGATCGCTTCAAATCATTGCCAAAGCTCTCCCATACGTTAAAGAAGATGTACGCCCTGAAGATTTATCGACCGAATGGATTGTAGACTTCTTAGATCACTCCAGAAAAGTCTTCTCTGATTTCAAATTAAATCTCTGGTCTGAAATCTGTGCATACGAACTCAACAACCCTGGCTCCATCTCCCGAAAGCTCCTTTCGACGATTTATCTTATGTCGGACAAAGAACTCCAAGCTTTCGATAACTTAAGGAGAGTCTGCTTCACCGATCTCAATATACAAGGTTCTACTCATCCCTTAGTGTTCATCAGAGATTATCCAAATGCATACAGCTCGTGTGAAGGCTCCGCAGCTCTGCACCTTACGACCGGCGACCTCGCTCTCCTGCAAGCCGACGCCTTGATTGAATGCAACTATGAAACGGGGTTCGCCATTGTAGGTGATGCTGCTTTAAGCTATCGCAATTATAAAGTCTATATCGAAGGTGATGACAGTTTCCCGGACAGGGTCAAACGAGTCGGAATCGGAAATGTTCGTTTCACACGTTACGGACAAGAACTTTTCGATCTTTTGCAGAGTTCACGAACTGTTCCGCTCCCACGTTACGGTGAAGATATTTTTGGATTCACCATTCAACACTGGAATTCCAAGAAATTAAAAATGCGTGTCCTTCACTACGACCCGAACTCGCAAATGATTGTTGAGACAAAATACAATTATTAAGTAAACAAAAAAGCCGAGGCAGACTCCAGACAGCCCAACTAAGGGTTATCTGAATGTCTACCTCGGCTTACTACGTTTATTCGAGCAGCACCTACAAGTAGTAGTAATGTGGTTTTGCTGGCTCACACATCCTGCGGTGAGCCAAGCGGTTACGGGAAGCAGTCACATCCTGAGCTGTTCCTTTTTGTCTTCAAAGGTCATGTACGGACCAGAATAACATTGCTCATTAAAATCATCTAAGTACTCATACCCCTGCAATTGCCCGTTCTTCACATAGGCAACAGCCTTTCGGCCATTTACAACTGCACGGGTTGCAAGGAGCACCCGCTTTCCTTGCGACGTATAGATTCCACATTTTGAAACCAATGTCAGCACCTCCTTATTCTTGATCCTCAAGTTCCGCATTCCACAAAGCCTCGTCCTCTGTGTCCGCATCCTCAACTTCCGGCATTGGAGTAAAAATGTCCTTGCATTTCGTTTCATCAATCCAAGGCACCATAAACTCTGCTTCCACATCACCTGTCTCCAAATTTATAAGAATTAGAGTTACAGCATAATTAAGATAGCAGTCATTCAGCCTCTCTGTTGCCTCATGGAATGCTTCACTATCCGAAAGCACGAGTGACATTCTTGCATAGCTGTAATTGTAATCAGCAAACAAAGTACTCATCCTTGACAAGCGACGCAAAATTTGCATTCCACGGTATGTTCCAGATCCAGTTTGCAGTTGCCCTCTTGGTGCTTGAACCGGGCAAAACTCCATTCCCCAAACGTCTTCATCATCTGGAAGAGCGGTTGACATAACCTCTAGGTCAAATTGATAGCGTCCGCCTAGTGTATCATGACGTTCCGGCTCACGGAGAGCCACACTGTATCCTCGTTTCAGAAGAGCATCAATCAAGATGCTCTTGTAGGATGCTTCTACCTCTCGTTCATAGGCGATATGGCTTCTGAAGCTAACAGTATCTTCCATTCCGTGCGCATGCATCAGCATTTCAAATGTAATGTTGCTGTTTTTATCTGCATGAGCAGCTATGTCCGCAATTAAATAGTCAGAATTCGCCCCAACCGTTTTCTTGTTTATGATTCTTGAAAGGGTTGACGCATTCACCCCAATCTCCTCTGCAAATTGCCTCATACTCCGTTCAGGTCCCTTTGCTCTCATCACATACTCTGCAAGCAGATTTTTGTCCGGTGCCTTAACTCTGCTATACTGTGTGGACAGGTTCCTATAAATTATATTCAATGGCAGCCCTTGTCGAAGTGCCTCCTGCACATCCGCTGGATATCTACCGACTTCATCTTCGCTGAGCACCACTTTCTTCTGCTCTTCCATCGTTGTTTCGCCTCCAATCGCTTGCGTTGCATCTGTTGCGTGCCTTTATTATATGCAACAAGCAGTATCTTGTCAATAGTCTATGCATAATTTGTTGCCCGCCGTTGCTTAGTGTTGCTTCTGCGCTTTTTGATGCACCACTGGGAATCTCTCTTTTCTTAAAATCTTCTAAGTTCACCTCTTGGCTTATACAACCTTTCATCGTATTATAGGGACAGTTGTTCCTTATCAAGCAGCTTTACAAAATTATGTTATAAACATTGGTGCTTTCCCTCCAACAGACAACAGATTATCCCACATGGAGGCATGACATGGAAAAAGAAGCGAACTTTGAAACCAGTCCACTTAACACACAAGATGCCAAGGCAGAGGCCGCCACTACTCTGACTCTTGACGCAACCAATGGAGATAAAATAAAAGCCCTCCGCATCGCCCAGCACATGAGTATGGTTGAACTGGCACGTCGGGCTTCTATGTCAGACCGTGCGATCCGCTATATTGAATCCAACCAGCGTGAACCAAGTGTAGATGCAATTCAGAAGATTGCCGCAGCTCTTGGAGTCACCACCGATTACTTTATGGATGAGGCCACTTTCCAGCAAGAACTCAACGATGACCACTTCTATGCGGATATACGAAAAAAGTATGGCTCCCGTGGTGTTGCACAGGCAAAGAAAATAAAAAAAACAGACCACAGCCCTATTTGCAGGTGGTGAACTGTCCGAAGAAGATCAAGCGGCATTTATCAAAGAAATGGAAGCACTTTTCCTCGATGCAAAAGCTGATGCGAAGAAATTTACTCCCAAAAAAACATCTGCGGTAAAGAGGCACGTTTACTCCGGAGGAAAGGAGTCTACTTTGAACACACGCATAATTGATACCGCCGATGCTGTGGTTCGACGCTATAAGACCCGGAATCCAGAAGAGATCATCTCACAACAGGCTATCAAATTGAAAGACATCCGTTTTTGCCACGACCTTCTGGGGTACTATAAGCCTTCTCCATAGTATCTTTTGTCTCATATGGTACTTTCCCTGCCAGTGACAGCTCGTTAACATAGAGCACATCCGCCGGGATGGGGTAGATATCTAATTTATGGTGCATAGTTGGCCCCCTTTTTAGTTAGCCATAACTAATCCATGCATCTAAACAAACCGTGTGGACTCCTTGAGTTCAGTTTGTCCACACGGTTTGCATATTTATAGTTCTACTGGTTTTTTACAATTTCTTTTTTCTTTGAGCACACGCCGAGACGAAGAAAAACCGGATAAAGATAGCTTGCGCCAAAAGTTCCGAGTTCCTTTGGCCCATCCACGCTACCCTTTTCCTTCTGAAGTTCTCTTGCCCGATGAAAAGCTTTTATCACCGTTGCCCGTGTCACGCTCTTCTCCTTTCGGTTGAAGAAAATCTCTCCACCTCTCACGGTGTACTTCATCGATAATCCATTTTCTGTTTTAAACGGATAGTCTGCAAATGCCACGATTGCATCCCACAAATAGTTTTCTATATCATCTGACGCCACATTGTCCAGTAGCTTCTTATATGCAACTTTCCTCTTTCTATAGAGTCTTCCGCCCTCCGCATTCAATGTTGGACACGACATCATGTAGATACCTTTTTTATACGGCAAGTATGCTTTAACAGAAGCCTTTTTCAGCCCAGTGTTATCCATAATCTGCTTGAGACTGCATCCTTGAGCACACATAACCTGAATTTTTCGACTCATCTCAGTACTGTAATATCCGGCAGTAATTAGGATTTTTCGGATTTTCAGCGGAGTCATTTGCATAGCATCTGCCAGCTCTCTTAATGTCAGAGCGTCTGCTGAGCGTTCTTTCCGATCATCAAAAGGTTCTCCAACGAGGTCAACCGCAGTCTTTAGTTGCTCCTTAATTGCCTCATCTCTGTCATAGTCAGGCTTTTTCCTTGGTCGACCACGCTTAGCTTTAACATTTCCTTCTTGTCCACACGGCATTATATCACTTCAACTTCTCGATAATATCGTCAGCACTGACGCCCTCGGCCAGCAGCTTCTTCACGAGATTTTCTGCCTCGTTCTTCTTCGCTGCTTCGGCGGCCTTCTGATCGGCAGCAGCTTTCTTGGCTTCCAGCTTCGCCAGTTCCTTCTGGGCAGACTTGAGAACAGCCTTCTTTTCTTTCAGGTCTGCTTTCAGAGTGTCGATGTTGGCAGTGATGGAATTGATTTCAGCAGTCAGCGAAGCGATAGCTTCCTGCTTCTCTGCGATCTGGGATGCGAAATCGTTAGTAGTCTTCGGTTTATTCTTGCTTCCTTTGGTTCTGGGCATAAGATATCAACCTTTCTATTCTGTATTGTGGTTTTAGTATAGCAGTCCAAAAACATAATATTGTTATTAATTGCTCTGTTGCGGTTCATTCTCCCACTTAAAATCCCACGACTCATACTTTTTATCAACGTCCTCCAAAAAATCCATGAATCGCTTTAGATTTTTTGCATTAAGTTGCCGTTGTCGCTCAATCCCTGTACCATCCATCTTTTTAGCTGCAGCATCTAGTTTATTTTGTTGTTCATTCATAACACTAAGAAGATTACGCAGCCTTTCCAAATCAACAAGATTCCTTTTTAGCACATCCTCTGGATTATCGCTGAAAATCTTATGGAAATTGGGCTTCATTTCGTAAAGTGCCCGCATTGATTTATTGTTATAGTAGCATCCTTCTCTATATAAAAATTCTCTTTCTGCTTTTTCGTCTTCTGGAGCCTCCACCAGCATATCCGTATAAGCATTACTTAACATTACCCAGTATGAGATTTGATTATCAAACACGTCAACCGAATCTCTAATATCAAGTTTTCCTTTTTTTACAAGTCTTATAGAGTTTATCCACTTCAGCACTTTATAGCCCAAAATCAATATTGCTGGCACTACAGCCGAAACTAACACTGCAATCCATACCCATTGAGGCGCCCTTTCTGTATCAAATAAATGATCTACAATAATCGAGCCTAATGCTAATATGAGTTCCCAGCATAAAGAAAAGAGTACTGGCTCTTGCGATGTCAGCTTTTTCTTAATTTGTTCAATGTCTTTTTTAAGAGCCATTTCCTGCCAGTCGCTAAAATTAACTCTTTTCACATAGCACTCCTCCAGAGAACAATCTTCTCCCATTTTTGATCGTATGCGGGATTAATGCAGTCTATTCAATTTTTTGCAAATTTTTTCAGCCGCTTCGCCTTGTCCCTTATAGTCTGTATTTTCTACCCACTTCAACTGAGAAATTCTGTGGCCATTTGTTTTTTCAAGCAACTCATTAAAACTCAAGTTACTAAACGCTTGCGGCAACGCACCCTTATCTTGGTTGCTTACGATGTACCTTAGAACAGTTGCAATAATCTTATCACAGCATTCCTTATGATAATAATAAACCTCTGTACCATACTCATTAAAATCATGGTTAAAGTACTTATCAACCACAACGCATGCTCGCTTTAGTGCTCTTCCACTGCAGGAAGGGACTTCTCTTTTAATATAGCGTTTCCCTTTTGACCAAGGAGAGCCAAATCCAGACTCTTGCGAGCCTATAAACTCTATCGCCAGCTTCATTAAACCATTCCGAAACGCATCAGAACCAGCAGGCGCAAAAACATACATCGACATAATTACTCTCCTTTTTCACAACTTTCTATTTGCATAAATGTATTTTTGAATGGGCTCAAAGATATACCGCATAAGGCGTATTCTATTCACCCACAAAAAGTTTTCACGACATGCCGCATTTCCGTTTTCCCATTCAGAAACACGACCCAAAAAACTATTCGCCAAATTTCAGAATTCTCGCCTGCCACTCATATTCCTTATGACAAGTTTCACACTTATACCTTCCTGCTCTTGCCATCATTCCTTTCTTTCAACTCGTATGATTTCTTGAATTTCGTATTATAATTTTTCACGCAAAGTAACGTTATTCCCACCACAAGTAGTGTAACCACCATATATATTGTACAAGATGGCCACGAAGTAGCGGGAACTAGCGATAGGACTGTTTGTCCAATGAAGCTTACAATTATCATTGAAATTCCATAATATGATTCTTCTTTTTGTGTAATAAGGCCTTTATCCGGATTACACATTGCACCAATCGTCTTTGAATTGGTCAAATCCTTTTCCTTTAGAGTTAATATACTCCGAATGGCCCAGATTGTTCCCCAAACATTTATAGCCGAATATATAATAGATAAGATTTTCTCTTGAATCATAGTCACACCACATTATAAGCATTCATAAACCCTTCGCATTCTTAGCCGCCTTATCAGCGTTGCCTGCTGCTCACCACGGAGAGGTGTGCAAAGTTTCGAGCAGCAATGGGAGTTCACGCTCCCACAATTCATGTGATATATCCTACAATATTCGTTGGAGGTGTAAATCACATGAAGAATAAATTAGATTGGTTCAATGATAACCGGAATTTGGATGTACGTCTCACACGGATACTATGAGCTTCTGCTCTCCCCTACCTACCGATGGCCTATGCAGGTGAAAGTTGTATGCTCGTATAGGTGGGGTGCTGAGTTTCCAAAGTGTCCGCGGTGCGGAATCACCATGGAGCATGAGTACCAACTCTTCTGTGACCGCTGCGGGCAGAGACTGAACTGGAGTGGTTTTGATGATGTAGAGGTACGGTACATAGGGTGGAACGGAGTTGAGGATGAAGATTGATTTTATGATTCAATTAAACCACACTGCGCCAGTTCTTGCAAGGACTTGGCGCTTTTATCTTTTTCGGAGAGGATATATTCCATCGGCGGCCACGGATCAGTTTGCCAGTTGAATTCTGAATCGTACCTCACGGCTTTAGCCGCAGCAGCACAGAAATCATTATCCACACACCACTGCATCAAGGTGTCATCTTCCAGTGTCAGGTAGCCATGCGCAAATCCACGGGGAATCAGCATCTGTTTCTGATTTTCAAAGGAGAGGATCTCGCTGTAAGCATAGCCAAAAGTATCTCCCGGTCTGATATCAACAGCAACATTGAAGATTGCTCCATGCAAACAGGAGACTAGCTTTGCCTGCGCGTGTTCACCCTCTTGGAAGTGTAGTCCACGTAGCGTTCCAGCTTTTTTGCTGAATCCTTGGTTGATTTGAAGCACATGAAAGTCGATTGACTTGTCCACTGACACAGACAGCCATCCCCGGAAGTCTTCAAAACGCTGTGTTTCAATTATTATCGGCTTTACCATTGCTTTCTGTACTCCCTTGGACTGCTGCCTTCCACTTTACGGAACATCCGGCTAAAATAATTTGCATCTCCCATGCCGACCGCAACACCAACTTCATCCACAGTCATATCCGTAAAGCGGAGTAGCTGCTTTGCTCTGGTGATCCGCTTTGAGATCAGATAGTTATTGACCGTTGTTCCATAAGTTTCCTTAAAGATTTTGGACAGATAAAATTTGTTGATAAAGAAATGTTCTGACAGGTAATCCAGTGCGATTTTCTCCGTATAATGCTCGTCCAGATACTCCTTTACAGCTGCAAGTTCCAGCCGCTTCCGGCTCACAGTCATACTCTCTGGATGCCAAGACTGTTCCATCAGTAAGGTGAGTAAAGTCCCTAGCTTCTCATTGATCCGCATATCCCGTATGTAATCGGAAGATGATGCCAAATCGTAGATATCTGTCAGGAGTGATGTAAAGGGAGTTAGATCATCCGGATGGAACACAGGGCGACCTCCACGCTCCTTGTATTTCTCATATACAGCTGGAAGGGACGGTGCATAGAAGTGGCACCATTGGAGAGACCAAAGATTATCGGAGGTAGAATGGCTGTAGGCCTTTCGGCAGTCAATGAACACGCAGTCACCTTGAGAAAGGCCGTAAGTCGTCCCTTCGTAGGTAAGACTCCCTGTCCCTGACAGAACAACGAAACACAGGAACGATGCCAAATTCGTTCTGGTCGATGTATGCGGATGGACGGCCTGCAGCGATCCGACCTCCTGCAGATGCAGTAACGATGTCCGGGCAAACGTCGACGGAGTATACAGGATTCGGGAGGAGGTCACGGACGAGGATTGCGGGTTGAATAATTCTTGGTCCATAACTTACTCCCCCTTCTCTGCACTTTTACAGCCTAAATATCGTAACCTTATCTGCGCTAATGTCCATTATCTTTACGAATGCATCCACTGCTTTCAAGCCACCAGAGTCATGACAACTAAAAATCCACTTTGCATCACTGTGAACTACACTACGGATTTTCTCGAAATATTCCATATCAACTTCTGAAAGTGAGTGCCCTATCACGATAATAGTATCAATATCGGAAAGTGCGTCAAAGAAACTCTTGTTGTCTTTTATGATCTGTCTGCTGTTTTTGGTTGTCACTTGATCATACCACCCAGCGTGAACCATAGCATCATCAAAAGCAGCATTCACCATTGTCCGTTTGAAGCCGTCTTTGAATCTCGGCATTTTGACACTGACATCCGGTACATACTTTTTATAGGAGTGACCAAGAATCAGTTTTGCCTTACGGTTCTTTCTGCTCCCATGTATGTAGCACACATTTTTGGCACCATACAATGTTTCTGCAAATTCTGTGTAATTAAAATTAAGATATTTTGCTCCTGGCTTTACCACATTGCGTAATGGTTTCACACTTGAATCCACTCTCAGAGTTTCAATCCACTTACGAAACTTTTTAGGAAGTTCATTTGTAATGGTGTCAACTGGTAGCATTGCCATATCGATTGCAGCATAGTAATCCGCCATCTGTGCGTCAGGATCATATGCCCCAAAAGCATCCAGCATTTCCGGAATTGCCATTGAAGGCATATCCAAATCAAGATCAGCCAATGCTTCTTCTAAATTCCACCACAATGCATCATTTCTGATGTACGTTTCCAAAGTTTTTCTAAGATTACTGCGCCTTCCGAGCCAATCCCGGAACTTAGAGTAAGACGATGGAACCCCATGTGCCAGATCAAAACCATTTCCTATCACATAAAGCGTTGTTGCGGGCGAGCTGACTTCAATATCTGAAATTTTTATTACTGTATAGTTAGATGTTTCCAGCTCTGCTTCGAACTTCTTGGCTGCCTCTTCAGCTTTTTTCGCCTGTTTCCTCTGTTCTCTGCAAGCCCTGCATCGTTTAGGAAGATCCAATCCACGGGATTTAAAAAAATTCTGCGCATCAGGATAAATTAAAAATTTTCTCCCGCAATCGATACATATTCTTTCTATCGCTTCGTTGTTCTTCATTTTGCTCAAATTATAAAATCCTTTATATCTCCAACCGGCTCCGCATAAGTCTTGTCAAACAACACAATGTTTTTTGCACTATCACATACAGTACTTTTATATTTAATTCCGCTATATCCCTTGTCTAAAAAGTACTGTGCGATACATTGAAACGGGGCATACATAAGCTCTCTATCATCAGTATCTTCTAACGGTTTAAAAATCTGTTCAGACATTAATTTCAAATAGGTTTTTACCGTCCAGTCAACTACTGCGCTTTTTAACTTGTTTTGTTCCGCCTGCGTAGTAGTAGCCAACTTCTTTTTTCTTCGGCTTTTCTTCATTCGTGCATCACGAATTTCTTTATAAGTACGTTCAAGTCCGGAATTAATGCTCTCATATGTCAGGTCATCTGCAAATGTTAAGTCAACTATCTTTTTATTCTCAATTTCGCGCTTGATTGCAAATGTACAAATTCCAAATCTATTTCCAGAAGACGCTCTACATTCCTTCATCGTGCATTCCTCAGCACGTGTCTCGCGACGCGACACCGCTAAGTATAGCCATTCAACCCCTATCGGACTAAAGCGATTACTTTGCTTTATAAATTCTGCCTTTGGTAAAAAGCGTTCTGCGGTAACTGATTCCGTTTCTTTTAGAATTGTACCTCGTTTAAAATACGACCTTTTTTTCACATCCTTGAGCGAACACTCAAAACAATCTGTACAAAGCGTGAAAAGTTCATCGAAAGTTTTCAGAAATCCACTAGCAGTTGCTTTTGACACTTCTTCGTATGTAAACTCTTTATTTTTCAGTGCATCTCGAAAATCGTCCCATGTACTTTTAATTTCTTCTTCGGAAGAATGCACATCTCCAAAGTCAATGGAATGCTCAAGAAACTGATACGGCATATATTTACTTCCTCCATATTCAAAACCAAATTCATTCAATAATCAGAAGAACCACTTTTTATTTGAACACCGATCAATTTGCCGCTCAGTGCTTTTGATGTTCTTTCTTCAATAATCGCATCAATTCCGTAATCTTCAATCGGTTGTTCTCTAAATGCGAAGTCTATGTGTTCAAAAATAGAGCCAATTTCATAAACACCTACTCTTGAAACATTTTTCATATACCGTACCTCGCATTTGTATTTCTTCACATCTCAGCCAGTCATAAAACCGTTGCCTGCTGCTCACCACGGAGAGGTGTGTGAAGATTTGAGCAGCTACCGTGTGATTGCTCACACGGTCTTTATTTCGCCTAATGCAGACACCAATTCGACAGTATTCGACTTTTTAGTCATATTTTGTTCATTTTGCGTTTACAGTTTAATACCGGGGGCTCACACGCAATGCACCCAATATCAAGCACTCATTACTTTTTTCATTTCTATAAATGTATTTCTCGGCATTCCCTCTATTTTACTGCCAAAACTAGTCATCACTTCTTCTATTGACATCGGTACAAACATTTCATCCTGATTTCTCGCTTTCGATATTGCTGTATATTGTACCTCAACAATTTTTTTTCTAGTGCTTTCATTCTCTATACTTCGCATAGCTAATGACATCATCTCATATAAGCGATTTACATTAACCAGTATGGTTTCATCATTTCGTTTCTTCTTAACACATTCTCCTGACAGTTCTACGTATTCATCTTCGTGTCTCATTTTTTACTACCACCTTTCTTTCATTTTTGTGTCAACAAATTTTTCCATGTCCACAGGAATATAATAAATGAACTCTTTGAGACAATCGCTTATTATTTGGCCAATATTCAAATAATCCAATATATAAAGGATTTTTCTACTTTGTTCATTATAGACAGTAATACCAAACGAAATCCATGGTCTTTCCTTTGACAGTTCTCCCATATATCCTTTATACTCTTTATAGTTATTCTCTTTAAAATCAGGAATATATGTTAAAAAATCAGACCATATTTACACGTCCAGCATTTTTCTTATTACTCTCCTCACAATATTTCTTATTTATCGATGCCACCAATGCATGCTTTGCCTTATACGCTTCCTCTAATAATTGTCCCCATTTCAGCGGTTCCATTTTATATCCTGACCATATTTTAGACTCAGCAAGACACAATTGTTCATAACTATCATCAGAGACATTATAATATCGAAAATGAACTCTAACGGTTTCCCATGGAATACACTGCTTTGCTTCGTTTTCAATACTATTTATCTGCCTTGACTTCATTCCCTCTTCTAACAGATTTTCCAATTTGCAACATATATTTTGCAAATATGAAACATAGCTTCTATTTACTGATTCTTCCTGTTCTCCAATAAACTTCAGAAGCTCATCAGAACGTTCTTGACCTTCAAAAAAATACTTTTCAACTTTATAATACAAAGCATCTTTATCTAGCTGTTTCAAAAAATCTCGTTTTATTAGATTTAAGGTTGCGTATGTTTCTCTTTGAAACTTACTAAATATCCCCATACACATTCTAATCAACTCTATCACTTCTTCTGTTATATAATATGACTTTGATGATCTCCCTATTACTGTTCCTAGATTTAAAAAAGCCTGTGTTTTATTGCTATCAATCGGCATCACGATTTTATTACTTTGGCTTTCTTTTCTCTTTGTATAAATTCTGAAATCCGGATCAAAAACACTATTATCATTCGTACTTCTTACATACACATCAATTGAATTAATGTCTAAATTAAACGTATATCCAGAATATGTATGTGCATATGGATGCTGCTTATCTTTATCTTCTTCATCAGGCCATCCCAAACCTGATACCAAAGTTGTCAACGAATGTCTTGTACTTTGCCAATTAATAACATCACGGTTGTGAATATGTCCACTAATATAGATATTGCAATTAAGTTCATAATTTGACAAAAGATTTTCTTGCACCATAGTTTCCTCTTCTCCTGTAAGCCAGTTCAAAGGATGATGTGCTAGTGCAATAACCAAATCGTACCCCTTGTCTCCTTTATTTTTTTCATACTCCTGCTTTATTGTGTCAAGCTGGAACTTTCCAAATCTCAGCTTTCGTTCATCTTTATCCCCAAGACAGCTCCATGCTGTATTCAACAATAAAAAACAAATTCTTTTATCATTTAGCTCTGTAATGGACACCCCATAGGTATCATCTTTAAATTTTTTTGTTATCCACTCATTCTTCTCTCTTTTCTTTTTCTTCTTTTCATTTTCAGGGACAAAAATGGAATAAATTTCCTTGATTAAATTTTGATATTCCTCAAAACCTAGTAAAATATACTTCCAATATTTTTGATAAAACTCATTATTCAGCGTACACGATTCATATTCTTCTAACATTTTTGCATCTACTGCATTTCTTGTTTTATCATGATTTCCTGGAACTATATAGATATCTTTAACTTTTCCCTTTGTGATCTTATACAATTTTCGAAAAAAAGATATGACACTTTCTTTATATGAATAGTTCCCCTTATGTACCAAATCTCCAGTTACGACTATTATAATATTATCAACTAGTTGCATTTCCTTTTCTATATCGATTAATAGATTCTTCATTAACAATGATAACCTACCATCTGTTTGGTTTATATGAAGATCCGATAAATGCAAAATTGTAAAATCATTCATTTTAAGGTACCACAAATAAGACTCACTTATATACCTTCCTATAGCTTTTAAGTCTTTTGTCTTATTTACTCCTTCTTTTTTATTTAATGCCCTCTCGGGTCTCTATAGCCTAGATTTTCAATTCTAATTAAGAGAGCCACTTTTCAGCAGCTCTCCCTGTGATGTAATGTACCTACCATTCTTGTAACCGATAGTTTGAAGTACATTTGTAATATGCCACATTTTTGCGATCAAAATCGTTCGACAGCATTCGACTATTTAGTCATATTTTGTTCATTTTGCGTTTACAGTTTAATACCAGGTGTCTGGCACTTAGTATTTCCTTTCAGGATACGGGTTCAGCTTATCATCAATGTACTCGAACAATTCCTCGCGAAGTTCCTCTAATTCAGAAGTATCATATTCAGAATCTTCATCAGCTTCCATAAGCCCTTTCTCGCCTTCGTGTCCATTTCCATTATGAAATCTGATTTCTGCCGAACAGATAGTTTTTCCTTCCCCGTCTCTGCATTCTATTTTGCAGACACTGTCTTCGCCAAGGTCGTCATCAATGGTATAATTAGCCACAACATCTACTCGCAGTGATCCGTCTTCAAGTACCGGGGATGTCACCGTAAAGCAAGTTCCCTCATTCGGTGTCTGGAAATCAGAAATTTCATAGCGTACATCCAAATGATACTGTTTGAAAACATCGCTATATAAGTCGTGGAGCGTTTCATCAAATTGATTTTCTATATCGCTTTCATCCAGAATATCAATTCCAGTTTCACTTGCTAAACGTTCACGATAATATTCTCTTTCATTTCGTTGTTGTTCTTCTTCCGCGCTCCATGTGTCTAATAGTTCATCTGATGTCTCTTCCATATCGAATTTGGTATCAGCGTTTCGTATCTGCTCATCCATTTTTTCAAAATCTTTTAGAATGACTTGATAAGCACTCCATGATAAAACCTTGCTATGTGCAATGTGATTTCTATCTTCGATAAATTTATGTGTTGCATCCTCAAATTTTTCTGGCTCATCAATAAATGGGACAAACAAATCACTCCAGATGCTTTTTTCTACAGTTCGTTGGGATTTAATATATTCCGCAATATTCTGTCCACTTACATTCTTAGAAGCCATATTGAAAAGTTTATTGTATTGATCTCGATTCAACACAAATTCAGCATTGTATGTAACGCCATCAAATAAAACCCCAAATAAAGTTTCCAATGTCATCGACAGAAAATCCGTATTGATATTATCAAATTCTGGCACACGCTGGATGAATTTTTCTTTTAAGTTCTTTACGGACTCAGACTGTTTTTCTAAGCCAGGCTTACTAAGCCAATCAGCACCAAGAAAATGAATCAAAACTTTACTTGCAAAAGCACGAATGTTATTTTCAATAACAAACGCCTTTTCGTATGCTTCTTTGCAAAGCCGTGCGGATTGCATATCAACCAGCCAAGTACACACTTCCCAATCTGGAGCCAGTCTATTTTTCAAAGCAATCTTTAATTCTTCAAGCCTTTGATCGTAGTTTACCGTTTCCAGCCCAGTAATCGTACACTCAAGTCTTGCAGCTTTTTTCTCATATGTATTGATTGCAAATTTAATACGATAATTTATCCCCTCAGATAAATTGATATTAAACACTTCGTTTGCAATGCGATCCAACGAGCCAAGATATTTCTGCGTCCCCCAATTCATTGTAGCCAACACATCAGCAATAACCTGTTTGCAATAGTCGGTTCCATGATAATGTTCTTCTTCACCTGGACAACCAAACTCCTCTGAATAAGTAGGTGTCCATGTATAGAGCTGATTCATATTTTTAATACGATCCATCGAAAACTTAATCGTCAAGTTCAATTCACCTCATTTTCTCTATTAATGTACCTTTCAATGAAAATCTCGTTGCTCTTTTACACTCAATCTACATACTTCATGATTTTCTCGTATGTGATTCGTTTTTTCCGCTGAATACCGGTTTCTCCCAAGAAATCAGGTGTCCAGTCATTCGGTGTAATTTCTAAAGGTTCCTCATTCAATCGAAACTGCTTATGAAATGCATCGATTTTTCCTACATATACTGGCAGATCATAATGCAGCATCCCGGTTCGGTTGCTATACTGGTCTCCTGTAATATCAACAATGCTCCCGTTCTCTAATGTGAGCCACACATGGCTTTCTGATTCCGTTTCACCAGATGTGTACCAACTTCTTACATTGGCATATTCCAAAAGATACCGTCCTAGCAGATCACAGGCTATCCCACAGTTGCCTCTTGGAAACAGCTCAATAAAACCATCCCTAAAGAACTCACCGTTCACATTTGCCCGCAATATGGCATTTCTAAACTTTTCAGCTAATTGAAAAACCTCATTATCAGTCATTGTCTTGGATTCCTTAATTTTCCAATTTCACTCCACATCTCAGCCAGTCATAAGACCATTGCCTGCTGCTCACCACGGAGAGGTGTGTGAAGATTTGAGCAGCTACTTTTCTATACATAGCAAATCCTTTGCTTTGATTATAGATGTTCTTTTTCGAACCAAAGGGCTTTCCCGCTCGCCCTTTTAATTCCTTCGGATGTCCTTTTCTCTACGCTCTTTTCCCTGCATTTCTCACAATAGGCTTAGGCTAGCAGAGCTCCTGACAAGTGATTAACGCCCACAGTCCCCACAATGTACAAAGTTGCTATGGCGATGAAGTCGAAACCATTTTTCATTCTAGTTTTCATTAGCATTCCCTCCTGATTATTTGTAGAGCCATTTTTCAAATAGTTTACTAAACAACCTATCAACAGGAGCCCGATGAACGCTAAAACTATGCGCAGAATCCCTGCAAGCCCCAGCTCCGCTGGCCTAAACCTACAGTAAGATACTTGCCTCTTAGCCGTTCATTGAACGTTGCCTGCTGCTCACCTCGTAGCGGTGTGCATTTTTCGAGCAGCTACCGTGTGAATATCCACACGGCTCTTTCTTGATTTTGTTTCTTTACTCCCAGCTAAAGCACATTCCTTTGAAACCATCTGCCTGTTCCTTGCTATTGAACACAACTTTGATTTCCTTTTCTACTGTGCAGTCATCGCTGACTACCATGATGTGTCGCTGGGAGAAGTCATAGTTGAACGTAACGGTTGGAGATTTGTACAACTCACCATCTACGTAGATATCAGCCTTATTGTCACCAGATTCAAAGGTATAATCGATACCAAAAATGCCAGATGCGGATGCATTAAGCGTAAAAGTCGTATCATCCACACGTTCAAAGTCGGTGTCTGCACCATACCAGATAAAGTTATCGAACTTATGTACATCTGCATTGATGACATCTGCATCTTCCATTTTTCCGGTAGACGCAGTTACATTTTCATCAATAACAGCCTTTACGATTTCGTAGTAGATTGTCTGACCAGCATCATTCGGATGAACACCGTCATTCGTCAGATCATCATAGGCCTTACCAGAATTGTTGAACGCTGCAATGGTGTCTGCGATTGGAATACTGTAATGCTCACAAATACTTTGAATCGTGGTCATCTTCTCCGTATACTCACGCTGAGAAGATTCCAGTATTGAGATGATAGAGCAATCTGGGTACTTAGTTCTGATGGCTTGGATGATGGACTCGTAGTTCGTGGAGAAGCCATCTGTTCTATCATTCTGACCATAACAGACAATTGCCAAATCATAGTCCACATCGTCATTCAAAGCCATTGTCCGAACATAACCGGCGTAAGAGGTATTTCCACCCATAGATACATTGGTTACCGAAACTTTGCCTTTATTTACGTTCTGGAGATATGCCTGCAACTGTTTAAACCACTGTTGCCCATCCGTCTCCGTACCAGCACCTTCGCCAATGGAATCTCCTACAATCAAGATATTCGCGTCGAAACCATCTGCTAGCTTTTGATAGAAGCTATCTTCTGCTTCCTGCTGTTTTAAAGCAGTCTGCTTTTCTTGTTCCTCTTGATATAGTTTTGTATTAAGTGCTTGAAGTTCTGCTGACCGCTTATCGTCTTCCACCTTATTCATCCACAAAAGGGCACCCAGCAGTGCTGCTAATATAGCAATTACTATTCCGTATATCAGATTTTTCCGGGAGCTACTGCTGTACCCCCCCCCGATATTTATAACTCATGTTTTCCTCCATTTTGTCCTATATCAAACTTAATCCTTAGAATTTCAGAAAGGAGTCATACATTTTTAAGATATATTAATATCATATATTTTGTACATTTCCTGTACACTACTTTTTATATTGTACTTTTTCTCTATAAGCATCTTATCTTGTCCTTTTTCCCTGCATGCATCACAAGTTTCTGCGTATTCATTGATTTTTTCAATCCAACAATTCACATTCAACGGAATATACGAAACCAGCCCAACACCTAAATCCGCTTCTTTTGTGACCCTATCTGATACTAAACACTTTATTCCGGCACACTGTGCCTCAACCATTGTCACAGGAAGCCCTTCGTGAAAAGAGGGTAGTATAAACATATCGCAGGCATTGTAATACTCATCGACATTTTTTACGCTTCCACAAAAAACAACATTCGACTCCAAATGTTCTTGCTTAACCTTCATTTGAATTTCATCAAATAATTCCCCTGTACCCAGAAGGTATATTTTGTATTTAATATTCATCAAGTACAATTGTTTTGCCAATTGAATAATAAAAGCATGGTTTTTCTGCACATTAAATCTACCGACGTGACATAGTAACAGTTCATCGGTTTCTCCACACAGTTTTTTTCGCAACTCAAATCTTGTCTTCGAATCAACCGGCGAAAATTTCTCAGTATTAATCGCATTAGGAATAACAATAAAGTTTCTCTTTCCAAACAGAGCTACTCCTGCATCATGCCCACATGCCAATAGCTTCGTTGAAAAGAGTGATATTAGTGTCCTTCCTATAAATAATTTCTTTTTATTCTGAAAAACTGTATTATGACTATGCGATATCCTGCATTTTATACCAGACATCTTAGCAGCCAACATCGATAAACCAGAATATTCGTTCACATGGGAATGAACTGCTATAAAAGGTCCCTCTTTTTTCATTACATCTGCTTGACGAAGAATAAAGTTCCAAACTCCTATCTCTCTTGCCGAGGGAACCGTAAAGATTCTTCCTCCTAATTCCCGTACTTCATCCTCATATCCATTCTCTACATGTTTTTTGACCAAAAAATCAAATTGCACTTGACTTTTATCTATAGCGCGATATAAATTCATAACCATCGTTTCCGCTCCTCCACGCTGGAGCGTTCCTAGAATGTGTAACACGCGTTTCATTTTTTTCTCCATTTCATAATACGCACAGCTACCCCTAACAGCGTTTCTTTAAAAGTTTAGCAGGCACACCAGCCCACACCGTATTAGGGAAATCTATACTTTTACATACCACTGCATTTGCCCCAATAATAACGCCGTCTGCAATAGTAATGTCTCCAATTATTTTTGCTCCCGGCCCAATGTAAACATCATCGCCAATTTGAGGCGCAGCATTACTTCCTCCGTTTGCTCCTATATTTACTCCAACATGAATGCGACAATTTTTTCCGATCTTGGATTTCGAATTGATCACAATAGTCCCATAATGAGGCAGTGCCAAACCTGAACCAATCACATTTAATGGAATTGTGTAGCCAAGTTTATATGAAAATTTATTAAATTGCATTTTATACAATCGAAAAAGGAGCTTGTTTATCCCGTAATAATTGTTTTTGTAAAATTCACATTTTCGCAGTAGAATTTCAAACTTCCAAATATCGTCCCCCCCCCAATAATTTAGGATGTTTCTTTTCATCAACAATCCCTAACGCTTTTTTGTCCATCAACAAATATTGTGCCAAATCTTTTTTTGATTTAATCATGTCAAGAACCCTTCTTTGATAAAACAGACAAATCAATTCTTCGAATCAGGCTAATAATTTTTCTACATATGACATTTTTAGCTTCCATTCTCCTCTTGTAATATCTATTCTCTTTCGCTTGCTTGATTGGTACTGTTTTCAAATATTCGGACATAACACTTAAAGGAATGTCTCTCCAAGGTGACTCTGCTTTATACTTTCTATAATCAGTCGTTCTTCTTGATACACACTCGTCATACCATGGTCGAACAACCGCCCAGCCTTTATAATGAATAATAACAGGAGCCTCAACAGCCTCTTTACATTCGGCGGCTGTATACCAATTATTCGATTGAAGATGTTTCATCTCCATATCCTTTGGAATACTATGTGCTGCATAGTTATATTTAATTGGGAGCACTTTAATATATTTTTCAGGAATAGCATTATTAATAAGTGTCTGATCTGCAAATGGTGTCTTAATTCCAGAATTACATATATCACATACCCATTTTGTACAATTCAGTTTTCTCCAATTGTTCAAATCATATAGAACAATGCCACAGCCAATATAAATCTTGTTTTTCGTCATTAAAGGAAATTCACTGGTAGCATGGCACGAATCAAACTGATCCAACGCTATTGCTCCAGCAATAGCACTCTCTCCCATATTAAAATCAACTAACTCTTCAATGCTCCTATTTACAATAGTATCTGAATCTATATACAATAAACGACAGACATTATCTGGGATTATCTGATCAATAAAAGCTCTCGAGTAAGTTGCTAAACTTGACCTAAAAGAAGCAATTCCCAACCTTTCTTTAATCTCTACTAAAATTTTCTCTGCAGAGATATATTCAAATTCTATATTATACATTTGCTCCAATTGATGAAAACGATTTCTATTTGCTTTTTTTATACCATAATCAAGGATAAAAAATTGACCTATAATACTCTTAGGTGTGTTTTTTAAAAGAGAGTATATAGAGATTCCTGTATACTCTGCATACTCATCGCTCGTTGCATAGCAAATATTGATTTTCTCAGGCATAAATTATTTACCCTTCTGTTTTATCCATTCGAATATTGATTTATTTTTAAATTTGTTGTCTTTTTATTTTTTCAATATGCTCTTCATTGTTTTTCTAAAAAGCAGATATATCGTGTTTAATTTCCTTGTCACAAATAAATAAAACAACATATATGCACATACAATCGCGCACTTACAAATCAGCCTTGCAAAGATATTACTTCCTATCGTAATGTTCTTCATTTGAACTATAGCCATAAAAATCAAACAGGCCAAGAAATCAGGCACAATACGTTTGAGGACGGTCTTTATTCTTTGATGCAATGTCCATTTTACAAGTATCAAAAGAGTAATCAAAAAAATAATATTATACGCCATTCCAATTGCAAACGCAACCGCATCAATATCTTTTATCCATAAGCCAACCGCTAATGCGAGCAGTATAATTAAAACATTAACAACACCACATTTAAAAGTTTGATCTGTACGCCCTGCAGACAAAAAGACTGCCCCACATGTGCTAGACAACATTTGAGCCCATACGCATATTGACAACCAATGAAGACAACCAATCGCCGTTTTCCAATTATCTCCAAACATAATCAAAATGATTTCTTCCGAGCAAAAAAACATAATACACATTACCGTTGCCGCAACAACAGACAGCAATGTATTTATTTCGACCCATTTTTCATACATTTTTTTATAATCATGTTTATAAGCTCTCATATACGGGTGAAACACCGCACTAATTACATTCGTAAACAATTGATTCGGATATAAATTCATAGTATATGCTTTTTGGTAATATCCTAATGTAGTTTCCCCCATATATGCACCAACCAGCAAATAGTCTAAATTACGAGTAAAATAATTCATAATGTTAAACAAAAACTGGAATAAAGAGTACTTTCCCATGAAAGTTGTAAGACTTCTAATTTGAATTTTAAATTTAATTCGTAGCCCTCGCTCTTTTGTACTCATATAGTTCCAAATAAAGATTCCAACACTGGAAAGAAAATAATTTAAAACTAACGCATAATACTTTGCTCCCGAGAATGCAGCCAATATCGCCACAACACCTGCGACAGCATTAATCAAAATTGTTCGAAGTGCTACTAAATCAAATCTTTTTTCGCGCATTATTAGTGCATTAGGAACGACATTCAAGGAATTAAACAATGCGATTATCGACGACATAGTAAACAGTTGCATATAAACCGGGTTATTGTAAATATGCGATATGGGATACGCTAACAAGATCATAATTAGCGTTAACACTACTCCAATATACATAGACGCAGAAAAAACATTGCCAATATCATCTTCATTCAAATCACTTTTTTGAATAATTGAAACTCCCAATCCCATGTCCGCAAACATATTAAGGAAGTTCAAAGCAACTGTAATGATTGCTACAACTCCAAAATCTGTGGCATTAATGAGTCTTGCAAGAACCATCTGAATTACAAGTTGAATTGCCATTTGTCCAAATTTAGCAATCATATTATACATTGCTGATTTTGCCATCGAATTGTTCTGCGCCATTTGTGTATTACCTCATCTTTTTATATTCAGTAAAGCTCATCAGATTCAAATCTTTTTCGCTGATGATCAGATTTTCTTTTCCTCCAATCAACTCAAAAGGCCACTCAATGCCAATATCCGGGTCATTAAACATAATACCGGAATCGCCTTCGTCATAGAAAACTTCGGCGCACTTATAGCTGACCACAGAATCCTCTATGACCAGATATCCATGGCCAAAGAACTGCGGCACCAGCAGCATATTGGTGTTTTCGCCTGTCAGGTGGAAACCACGCCACTGGCCAAAAGTAGGAGAATCCGGGCGCAAATCAACGATAACGTCATAGACATGGCCCGAAATGCAGCGCACCAGCTTAGCCTGCTGCTTTACCAGTTGAAAGTGGGTTGCCCGGATAACACCGCTCTTAGAAATTGTATAGAACACTTCCTTCAGATCATGGTCAATCCCATTTGCCTTGAACGTATCCACATTGTAGTCCTTGATCAGGCCGCCACGATTATCCGTTGCATAGAAAGGCTTGATCAAATATGCACCCTTCAGATCAAGTTTCTGAAAATCAAATTTCTGTACCATTATGCTTCACCTCTGATATAGTCCGCCGTCATTTTGATACCATCTGCAAAAGGAATCTGATTGATATAGCCGGTATCTCTTTCCACTTTTTTCAAATCAAACTGGCTGTAGGAAATGTCTACGCCCTTAAAGGGGATATCTCCCAGTCCGATTTCTGCTGTCGGGTCCACAATATCCCGCATTTCTAGTAAAAACTCCCGCAAAGGCTTGGGTTCACCGGAGCCAATATAGTACCGGTTAAATGCCTTGCCCTTTTCAGCCACTGCAACAATGGAATTGATTGCATCAGCGATATAGATAAAGTCGTAAGTCTGATAGCCTGCAGTGAAAGAGCAGTGTTCCTTGTGCACCAGCTTGTTGATAGAAGTGTAGATCATCCGGGCAGATTTTTCGCCAACGCCGTAGATATTCGTGATAATGACAGGGATAAACTCTACACCATTCAATTTTGCAACCGTCTCACCCATTAGATGAGCAGCGAGTTTGCCTGTGCCATAAATATAACCACCGGCAGGTTCAATATCATCCGACTGGAGGTATTCATAGGTTTCCATCTCATTGATACTGGAGGCATAAACCACACGCTTACAGCCGACTTCAGCACAGAGTTTGATATAATCACAGGCCAGCTTTACATTGTTCAACTGAACTGCATAGTCTGCACGCGCCGGGCCAGAAGTCCCAGCCCATGCCAGATGGAAGAAGCACATGTAATCCTCCGCGGGGATCTCCTTTGCCAGTTCCGAAACTTCCTTATTCAGCACGCTTACACAAGTGACCCGATCATCATTTGCCAGAGCATTGTCAAAACGAATGTCTAAAGCTACCACATGATAGCCTTTTCCCAGCAACGCATTCACCAAAGTTTTGCCAATAAAACCGTTAGCACCTGTAACAATCACATTTTTCATGTTATTCTCCCACCGACAAAAAAGCAGCAATTTCTTTATCCATACATACGCGAATATCTCCGCCTTCTACCCAACACTTGCTCCATTCTACGACCATCTCAATCGCCGTATCAAGGTTCCAATGGGGCTTCCAGCCAAAAGTGGTCTTTAACTTGGAACAATCCAGTTTCAAGAAGTTTGCTTCGTGGGGACCACCGTCATACCGATTGACCCACTTCATACCATTGCCCCACTTGCTCACAAACAAGTCAACCAGTGCCCCTGTCTGGAAGCAGTCAACATCATCAGGCCCCACATTATAATAGCCCGCATATTTTGCATCCTGATACTGCATTGCAGCAATCATCAGATACGCATACAGCGGCTCCAGAACGTGCTGATACGGACGGGTCGAGAACGGATTTCTTACTACAATATCTTCCTGCTTGATTGCAGCACGGATGCAATCTGGAATAATGCGATCATTTGCAAAATCGCCACCACCGATCACATTTCCTGCGCGAGCAGTAGAAATAGCAACATGATTATCGTTAAAGAAGCTATTTTTATAAGAGTGTGTGACAAGTTCCGAGCAAGATTTGGAATTGGAGTACGGATCATAGCCATCAAGCTCTTCATTCTCCCGATAACCCCAAGCCCATTCTTTGTTCAGATAAACCTTGTCAGTTGTCACATTCAGAAAAGATTTCACGCAACTGTTGTTGCGCACACATTCCAAAATATTCACTGTGCCCATTACATTTGTTTCATATGTATAGGCAGGATCTTTATAGCTATCACGAACGATGGGCTGTGCTGCTAAATGCAACACGATTTCCGGTTGTGCTTCGTCAAACGCTGCCTTCAGCGTTTTATAATCTCGAATATCACCGATAACAGAGTGAATATCCTGTTCGATATTCGCAATTTCAAACAGAGAAGGACTGGTGGGAGGATTCAACGAATAGCCCGTGACAACTGCCCCAGCATTTGCAAGAATCTTGCACAGCCAGGACCCTTTAAACCCGGTATGGCCTGTCACAAATACTTTCTTTCCTTTATAAAAGCTCAAATCAAACTTATCCATTATTCCTCCCACACCTTCCAAGGCGCATTACCTGCTTCCCAGAGCTGCTCCAGTTTCTGTTTTTCTCGCAACGTATCCATACACTGCCAGAAACCTTTGTGGATATATCCTACCAGTTCTTTCTGCTCAACCAGTTTGGTCAGCGGACCTTTTTCAAATACGGTAGAGTCTCCTTCAATCAAATCAAACAATTCTGGCTGAAAGACCATAAAGCCAATATTAATAAGGTCACCATCCATGTCAGATTTCTCCCGGAATGCGTTAATCACACCGTTAGCACCAACTTCTACGACACCCTTGTTCTGTCCAAAGTTGTACATAGACATCGTACCGATTTTTCCGTGTGCTTTATGGAACTCCACCAGTTCCTTAATGTTCACATTGCCGACCGCATCTCCATAAGTAAGCATAAACGATTCATTACCGATATACTCCCGGATGCGCTTTACACGTCCGCCCGTCTGTGTATTCAGACCCGTATCCACAACCGTCACCTTCCACGGCTCAGTATGCTTGTTGTGAACGATCATTTCATTGTTACCGTTTGTGTAATCAAAGGTGATATCAGAAGTATGCAGGAAGTAATCAGCAAACCACTCCTTGATTACATGCTGCTTGTAGCCAGCGCAGATAACAAATTCGTTATAACCACACGCAGCATAAGTTTTCATGATATGCCACAGAATCGGCATGCCGCCAATTTCAATCATAGGCTTGGGTTTAAATGCAGATTCCTCGGAAATTCGGGTTCCAAAACCACCAGCAAGAATAACTACTTTCATATGTGCCTCCTATTAGTTGATAATTTTAAAACATAATAAACAAAGCAAACCATCCAGCAAAATCTCATTGTCGTTGTACATAAATCAAATTGTGCTCTCGCAAAAAAAATCTGTTTTGCAAGAAATGTTAACGCCACAGACGCAAATAGATATCTATATTCTCGCATTTTCTTCAATGCGATGAGTTCGAGAAGGACAATAATAAAACCGTATACAAGAAAAAAAATCCAGCCTTCTGTCCCATAATTCATAATGGACTCCGCCATTCCAGAATATCCTATACTATATGTAGAGCCAGCATAACTGCTGACCCAGTCACTTAATCTGCCACACTCCGGTTCATAAAAACCAATCATATTCAAAATTGGTCCCGGGATTATTGTTCTTATCCCATAAAACAGAAATGTTGGATAATGCTGCCCCGTCTGAAGTACATACTGCATTGTATATAGACCACAGAGCATAGATATTCCCATTTCAAATATCATTTGTAGGACGCCATCCATAAAACCAGTAACAAATACTTGCCCCAATGAAAGTGTGCTTAATGATTGTGTGCGTAATGTAGAAATAACATTCAATCCATACATACCAATCATAATCCCCAAAATATAAAATGGAATATATTTTCGATCAAATAAATCAGGTTTTTCTTGCCTAAGGCAAAACACCACACAACCCACCAATGGGATTGCTACAGACCTTGTTCCAGCTAAAAAGACCATTGCAATAATTGAAAGCAAAATATACAGATATTTCTTCTTCTTCTTCCATGACTCCTTATTATTTAGTAAATAATAAAAGCTACCAACAGAAAATATAAAAGCTGCATATGCATTAACACCAGATTCGCGTGATGCATAATAATCTGCATATGATGCACCTCGACGTTGTACTAACTGAGAAACGGAAAAAGCCAGCATTGACAGTGCCGCCACATAATATACTGACTTCATTAATCCATTTCCGAACTTGTCAAAAGCCACTTTTCTTGAAGAAAAGTCTATTTTTTTTCTACATACATATTTTGTAGCCAAGGCTGCACCAAGATTAATAGCCGCCACACACATACATTGAAATAGCAGCCACTGTGTTCCACTTCCAACCGAAAATCTATCAAATACTGCCGCATATTTGAAATCCGATTTGTTTGTCAAAAAAATGATTTCTTGTCCCGTATTGGACAAAAACATATATAAATAGTACATCATGTATAATGACACAAAACGATTTCCCATGGAAATCCATTGAATAATTCCATAGCCGTATAAAAGTGTGCATATCAACAAATACAAAAGATTAGTAGAACTCGAGTTATCTTGAGCAATTTTGAAAAAACGGGAGTAAAACACACATACTAAAACGACTAATATAACTGTAGATTGCAAAATCCACATATTTTGGACTCGATTTTCCCCCGCATTTAGTTCACCTCTGCATACATTCATAGACAAACTTCACTCCAATGTTTCTTTTTCCAAACATAGAACAGACATATTTTTTTGCGTTCAACCCGATATCATATGCTTCATAAGGATTTAAAATATATCTATGCATTGCATCCGCCATTTGATTTTCGTTACCACATTCAACAAGATAACCGGTCTCTCCATTTTTTATTAAATCAGCGGGACCTGTTTTGCAATTTGTTGAAATACATGGAAAACCTATCGCCATTGCCTCCATCAATGCATTTGGCATTCCTTCGAAATCAGAAGAAAGCACAAAAGCATCAAAGTCCATATATTTTTCATACAATTCATCGCAACGTCCTGCCAGATAAACTCTATCATTAAGATTTAACTGCTTAATAAGAACTCTTAAATTTTTTTCTTCTGGCCCTTGCCCAAATATTGTTAAGGTACAATCTTTGCATCCATTAGTTAACGTTAATTTTGAAAAGCTTCTTATAAGATATGCATAATTTTTCTGATAATTAAGTCTACCTGCCGCCACAAAATTTCGGACCGTGTTTTTTCTTTTTATCGTTCTTCCTAAGAACGCCTCGTTTATGATATTAGGAACAATAAAAGTCTTCTTTTGTACCTTTAGTTTAAAATATTTCTTCTGTTCTTCATTCTGTACAAAGATTCCATCTGCACAATTACATATAAAATCTCTGAATCCCCGTTCAATACGATTGCTAGGTAGTTCAAACGGATTGTTTCTAATTGTGGCAATTAGTTTTGTTTTTGAAAAGCGTGTTGCAAAATATCCAATGTATGTCATAACTTCTAACATTGGAATCAAATACGTAGCATTTACTTTCCTTATTTCTTCTATAGCTCTTATAATATGTATAGCTCTTCTCAACAACTTGTTTCTTATTTTCGGTTGTGGGACACAATGTACTAATATATTCGAATTTAGGTAATAATCATCGTCATTTGAAAACAATTGAACAAATTCGACCGAGTATCCTAATTCATATACTACATTTGCAAGTTGGCAAATTGCTCTTTCTGCGCCACCATTATTTCGTTGCGAAATAGCAAATACAAATGAACACTTTATATTATTCTCCATTGTTTTGCTCCACACATCTTCTTAGTTTCATATAAAAGTTCTGTCTTCTCGCCTGCAAAATCACTTCACAATATTCGTGTGCTTTTTCCAAATTTTTCCGACTTGCTATATTGTAGGCATCCTTATCTAAAGCCAATTTCTGAATTTTATCAGCCAGCGGTTCAATCTCCCCAACATTTACCAAGTACTCATCTTCTAATAATTCTGGTATTCCGTTAACTCTTGTTGATATGGCTGGAAGGCCAACTGCCATCGCTTCAATCAACACACGTGGCAATCCTTCAGCATGGGAAGGAAACACAAAAAGATCTGCACTACTTAGAGCTTCCCTTACCAATTGAGGCGTAGATAATTTTCCAATAAAATAGACACGATCTGAAACATCCTTCTCTTCTGCCTGCTTTTTAAAATGCTCTATTAATGTTCCTTCTCCAATGAACTCCACGTCCAAATCAATCCCTCTTCTTTTGAGAATTGCTACTGCTGAGATGAGTTCTTCATGTCCCTTCACATGGTTACTTATAGAATTCGCCACATGCACGATTTTCATTCTTTTTTCTTTGCCTGGATAAATTTTAGCAGTACCATAAAAACTCTCCGGAATATTTGCAGAAGAATAATACTCTTCAAAGTATTTTTCAGTTTCACCGTATTTTTTTGCGCGACTTGGGTATCTATTTTGCAATGCGAATTGAGTAACATAGGATACCCCATTTGCCTCCATGCATGCTTTTTTTAATTGGCTTGTCCATATCCATCTAATCGCCGGTCTTAAAGGTGTGCTTAATCTCCCTGGTGCAGCGAAGTCCCAAGGATCCACAACCACTTCAACAGCATATGGTTTTTTTGTTTTTTTGAATTCATTCCAAAACTGATATCCCACCGTACTTGGAATTCTAAAAATACCACAGTCACAGTCACAAAAATAATTTTTAATATTTTTCTGAATTGAAGGGTACTTCAATATATATTCTTTAGGCCCCTTAAACTCTTCTATTGGAAAAAACTCAACTCCTTTTCCACTACATAGATTAGGATACTCCTCATTGTTTTGCACGTCTTTTATACGCATTGCTACACGGATAGATTCAAAAGTCATTAAATATCTCGCAAAGAAAGAATAGTCATATATTCTTTCCGACCATACCCGCCCATCAGGTGTTCTAAACAAATGTCCATCAACAACAACTAATGCCTTCATATATTTATTATCCTTTTTCCAGTTGTTTGATTATTCTCGCCGGGTTACCAGCAATCACGCAGTTGTCCTCGAATTTACCACTCACCACTGCGCCAGCACCAACCACACAATTATCACCCAGCACTGTGCCCTTCAATATTATCGAATTGCATCCGATAAAACAGTTTTTCCCGATGTGGATTTCTTTTGCCGGAATCAAATCCGCCATCTCCCCAGGATGTTCCGAATGCATCTGTTGCAATCTCTGCTCCGGATCAATGGGGTGGAAATCATTATCCAGAATCTTCGTGTTGCCGCCAATTGATGTATCATCACCAATGTAGATACCTTTTCGCGCATATATCGTTGCACCAGAGATTCCCACATGATCACCGATTTCAATTACTGCGCCCGGCGCACGGGTAACAATTATCGTTCTGGAATACAACCCAACCAAATTGCTCAGAAATCCGCTGTTTATACTTACATGCTTGCCAAGCTTAAGAGTAGCACCTTTTTTATTGAAGATGATTGGAAACCCTTTCAGCAGCAGATTATCCCCATACTGCACTTTGGTCATCTTCATCAGCACTTTGAACCAATTGCTGTTCATAATATCTCTCCCGGTCAGCTTCTGATAGAGAAATAGATAGCCTTGAACACTTCCCATCCATAGGACTCAAACCAGTAAAGTACAGAATATCCATTTCCACGATAAGCCTTATATTTTTCTTTTGCACGACCGAGCACTTTTTTCATATTCGTGTTTGTGCTTACACCGTCTGCAACGAAATTAGTAATCACCTTATCGATAACTCGAATCTTCACACCTTGCTTCCGCATTTTCAGATACAGGTTAAAATCTGCATACGCCGGGAAGGTTTCATCAAATCCGTTTTGCTTATACAACTCCGTCGACAGAAACATACTCGGATGATTCCAGTGGCGGCTGGTGACAATGCCGTGCTCATCATTCTTGGACATCTTATTTGTCACGGTTCCATTTGGATTAATATAGTGCAAACCACCGTATGTCAATTCAAACGGTTCTTCCTGATAAAATGCATTGATGTTTTTCAGTGCATCAAGTTCATACCAATCGCCAGCATTCAGGAAGGAAATAAAATCGCCTTTTGCCGCTTTCACACCTTTATTCATCGCATTGTAGATACCTGTATCCTTTTCACTGGTAACCACAAAGGAAATGCCTCTTTTCTCAAACTGCTCTTTATAGGAATCAATAATTTTCAGCGTATTATCCTTAGACTGACCATCAAAAATCAGATATTCATACGGCGCATATTCCTGATTGAGAACTGATTCGATTGTCTTCTGAATGACAGCTTCACCATTAAACACAACCGTAACGACTGTAAATTTCAGATTCATTTGCGTCCTCCTCAATACAGTCCCTGCTTGTTGCAATCTTCAAACCAGTCTTTGAATGTATCTTCAAAACTGTAGTGGAACTTATAGCCACTTCCCGCCAGCTTCTTGCCACAGATATTTGTACTCACCATCAGCTTCTTAACCCGTGCCGGATGAATGCCAACCTTTTTTCCGCCAATCGGTCCAAGAATCGTCGCTGCCGTCATCAGCAGTCCACCGGGAACCAACGGAATATGACGCTTCATACCAGTAGCAGCCTGCATAGTTTCACAAATCTGCTCAATGTTATAAGCGGGTTCAAACGTGCAGTTGTAGATACCTACGCCCGGGAAGTCATTATCAATCATTCGATACTTAAAGAATCGCACAAGTTCTTTCACATAGATGCAAGCCTTAACGGTATCCTTGCGACCAGCATAGAAGAAATACCGCTTTTTCTGACCGTTATAAAGACGAGTCATGTTGCCATGTTCACCTTTTCCGTACACAATGCCCGGACGAACAATCGTCAGTTCTCTACTCGAATCCTTGGCCTGCCAAATCTGATGGATTTTCTCAGCCACCAGCTTGCTGATACCATACGGAGTGTTAGGAGTAGGCAGTGTGTCCTCTGTCTTGAGTTCTTCCGCTGCGCCATACGGAGCAATAGAACTTGTGAACAGAATCTTTCTAATGCCATGCTTTTCGGCAAAGGCCGTCACATTCTCTGCACCATAAATATTGGTTTCAAAGTATGCATGATCAGGGTGTCCCGGAGTCCGGTGTACCGCAGCAAGATTAAAAATCACATCGTCTTTCGTAGGCTCGAAATCAAACTCAATCGGCTTCCGCACATCCAGACGGATATATTCTACGCCATCGTTTTTCTCAACGATTCCGGGCACAACGCCTTCTTCGCCGGGCATCACAATATCAAGATCGTAAATCTTATCGCCAGACTTCACACATTCGCTCTTCAACAGATGAATCAAGTGAGTACCAATAAAGCCGGAACCACCGAAAATAATATAATTCATGTATCTTTCTCCTTCTTTATTTCGCGCCATCCCTACGAAGGACCGAAGCAACTGTTCTAAATAAAATCTTTATATCCAGCATGATGGATGCATGGTTGACATAGTACATTTCCATCTGCTGCCGCTGACCACTTTGGTACGTTGCGTTATTTCGAGCATATGCCTGCCAATATCCCGTAACGCCCGGTTTCACAGAAAGCAATGTATCAAACATATCCGCATAGTACGTTTGGATTTCTGATTCAATCAACGGACGCGGCCCCACCAAACTCATATCATTGCACAGCACATTGAAAAGCTGTGGTAACTCATCCAGACTGGTTTTTCGAAGAAAATTACCGACTGGCGTAATGCGCGGATCGTTGTCAATTTTGAATTCTGTAATGTACTGCTGTCTTTGTTCGTCTGTAAGCTGATCAATCATCTTATCAGCATTTTTGTACATGCTTCGGAATTTCCACATCTTGAACGCTTTTCCGTTCTTCCCGATCCGAAGCTGTCCATAAATGACTGGTCCCGGATCCCCCAGATAAACGATTGCAGAAATTATCAGGAGCAACGGTGATATTGCAACGATTGCAGCCAATGCAACAATAAAATCGAAGGCTCTTTTGACAAATTTATAAATGCTGTTTCCTATGTCTGCCTGATATGTTGTTTCAAATGTTCGTTCTTGCAGTCCGTTATGCATCCTGCTGTTTCCCTCATCACGCTATCTCAAGCTTAGTCTCTCTGGAAAATATCTCTCGTGTACACTTTCTCCTTCACATCATCCAAACACTTATCGTATCTATTTGCGATAATGGCCTGACTCTTTTTCTTAAACTCTTCCAGATCGTTCACTACTAGACTACCGAAGAATTTTTCTCCATTCTTCAGTGTTGGTTCATATACAATTACTGTTGCACCCTTTGCCTTGATACGCTTCATAACACCCTGAATAGAGCTCTGACGGAAGTTGTCGCTGTTACTCTTCATAGTCAGGCGATATACACCAACCACTGTTTCTTTTTCTTTACTCTCATCCCAGCTGTCATTTGCTTCATAAGCACCAGCAATTTCCAGAACACGGTCAGCGATGAAGTCCTTTCTTGTTCTGTTGCTCTCGACGATTGCCTCAATCAGGTTCTCTGGCACATCAGCATAGTTAGCCAGCAGCTGCTTGGTATCCTTGGGCAGGCAGTAGCCGCCGTAGCCGAAGGACGGGTTGTTATAATGAGTGCCGATACGCGGATCGAGGCAAACGCCATTGATGATCTGCTGGGTGTTCAAGCCCTTCATCTCAGCATAGGTATCCAGCTCATTGAAATAGCTGACACGCAGTGCCAGATAGGTGTTGGCAAACAACTTAACAGCTTCAGCCTCAGTGAAACCCATAAACAGGGTATCAATATTCTCCTTAATTGCACCTTCCTGCAGGAGCTCTGCAAAAGTGTGTGCCGCCTTCACCAGACGAGCATTATCCACATCAGTACCGACGATGATACGGCTCGGATACAGGTTGTCATACAGAGCCTTACTCTCACGCAGAAATTCCGGGCTAAAAATGATGTTGTCGCAGTGATACTTCTCGCGGACGCTCGCGGTGAAGCCAACAGGAATCGTAGACTTGATAACCATGATGGCTTCTGGGTTATACTCGATGACCAGCTTGATAACTGCTTCTACCGCACTGGTGTCGAAAAAGTTTTTCTTGCTATCGTAGTTTGTCGGTGCAGCGATAACCACAAAATCTGCATCACTGTATGCTTCCTTGGCATCCAGCGTTGCAGTCAGATCCAGCTCTTTTTCCGCCAGATACTTCTCAATATAGTCGTCCTGAATCGGGGACTTACGGTTGTTAATCAGTTCCACTTTCTCAGGAACAATGTCAACAGCAGTCACCTTATGATGCTGAGACAGCAGCGTAGCAATGGAAAGCCCCACGTAACCAGTACCAGCCACAGCAATTTTTAAATCTTTAAATTCTCTCATAATATCTACTCCTCCTCTTTTTCAACCGTTTATCCTCTAAATGCTCAACATTCCCTCATTTTGAGAACACGCTTTTCACATACTCATAGCTGTTAATGTCGCCAATGTCATATCTTTTTCCCGGCATCAGGAAAGCATGCATGGGGGTCTGCTTGCTCAACCAAGCCGCAAAGCTGCCTGGTGCGTCATAGCCGCAGCCATTGTCTAGTGCCTCCTGAATACGCTTTACATCACAAGCGCGGTAGCAGTAGAACGGTGGAACAGCCAGTTTTCCTTTCGGCTCTTTCGGCTTCTCCTCATAGCTGGTAATCAGGTCATTGCCATCCAATGTAATGATTGCCGTTTTCTGCTGCTTTTTCAGTTCATTTTCCTCATGGCACATCACACAGGAGGTATTCTTTTCTTTTGCGAACTCCACAAACTTGGAAAGGCTGAAATCCAGCACATTGTCGCCAGCCATAACCAGCAAATCATCCGTCAAGTTCAGCTTTTCGACTGCCAACTGAATATCTTTTACTGCGCCCAGGCGAGTTTCATTGGTACTTGTACCATCGTCGATCACCATAACCTCATAAGGCCGTGTCTTTTGCTTATTGTTCTTCCAATCCTCAAAATGCTGTGCAAATTTGTGGTTGGAAATCACAACAAATTCGTCAATGTCGGTGGTGTCCACCAGATCATCTACCAGCCAGTCGAGAATAGATTTCTCGCCAACCTTCAGGAGCGGCTTTGGGAAATTCTCAGTCAGTGGATATAGCCGTGTGGCGTAACCAGCTGCTAAAATCAAACATTTCATTTATGTACTCTCCTTTTACAGTTCCACACCATTGGCACTCTCACACAGGTGGAAGCTGTACTTACCTTCCAGTGCCGGAAACGCTTTCAGATACTCCGAACCCACTTTGGCCTCAATATCTTCTGCCTTGTCCGGATTAATCAGCGCCATACAGCAACCCTTGAAGCCAGCACCAGAGAATCGACCACCATAGATACCATCGGTATCCACCATGATTTCATACAGCTTTTTCAGTTCATCACAACCACACTCATAGCTGTAAATGGAGGATTTACCACTCTCGAAAACAAGCTGACCGTAACCTTCCAAATCACCTTTGCGCCACAGCTCTGCACCTTTTTCGGCACGGGCGAACTCGCTGTAATAGTGTTCTGCTCTCCTACGCCACAGTTCGGGCAATCTATCCTTATAGCTCTCAAATACTTCAAAAGGCACATCACGGAGCCGGGCGTTTGCGAAGGTGTCATAGTCCATCCCCCCATACCCCATCAGCGCATAAGCTGCAGCCTTGCACTCGTCCTGCCGCAGATTGTACTTGGAGTTTTTCAAAGAACGCTCCAAGCCGGAGAAGAAAATTGCCACCTTATAAGGTTTCATTTTCTCACTGGTGGGAATCAGTTCATAGCTGTCGTCTTTCGTGTCGAGGTACAGCAGGTGATTTTTCTTAGACAGCACTTCACAACTCTGGTCGAGCTTGCCGCAAGAAACACCAACATACTGATTCTCTGCGGCCTTTGCCGTGAGAATCATCTCCATCGGTTCCAGATGGATGCCATTCACCTTGCACAGTGCAGACAAAAAACAGATGATGACCGATGCAGACGATGACAAGCCGCCAATCGGTAGGCTGCCTTCGATGATGCCCGACAGGCCAACTTTCAAACGATACTTCTCGCCCAACATCTTCGCCGCGCCACGCAGGTGGTCAGCCCAATCGCCCTGCTTTTCTTCAGGCACATTTCCTACAAAAAACTGGGCGCGTTTCGGGAAGTTCAGCGACTGCAACTCCACAACGCCGTTCTGTTTCGGATGGTAGGCCATGTGGATGCCCTTATCGATTGCCAAACCATTGATCTTTCCATACTGATGGTCGATGTGAGCACCTAGCGGACTGATACGGTACGGGCAAAAAGCCACATCAAACGGTTCCTGATGATATAATTCCTTATAAACTTCAACACATTTCATGGGTTTATTTTCCTATTTTTCCTTCTTTCAAATTTGCGCTATATGATTTACGTAATCTTTCGTTGCGTTATCAACGTGCTTTATAATACAGGGATTTCCAAACACCACAGAATGATCTGGAACATCACAGTTGATATATGTATTCGGTGCTATAAGCACGTCATCTCCTATCACAACATTTCCAACAATTGTCGAGTTTACTCCAATCCAAACCTTATCACCAATATGTGGTGTTCCTTTTCTTTTTCCTCTATTTTCTTGTCCTATCGTAACGCCTTTATGAATATTTACATTGTTGCCAATTACGGCTTTGGGATTAATTGTTATTCCATATGGATGACCAACATAAAAGCCGTAGCCAATCTTTGTATCAACAGAAACCTCAATTCCCTTTTTCTTTGCAAGAATCTCAAATAATTTTTTATAAATTTTATGAAAAATAGGATTTCTGCTCATTTGTGCCTTACGATAAAACCACAAGAAATGAGGTATCCCCCCCGAATATCTCTGTTTATCAAGTTCCAGAATACTATTCATAATTTTTTCAATTCCTCTTCTTGTTTTACTTGTAAAACTCAGCGTACCACTCAGCGAAGTTCCTCAGACCAGCCCGCAAACTTGTGCTCGGCTTGTACCCGAAGTCACGCTCCAGCGCACTGGTATCTGCATAGGTCACAGGTACATCACCCGGCTGCATCGGAACCAGTTCCTTGTGAGCCTCAAAATCATAATCTTCCGGCAGTACCTTTGCACGAACCAGTTCCTCGCTCAGAATCTGCACAAAATCCAGCAGGTTCTCCGGATTTTGATTGCCGATGTTGTAAACTGCATACGGCGGAATCGGTAGGCCATCCTCGCCGTTCTTCTTGTCCGGTGCTTTCTTCATCACACGAACAACGCCCTCGACAATATCGTCCACATAAGTAAAGTCACGCTTGCAGTTGCCGTAATTGAATATCTTGATGGTTTCGCCCTTCACCAGCTTGTTAGTGAAGCCAAAGTAAGCCATATCGGGACGACCAGCCGGACCATAGACCGTAAAGAATCTCAGGCCAGTGGATGGAATGTTGTAGAGCTTGGAGTAAGCATGAGCCATCAGTTCATTAGATTTCTTAGTGGCTGCATAGAGGGAAACCGGGTTATCCACCTTATCATCCGTGCTGTACGGAACCTTCTTGTTAGAACCGTAGACAGAGGAAGAAGAAGCATATACCAAATGCTCCACTCCTGTCTGACCGTCATCATAAGAATGACGGCAAGCTTCGAGAATATTAAAAAAGCCGACCAAGTTAGATTCCACATAAGCATCCGGGTTGGTGATGGAGTAGCGCACACCAGCCTGTGCCGCAAGGTTAACGACCACAGACGGCTTGTACTTCTCGAACAGCTCAGTGATCAGTTCCTTGTCAGCGATGTTGCCTTTGACAAAAGTAAATGTGGGATACTTGGCCAGCTCATTCAGGCGGAACTCTTTGAGTGCCACGTCGTAGTAGGCATTCATGTTGTCGATGCCGATAACCGTAGCAGAAGGAGCCTCCTGATAAATTCGTTTCACAAGGTTGGAGCCTATGAAACCGGCCGCACCTGTGACTAAAATCGTTTTATTATCTAAAGTAACTGTACTCATTTGTATTCCTCCATTTTTGTTAATTCACTTATCTATGTACACACCTGCTCTTCACAGATAGTATTTCTCTCTAATTTCTGCTGTGTGATAACCACACTCGGCTAAGTGTTCCCTTATGCTGTCATACGCTCTCGCGCAAAAATCAATGCTTTTCCTCTACATTTCGTTTGTTTTTAACTTATCTTTATCAAGACAGGTTTACTCAATAAAATCAGTCGCACCTTTCAATACTTTTCACCGACGCATATTCATACGCCACACCCTCCACCCTCTACATCAAAGTGTTTTATTGTGGCTTATTAAACCCACCACCGAAACTTTCATGTAGACCTGTCATGGTCTACTTTATCAGTTCCAACTTAACTGAAACTTTATAGTAGACACCTTCGCACCAACTCATTTTGTTAAAACCGCACAAGTTCATATCTCACTCTTGTTGCAACATGAACAACAATTTGCCGTCATTATCAAAATGCTAGGTCTTATCGTCATAACCCTTCCGACTACTTCTCCAGTTCCCCAAAGTGCTGACCTTTATTGTCATCCCCTTATCAACCAGCAACCGTATCTTCATCAGAACAGGTCTACTCTATAAAATCAGTTATATTTTTTGTGTTTTTCACTCCACCATAGACCATCATGCTGCCACTGAAAGTTTGAGGTAGACATTACTCCCCATGCCCCAGCAAACACACCTTGAAGGTTTTAAAAATAATCTTCCAATCTACCCAGAAACTGCGCTCCTTGACGTATTTCACATCCAGATCCATCCACTCCTCAAAGGAGAGGTCGTTGCGGTGCGGGGCGATCTGCCAGTAGCAGCTCAAGCCGGGGGTCACATACAGACGCTGCTTTTCGTAGTCGCCGTACTGCTCCACCTCGCGGGG
>ULQV01057093.1_pt1 | contig 165295 bp, 150 predicted proteins | sample 1954851 | NCBI WGS metagenome assembly ULQV01 (sample SAMEA4835665, study PRJEB28245) | human gut metagenome | biome: gut microbiome; material: fecal sample | place: Denmark | collected 2008 | reverse complement strand
AACATAAACACATATTTATTTACTGAATAATATATACATCAACACACAAAATCAAATAGCGTATGTGATAAAAACCTTCCAATTCTAATATCAAATATAATTTCTAAGAATATTGGATGTTTCACGTGAAACACTTATATATTTATAATAACTAATATCTATTTTCTGAATTTTTACTTGATTTCTATAAATTTTTGTTTTATTTTCCATACATATTGTAATATCTAAGCACTCAAATCTATATATTGTACACCTAAAACAAATTTACCCATATTTTGATATAGCGAAACATGTCAGGTAGTGCTATAATGTTTATTATATGTGGAGGTTTTTATGGGTAGAATCATTGCAGTCGCCAACCAGAAAGGCGGCGTAGGAAAAACAACAACATCAATCAATCTCGCAGCATGTCTGGCGGAAAAAGGTAAAAAGGTTCTGGCTGTCGACATGGACCCACAGGGCAATCTGACAAGTGGCCTTGGTATCGATAAGAATACCTTGGAATACACCATTTATCATGCCATGAGTGGAGAGATTAACATTGGAGAGTGTATGATTGTTCATCCATTGGAGCATGGACTGGATTTAAGCGTTTTGCCGGCGAACCGTGATCTGGCAGGTGCAGAAGTCGAATTGGTCGATGCCGAAGATCCACAGCATATACTAAAGAACCTGTTAAAAAGCGTAAAGAAAAAATATGATTTTATTATCATTGATTGTCCACCGGCTCTCGGTATGTTGACGATCAATTCTATGACTGCGGCGGACACTGTCTTAGTGCCAATCCAATGTGAATTTTTTGCTTTGGATGGTCTCTCGCAGCTCATTTACACGATCAATCTGATTAAAAAGAAGCTAAACAAATCCCTTGAAATCGAAGGTGTTGTGTTTACGATGTATGACGCACGTACGAACCTGTCTTTGGAGGTTGTTGAAAACGTCAAGAATAATTTGGATCAGTTTATATATAAAACCATTATTCCGAGAAATGTACGGCTAGCAGAAGCACCTAGCTTCGGACTTCCTATCAACCTGTATGACAGCCGGTCATCCGGTGCGCAGGGATATCGGGATCTTGCAGACGAAGTAATCAATAATAAACTATACGCAAAATTATAAAAACACCTATTTGGGAGGAGAACGCTATGGCACCAAAGCGAGGATTAGGTCGTGGACTAAGTAATTTAATTCCGACAGACGATACAACCGAAGATGTCAGTCCAAAGGCATCGAAACAGACTAAAACAGGCGCTGTTACAAAAACAGAGGTTGTGAAAAAAGTAGAACAGACATTAAATATCAACCGGATTGAGCCAAACAAAAATCAGCCAAGAAAAGAATTCAATGAAGATGCATTGCAGGAGCTTGCAGATTCCATCAAACAGTTTGGTGTGATTGAGCCATTGGTCGTAGTGAAGCGCAAAGGCTACTATGAACTGATTGCCGGTGAGCGCCGTTGGAGAGCTGCCCGGTTAGCTGGTTTGAAAGAGGTTCCAGTTGTCATCAAAGATTACGATGATCAGCAGATTGTTGAGATCGCATTGATTGAGAACATCCAGCGTGAGGATTTAAATCCGATTGAAGAGGCACACGCTTATGAACGTTTGATTCAGGAATTCAACCTGACACAGGATGAAGTTGCAGAACGTGTATCGAAGAGCCGTACGACTGTGACAAATGCACTCCGACTTCTGAAGCTGACCGAGAAGGTACAGCAGATGCTGATTGATGATATGCTGTCGACCGGACATGTTCGTGCACTCATTACGATCACAGAACCTCAGTTACAGTATGAGACAGCAATGTATATTTTTGATAAAAAGCTTTCCGTGCGTGAGACAGAGAGCTACGTCAAGAAACTATTAAATAAGAAACCAAAGGAAAAGACATCCGAGAAAGAAGACCCGGAACTTTCCTTCTTATATAAAGCGATTGAAAACCGCTTAAAGGAATCTCTTGGAACAAAGACAACCATCAAGGCAAAGACTAAGGATTCCGGAAAGATTGAAATTGAATATTATTCACAGGAAGATTTAGAGCGCATTACACAGTTGCTCGCACAATAAAATCGAAAAGAGGAAAACTTCATGGAAGAGGCTAAGATATTTGGTATGAAAATGTCTTCTGCTGTCACAATCCTTTGTATTTTGGTTGTTTTACTCATAATTCTAATCATTTTCATCATTCATAAGATGAATGTGATGGCTCGAAAATACGAGATGCTTATGAGTGGCAAAAAAGGTGCGGATCTGGAGAAGATTATTCGTATTCGTTTTAAAGAGATGGATCAGGTCAAGGCAAATGCCAGACGTGTGACGAAAGAGCACCGGCAGATCAAGAAACATCTGTCCTCGTGTATCAGCAAATATGCCCTCGTCAAGTACGATGCATTTGATAAGATGGCAGGAAAACTAAGCTTCGTCATCGCATTGTTAAACGATGAGAATTCCGGTATTCTACTGAACTCGATGCACTCGAGGGAAGGCTGTTTTACCTATGCGAAGGAAATCGTAAACGGCGAATCTTACATCCAGCTTTCATCGGAAGAAAAGGAAGCATTGGAACAGGCTAAGACGGTGGAAGAAGAAATTCAGGATATGACAAAGGAAGCAGAATTCGAAGATGCCGACGGCAATCTGAATTTTGATGCATAATCAGGTCACAATATTATAATGATACAAAAATTTTGATATCAATTTTTTAACAAATATTTTAAACTACTATTATAAATAAGAAAGGACGACAATTATGTTAGACATTAAATTTGTTCGTGAAAACCCAGACGCTGTAAAGGAGAATATCAAGAAGAAGTTCCAGGATGCGAAGCTTCCATTAGTAGATGAAGTCATCGAGCTTGACAAGCAGGCAAGAGCCCTTCAGCAGGAAGCCGATGAGCTTCGTGCAAAGAAGAACGCTATTGCAAAGCAGATTGGTGCATTGATGGCACAGGGCAAGAAGGAAGAGGCAGAAGAAGTTAAGAAGGAAGTTGCAAAGAATTCAGCCCGTCTGGCAGAGTTGGAGAAGCAGGAGCCACAGGTGCGTGAAGAGTTAAAGAAGAAAATGATGGTCATTCCGAACATCATTGATCCGACTGTTCCAATCGGTAAAGATGATTCTGAGAATGTAGAGCTGGAGCGTTTTGGCGAGCCAGTTGTTCCAGATTTTGAAGTTCCTTATCATACAGACATCATGGAGAAGCTGAACGGTATTGATCTTGACAGTGCAAGAAAGGTAGCCGGAAATGGTTTCTACTATCTGATGGGCGACATTGCAAGACTGCATTCAGCCGTTATCAGCTATGCAAGAGATTTCATGATTGACCGTGGATTTACTTACTGTGTACCACCTTTCATGATCCGCAGCAACGTTGTAACCGGTGTTATGAGTTTCGCTGAGATGGATGCCATGATGTATAAGATTGAGGGTGAGGATCTGTATCTGATCGGTACAAGTGAGCACTCTATGATTGGTAAGTTCATCGATACAATGACACCAGAGGAAGAGCTTCCTAAGACTCTGACAAGCTACTCTCCATGCTTCCGTAAAGAGAAGGGTGCACATGGTATCGAGGAGCGTGGTGTTTATCGTATCCACCAGTTTGAGAAGCAGGAAATGATCGTTGTCTGCAAGCCAGAGGATAGCAAGATGTGGTTCGACAAGCTGTGGAAAAATACAGTTGATCTGTTCCGTTCTATGGATATTCCAGTTCGTACAATCGAGTGCTGTTCTGGTGATCTGGCAGACTTAAAGGTAAAATCTTACGACGTTGAAGCATGGTCTCCACGTCAGAAAAAATATTTCGAAGTTGGTAGCTGTTCAAACCTCGGTGATGCTCAGGCACGTCGTCTTGGCATCAAGGTAAAGGGCAAGGATGGAAAATATTTTGCTCATACATTGAACAATACTGTTGTTGCTCCACCTCGTATGCTGATTGCATTCTTAGAGAACAACCTGAACGAAGATGGAAGCATCAACATTCCAAAGGTGCTTCAGCCATATATGGGCGGTAAGACAAAAATCTGTTAATCCATTTCCCATGCGGAAATGCTGGAGGTAGTATGCATACTTATCTACGTGCGATCGGTTTTCGCGAATGTAAAAATAGACAGCAATTGGAAGATATTTATCGTCACACGTTGAATACTCCAAACCGCAAGATAATGACGACGATCAGCGTCGATACGTCGCTGCTGCAGTTTGAAAAAGATTTTGGTAAGAATTTCGGACTCTCGCTCGTCGGTGAATATGACATCAAGGGTTCTTTATCCATTGAACATTATTTTCCTTATTTGAAGGGAGACCGGTTCATGCAGTTTGAGAACATCACGATTCAGAAACAGACCGACAAAGAAAGCTATGCGGGAGTCTGCGAAGATTACCATCTTGGTATGACGATTATCTTCTATGTCATCAATATCGCAGATTATGCAAAATCCAAATGGTTGAATTATTCCAACCGGCAGATCACGAAGGTCAAGTTTTCTGCCCTGTCTGTGGCGGGAACGGTTCTGCTTGGTATGCATCATTCCAAGCATCAGATAGCCGTCGAATCGAAAGGACGGAACCGCAGAAACCAGCTGCTCGATGCAGCGCGAAACGGTGATACCGACGCGATGGAACAACTGACCTATGACGAAATGAACACCTACACCTCTATTTCTTCCAGAGTCATCAAGGAGGATGTTCTTTCGATCATTGATACAAGCTTTATGCCTTGCGGTGTGGAATGCGACCATTACATGGTTATCGGAAATATCTATGCAGTGGAAAAACTGCAAAATATATACAGTAAAGAGATTGTCTACAATTTACTGATTGAGGCAAATGGACTGATGATCAATGTCGGCATCAATGAAGCAGATTTACAGGGAGAACCAAAGGTCGGCAGACGGTTCCGCGGTGAAATCTGGTTACAGGGTGTCGTGACAATATAATATACTTTCAGGAAGGAGATTTTATGTATCTAGTATTTGACGTAGGTGGAACTTTTGTAAAATACGCTTGGATGAGTATGGACGGTAATATTCAGGAAAAAGGAAAATACCCAACCCCGACCAAGGAAGGAGAATCTGTACCAGAATTCGTGGAATCTCTCGGACAGATTTATGACAAATACAAAGATCAGGGTGTAGAAGGAATCGCCCTTTCTTTGCCAGGACTTATCGACGCAGAAAATGGTATCATCCGAAACGGCGGTGGTATCAAATATCTGAAGGACGCACATCTGGCAGAACTGCTTGGTGCGCGCTGTGACGGTGTGAAAATTTCCATGGAAAACGATGGAAAATGTGCAGCCCTTGCAGAAGTCTGGATGGGTAATGCCAAAGGCTGTAAGAATGCAGCTGTAGTCATCCTTGGAACCGGCATCGGCGGTGGTATCGTAATCAACGGACATGTGCATCGTGGAAAAGATCTGTCTGCCGGAGAATTGTCTTATTTCTTCGCAGATACACTGACAAGAAAAGATGTGGATAAAATCTTTGATATTGATTCAATCAGCGATATGGAAGAAGAATACGAGAAGCTTCCTTATCTTTGGTCTACTTCGTATTCTACACGTGCTTTTTGTTATCAGGTTGCAGTGGCAAAAGGCATCAATCCAAAAGAATTCAACGGGGAACTTCTTTATAAGATGGCAGAAGAAGGCGATCCGGTTGTCCTTGATATGTTGGAAGATTTTTATTTTACAACTGCAAAATATCTGTTCAACATCTTTGCCATTGTCGATCCGGATATCATCTTGCTCGGCGGTGGAATCAGCGCGCAGCCTGCATTCGTGGAAGGTGTAAAGCGCTATGTTGAAAAGTTAAAATCCATCAGCATGATTACAAATTTTATCAAGGTTGATGTATGTAAGTTCGGAAATGATTCGAATCTGCTCGGTGCTCTTTACAGCTTCCGGCAGATGTATCTGGAAAATTAAGCAATAAAAAAATGTTCCCGAGGCGATTCGAACGCCCGACCTACCGCTTAGGAGGCGGTTGCTCTATCCTGCTGAGCTACGGAAACAAATCGTTATCTATTTTATAATATTTTTGATAGGAGGTCAATATCCATGATTTTAAAAAAGCTGAAACCAATGCCAAAAGATTTTCTGTGGGGTGCATCTACCAGTGCATATCAAGTAGAGGGTGCGAACCTGACACATGGAAAAGGACCAAGTGTACAGGATATCAAGAAGGTACCGGAAGGCACCAGTGAATTAGATGTATGTGCTGATTTCTATCATCACTACAAAGAAGATATTGCTCTGATGGCAGAAATGGGATTCAAGACATTCCGTTTTTCTGTTGCATGGTCCCGTATTCTTCCGGAAGGAACCGGTGCGGTCAATCAGGAAGGTATCGATTTCTACAACAATGTCATCGACGAATGTCTGAAATACAACATTGAACCACTCGTTACGATGTTCCATTTTGATCTTCCAGCAGCCCTTGAGAAGAAGGGTGGATGGTCAAGAAGAGAGAGTGTTGAAGAATTCGTAAACTTCGCAAAGATTCTTTACGAGAACTATGGTGATCGTGTAAAATACTGGCTCACCATCAATGAGCAGAACGTATTAACCTTAAATGGAGAAGTGATTGGCACCTGTGATTTAAAGGGTGTGGATAACAAATATAAGAAACTGTATCAGGAGAATCATCATATGCTGCTTGCTCAGGCAAAGGCTATGGCTCTGTGTCATGAGATGGTACCGGGCGGAAAGATTGGTCCTGCACCAAACATTTCTCTTGTCTATCCGGCAAGCTGCAAGCCAAAGGATGTATTAGCAGCACAAAACTTAAATGCAATCCGTAACTGGCTGTATCTTGATATGGCAGTTTTTGGTCGTTACAACAATCTTGTATGGGCATTCTTAGAGGAACACGATGCAACACCAGTTATCGAAGATGGCGACATGGATATCATGGCGAGTGCGCATCCGGACTTCATTGGATTTAATTACTACTCTACAGCAACGGTAGAATGGAACGATGGAACAGAACCTGCTGGCAGAGGAGATCAGCAGATCAGTGGCGATGAGCCTGGCGTATTTAAGGCTTATCCAAATCCAAATCTGCTTCGTACCGAGTTTGGCTGGGAGATTGATCCGGATGGGTTCCGCGCAACGATGCGTGAGATCTACAGCCGTTATCATCTGCCAATGATCGTCACAGAGAACGGTCTTGGTGCTTACGATAAGCTCACAGAGGATGGCAAGGTACATGACCAGTATCGTATTGAATACTTGAGAAAGCATATCGAGCAGATCAAGCTTGCATGTTCCGAAGGTGTAGAAATGATGGGCTATTGTCCGTGGTCAGCGATTGACCTTGTATCAACCCATGAAGGTGTTGTTAAACGTTATGGATTTATCTATGTAAACCGGGATGAATTCGATCTGAAAGATCTGGCAAGATACAAGAAAGATTCCTTCTACTGGTACAAGAAGGTCATCGAAACAAATGGAGAAGATTTGACAGATTAAACCGGTTTCACGTGTAGAACGGAGGGTGTTACATGAACCGCAAATCAAGTACAACTCTTACAATCAGTGCTGTCGCTTTTATAGCGGCACTGCTGATTGACTTATATTTAATATTGGTATATCCTTCCATGATTCAGGTTATCATTGCAGTCTCTTTGATTGTCGTCGTTGATACCTATTTCTTAGTGGATGGGATTCTTGCGAAGGTCGATGAAATCGCAAACCTGAACCTCGATAAGCAGAACGAGCTTACCAAGGTAGAGAAGGGTATCTACTCAGTTGCAAAAAGAGAAGAGGTTTCCCGTACCCAGAGTATGTCCGCCATTCTTGATATGATGTTGGAAATGAAGGACGAGAATTCCAAGCTGTTGTCTGAGATCAAGGATGATAATTCAAAGCACATGAAAAATCTCATGGAACAGGATAAGCTGATGACAAAGATTCAGTTGAAGAAGGATGTAGACAATACCGACCGTGTGGTAAGCAGCACGGAAAAGATGGCTGTTTTGATTACAAAAATGGCAACCGCAAATTCACGTTCTTCCAATGAGACCATTGAAATTCTCAATGATATCTGCAAAGAACTGGAACAGCGTAACGGAAAAACAGAGGATGAGAACGACTACTCCCATCTTCGCATAATGGATAAGGCAGAATAAACATGAACTATATCATATTTGATTTGGAATGGAACCAGTGCTGTGGTGGCAGAGATATGGAAAACCCGCGCATGCCATTTGAAATCATAGAAATCGGTGCAGTCAAGCTGGACAAAAAATTTAATATTATCGACACATACTCCAGTATTATAAAACCAAAGCTCTACAAGAAGCTGCAGCCACATATCAAGACGATTTTAAATTATGATGAATCCACACTTCGAAAGGGACGACCGTTTGATATGGTGTATCGGGAATTCATCAAATGGTGTGGACAGGATGATTATATCTTTGGCACGTGGGGTTCAATGGACTTGAACATCCTTCAGACAAACATGGACTACTACTACTTAAAGCCGATGCCCGTGCCATTAAAGTTCTATAATGTACAGCAGATCTATGCAGATATGTATGACGAAGATGGTAAGATTGTAAAGCTGAAAAAAGCGGTCGAACATCTAAAGATAGAAGTGGAAGAGGATAAACCATTTCACAGTGCAGTGAATGATGCATACTATACCGGACTTGTGCTGAAAGCAATGTCTCCAAGAGATCTGGCAGACCGGTATTGTTACGATATCTATAACAACCCGAAGGATAAAAAAGATGAGATTATCTCCCATCACAAGCATTATTTAGAGCATATCTCCAGAGAATACCATTGCAAAGAGGAAGCGATTTCAGACGTAGAACTGATGGCTCCGATCTGCTATCGCTGTGGTAAGAAATTAGCACCAAAGGTAAAATGGTTTGCAAATACACCGAACTCCTATACCTGTATTGGAAAATGCTGGCACCACGGATTGGTGAGCGGTAAGATTCGATTCAAACAATCGAGAAACAACAATATATTTGTCATTAAAACGATGATTCCAACCGATAAAAAAGGTCTGGAAGCAATGAAAGAGCGACAGGACGAACTCCGGATAAGACGTCAGACAAAGCGTCATAATTAAAACAAACCCCTTGGCTATTAGCCGAGGGGTTGTTTGCTTGCAGTTCCTGCTTTCCGCGGATATGCTTTTGGTGTCTGTTTTTCTTTTCTGATAAATACAAAGCTCCGGCTGATATCCGAATCCGGAAGCATGAGTTTTTCTACTTTTTCAATCTTACCACCGAGAATCTGGATTGCCTTTTTTCCCTGTGTGATTTCTTCCTCTACCGTTCCTGTCTTATATGGGATAAAATATCCACCAGCCTTCACAAATGGAATACAATATTCCGAAAGCACTGCCATATTCGCAACAGCACGCGAAACTACAAAATCATATTTTTCACGCATTGCCTTATCTCTGGCACCTTCCTCTGCACGTCCATGCACCGCTGATATCTCATTCAGGTTTAACGCATCAATCACTTCCTGTAAGAATTTAATGCGTTTATTCAGAGAATCAAACAACGTTACCTGCAGATTTGGAAATGCAATTTTTAACGGAATACCCGGAAATCCAGCTCCTGTTCCCACATCAATGATCTCATACGGTTTTTCCCACATCTTCACATATCCGGCAAGTGCAAGACTGTCAATAAAATGTTTCAGAATTACTTCTTCCCGCTCTGTAATAGCCGTCAGATTCATCACCTTGTTTTTCTCAATCAGCATATCATAATACTGCTCGAATTGTGCAAGCTGTGCATCGGTCAAAAGCACCTGTCCCTCTGTGATCTGTTCTACATATATTCTAACTTTTTCCATTTTCTATATTCCTATGCCTGTTTCTTTGTCTCCAGATAAATCATCAACACCGACACATCTGCTGGCGATACACCAGAGATACGTGACGCCTGTCCGAGCGAAGTCGGTCGGATATTTGATAACTTCTGCCGCGCCTCTTTTCTAAGATTTGCAACATCGTCATAATTGATGTCATCTGGAATCTGTTTTTTCTCCATTTTCTGAAAATGTTCTACCTGCTGTTTCTGGCGACTGATATAACCATCATACTTAATTGCAATGTTGATTTGTTCTACCACTTCATTATCCAAAGTAATCTTATCTGTTGTATCAACGCCAAGCAATGCCCGATATGCTTCCTGTCTGCCAGTATCCAATTCTTCCAGTGCTTCATAAGAAAGCTCTGGTCTGCGGATAAGTTCTGCCAGCGTTGCGGCTGTTCCAAGTGAAGAGCTTCCATGCTTTGTCAGAAAATCCTGTACATGCTTATTTGCGCCAACTGATATCTCGTTCATACGTGCAATTTCCGCATCAATCTGCCTACGCTTCTCGCAGAATTTCTCATAACGGGCTTCATCAATCAGACCAATCTCATGTCCGATATCTGTCAGTCTCAGATCTGCATTATCCTGCCTTAAAAGCAGTCGATACTCTGCACGGCTCGTCATCATACGGTATGGTTCCTGTGTCTCCTTTGTTACAAGATCATCAATCAAAACACCGATGTATGCCTGGGAACGATCCAAGATCACTGGTGGTTTATTCTGCAGCTTCCGCGCTGCATTGATACCAGCCATGATACCCTGTGCAGCTGCTTCCTCATATCCAGAGCTGCCATTGATCTGTCCTGCACTGAACAGTCCATCCATATCTTTAAATTCCAGATTTGCCTTCAGGTTTGTCGCATCAATACAATCATATTCAATCGCATATGCATTTCGAACAATTGCTACATGCTCCAGTCCCGGTACTGTATGAATCATCGCATACTGCACATCTTCCGGCAGAGAAGAAGACATACCACCCATATACATCTCATTTGTAAATTCACCCTCCGGCTCAATAAATAACTGATGGCGGTCTTTGTCCGGGAACTTCATGACCTTATCCTCAATAGAAGGACAGTATCTCGGACCGGTTCCCTCAATAAATCCAGAGAAGAGCGGAGAACGGTCAATATTATCCTTGATAATCTTATGTGTTTCCTCGTTCGTATAAGTCAGCCAGCAGGAAATCTGATCCCGCTTGATATCTTCCTCTTTATTCGTAAAGGAAAATGGAACGATATGCTCATCACCTTTTTGCTCCTGCATCTTGGTAAAATCAATCGTCTTTTTATCCAGTCTTGCTGGTGTACCTGTCTTAAATCGCCGGATAAAGATACCTGCATCCCGCATGGAATCAGACAAGTGATTTGCTGCTGAAAGACCATTTGGACCCGTATAATTCACAACATCACCATAGATGCATCTTGCCTTCAGATACGTTCCAGTACATAAGATAACTGCCTTTGCATGATACACTGCACCTGAATACATACGGACGCCACAGATGATTTTCTGGTCTTTCATTTCATCGGTAATTTTCGTATCATATAAAAGCTCAGCGACCTCACCCTGACGGAGTGTCAGATGTTCCTGATTCTGAAGTGTTAAACGCATCTGCTTTGTATATTCGCCCTTGTCTGCCTGTGCACGCAAAGAGTGTACGGCAGGACCTTTGGATACATTCAGCATCTTGCTCTGAATATAGGTCTTATCAATATTTTTACCCATCTCACCGCCTAAGGCATCAATTTCACGCACCAGATGTCCTTTGGAGCTTCCACCGACATTTGGGTTGCATGGCATCAGGGCAACGCTGTCCATGCTGATAGTGAACAGGATGGTTTCAAGACCGAGTCGAGATGCTGCAAGGGCGGCTTCACAGCCCGCATGGCCGGCACCAACGACGATAATATCATATTCTTCCTCTATATATTTTTTCTCCACGATAAAATCCTCTTAAAGATAATTCAAACCTATTTACTTCTATAAACGAGATTTCTAAATTACCAAATTCTTCGCAGACACACTCCCGTTCGGCTCATCACGCAATGGTACTAAATTCGCAGTAACACTAATTCAACGAATTAGTATCCCTGCTCATTAAGTACCAGCGTGCTTCGACGGTCTGCTTTCGAATTTGTAATATTAGAAATCTCAATTCACATATATGACTGGTTTGAATTATCAATCTACATATTCTTCTTTAATTGAATCATTGTATATTTAATTATGTTGTAACTACAATTTTAACTTATTAATTATACCTTGTTGAATAAAAAAAGAAAAGGTATAATAGAGGAAATTGTGATTTTCCCGTATGTTGGTGCACTACATGCGGGTACCTTAATGAAAAGTATATTTTATATTCGGCAATTACGAAACAAAATATGAATTATATCATATATTTCAATATTGATTCATTCAGATATACGATATGTTTGAATCATAAAAGTTCTTAATGTTCTGTAATTAAACCAGCCATGTTTGAACATGATGTTCAAACAAGCCACCACTGAGCCATGGATGGCGAATTGGTGGCGGTGGCGTATTATGATAATATGTATGTCAGAACATTTAGAACTTCTTAGATTCAATACATTGTATATCAAATGAATTATATTGAAATATATGTAGAATAAATAAGATGTTTCGTAATTGCCGGATATATGGAAAGGTGTTTGATTATGGGTGAGACGATTGCTGCGATTGCAACCGGGATGGGAGATTCCGGCATAGGCATTATACGAATCAGTGGAGATACAGCGTTACAGATTGTAGATCAGATATTTCAACCGGTGAATAAAAAGAAAACAATTTTAAATATGGATAGCTATACCGCTGCTTATGGAAAGATCATCTACGAAGATGAAATCTATGATGAAGCAGTTGCACTCGTCATGCGTGCCCCAAAGACATACACAACCGAAGATGTTGTGGAACTTGATTGTCATGGTGGTATCACCGTATTAAAACGTGTGTTAGATCTCGTGATCCGGCTTGGTGCAAGACCAGCTGAACCGGGTGAATTTACGAAGCGTGCATTCTTAGGTGGACGGATTGATATGTCACAGGCAGAATCTGTCATGGATCTCATTCATGCAAAAAATGATATGGCAGCAAAATCATCCCTGCTTCAGCTTCGTGGTGAATTAAAGACTGTGATTACAGACTTGCGTGATACTTTACTTTATAACATCGCATATATTGAATCCGCCTTAGATGACCCTGAAAATTATTCATTAGATAACTTTCCACAGCAATTACACACCACTGTGGATAACATGTTGATAACTGTGAATCATTTACTGTCAACCAGTGAGAATGGACGTATTATCAAAGAGGGAATCCGTACAGTTATTGTTGGACGTCCAAATGCAGGTAAATCCTCTGTTTTGAACATGCTGTTAGGCGAGGAACGTGCGATTGTTACAGAGGTTGCCGGTACAACGAGAGATACGCTGGAGGAACTGGTCAATATCGATGGAATTACGCTAAATATCGTGGATACAGCGGGTATTCATGATACAGAAGATATCGTAGAAAAAATCGGTGTAACCAAGGCTATGACGACGATTTCTGACGCGGATCTGATTCTTTATATCGTGGATGGAACATGCGCTCTAAATGATGATGATTACCGTATTATGGATGCTTTACAGGGCAAAAAAGTCATCACTTTGATCAATAAAAACGATCAGAATCTGGTTGTGGATAAGTTGGGGATAACTTCAAAATTAGAGACTAAAATACTGGAAATATCAGCGAAAGAGGGCACTGGCAAAGAACAGCTTCACGACCTGTTGAAGTCCATGTTCTTCAATCAGGAGCTCACCTATAACGACGAACTTTACATCACCAACCTGCGCCACAAATCATTACTCTATGACACAAGAGAGAGCCTGAACAAAGTCTTAGAAAGTATCGACATGGGAATGGGAGAGGACTTCTTCACGATTGATCTGATGTCCGCCTACACATCGCTTGGCAAAATTATAGGCGAAGAACTCGAAGACGATCTCGTCAACAAAATATTCGCCGAATTCTGTATGGGTAAGTAAAGGTCACTTATCTCGCAGAAGAAAAATAATAAAATGTAATTAATAATTTATAAAAAGTAAGAGACATAGTTTATTACAATTTCTTAGCAGACCATTAGAAACACATCGGTACTTAATGAGTGCGCAAGCACGAATTTAGTATCCGCTATGTGTTTCTATGAGTGCGAACGTGTCTGCGTGAAATTGTAAAAACTATGTCTCGTATTTTTTCAGTAACTTAAATTCAATTAAGCATTTTTCTTCAAGTAGATAACAACCTTACGATAAGGCTCTTCACCCTCACTTCTGGTAGCTACATATTTATCATTCTGAAGAGCAGAATGGATAATTCTTCTCTCATAAGGATTCATAGGCTCTAAAGTAAAAGGTCTTCTTGTTCTCTTAACCTTGAATGAAATATTCTTTGCAAGATTCTCGAGCGTATCTTTTCTTCTTGCACGATAATTCTCTGTATCAAGCTTGACACGGATATAAGATTCACTCTTCTTATTTACAAACAGACTGATCAGATACTGCAGAGAATCCAATGTCTGTCCACGCTTACCAATCAGGATACCCATATCCGGACCTTCCACGTCAATATCCATCGTTGCTTCTGCTTCATCGTAATCGATTGTAACCTTTGCTTCGATATCCATAGCCTTGAATAAGTTATCAAGGTATTCCTGAATATCATCTAAAAAGCTTTCCTTTTTCTTTGCCTTAATGACTGCCTGCTTTGCACCGATTCCAAGGAATCCTGAGGAACCCTTCTCGATTACCTCATAATCAAGCTCTGTGCTTGCACAACCGAACTCTGTAGATGCGAGTGTAATTGCCTCATCAACAGTCTTGGCCTTAAACTCTCTATATTCCATCTTAACTCCTAAATATTACTTATCCTTGTCATTGTTATAATTCTGCATGATATTTGCTTTGGAAGCAAGCGATCCTGCACGATATTTTGTTCCGGCATCATTGCCAGACTTCATTGTGTTAGAAGAATAACTCTTTAAACTTGCATTCTTTACGCCGTTTTCAACCTTTCCTTCATCTGAAGAGGAAGAAGATGCCTGTCCATAAGCAGCCTCCTGCATTTTCTCCATAAAGGATTTCTTGTTTTTCTTCTTCTTTTTTGCATTCTTCTTTGCAGCCTTTGCCATACTCTTTTCCAAAATCTTGTCCATATCACAATGCTTAAAGTAAGCATTTGTACAAACAGTTGTAAGGAAAGAGATAAAGGAACCCATTGCCCAGTAAAGACCTACACCACAAGGTACATTCACACAGACGAAGAAAGAGAAGATTGGCATGACATACATCATGGTCTTCATTGTTCCCATTGTAGCCTGCTGTGCCGGATCATCCGAACCCTGCATTGGTGTAACCTTCATACTCAAAAACTGGAAGATAAGTGACAATATCGGGATGATAATTGCAGTTGTCAATGCAAAATGTGGAACGGCTGTCAGATCCAAACCGAAGAAGTTATAAATCTGCTTGATATTATCTACATTGCCGTTGGCTGTCATTGCATCTACGACTGCACCTGAATTGCCAAGCTTCTGAGCAAATGTATCCCACAATGTTCTTGGGAAGTTTGCAAGCACATCAATGATTGTATTTGTATTTTCATAATTGATGGACTTCATCGCATTTGTAAGCTGCTGTCCACCATCTGCTGTTACCGCTTCCAAAGCCTTCTGCGCAGCAGAATCACCCTGGATTGCTGTTGCAATTGGCTTGTACATATCATATACCTTTGGTACATATGCAGGTATATTCTGAATTACACGGTACAAAGCAAGGAAAATCGGAAGCTGGATCAACGATGTCAGACATCCACTTGTCATACTGACACCATATTTACTCTGAATCTCTTTCGTGATTCGCTGTACTTCCATCATTGACTGCTGATCTGTCTTACCTCTGTACTTCTTAGTTGCCTTGTTGATTTCCGGCTGAATCATTGACATAATCTTGCTTGAACGATTCTGCTTATACATCAACGGGAATATGATCAAACGTACGATCAGCGTAAAAAGAATAATCGCAATACCGATTGATTCTACACCGATTGCATTCAACCCGCGATAGAGCAAACTAAGAATAGCTCCTAAAAGCCTCGAAATTGGCTTAATAATAAAGCCACCTGACTGTGTTAAAAACATACTGTCCTCCAATTAGTCGTGTAAGACCCTGTCTTACATATTAAGGAACTGGATCATATCCACCTTTTGAAAATGGATTGCATCGAAGGATTCTCCATACTGTCAGGGCTGTTCCTTTGAAAAAACCATATTTCTGATATGCTTCAATCGCATAATTGGAACAGGTTGGATAATATTTGCAGTGACCATAACGTTTCCAGGGTGAAATGTATTTCTGATACAGACGTATCATCTTAATACATACCTTTTTCATTCCATCACCTCCGGAACAGTATCCTGCATCAAAATCTCATGTTTTTTCGCCAGATGCAAAAAAGCAGAATCTATCTCATGAAAAGATTTACCTTTTGCATTCATTCTCGCGACAACCACAAGATCATATCCCGGTTTTATCCGATATTGATTCAAACGATACGTTTCCCTGATCAGTCTGGTCAAACGATGCCTGACCACACTATTACCAACTTTCTTACTAACAGAGATTCCAATTCTACTGTAATCCAAGTTGTTGGCCCTCAGATACATCACTAAATACTTATTGGCAAACGATTCTTTTTGGTTATACACCTTGCCGAACTCTCTGTTATTTTTAAGTGTAACTATATGTCTCATACAATTCTCCACTTAATGAAAAAGGTCACAGTACCTGTGACCTACGCTGATAACTGCTTTCTGCCCTTAGCACGTCTTGCGGCCAATACCTTTCTTCCGTTCGCTGTGCTCATTCTCTTTCTGAAGCCGTGAACTTTAGAACGCTGTCTCTTCTTTGGCTGAAATGTCATTTTCATAATGAAAGTCCTCCTTTTCTATATAGTTATGCCCGAAAACTGCATACTCGCCTATTATATTGAAAAAATATGCTTCCGTCAATAGAAGTTATCCACAAATATATAGGGATATACCCACCTAATTTACATAATGTTATCCACAAATTGTTATTAACTTGTGGAAAACTTGTATATTTCATGTTCATTTATCCTCAAAATGCCTATTTTACGTCATTTTGGATATACACAATTTTCCAAGTAAACCTAATTTTACTTTACATAACATTTTATATCACTCATTATTATTTTTCTTCTTATAATTATGTAGTAAAAATCTCCGAAATCCACGCCCAAAACTTGCTAAAATTCTGAATTTATTGTAAAATAGAATCCAAGTGTGCGGATAAAGGAAGCACGGTATTTAGGAGTTATGATATGAAAGAATTAATCGAATCAAAATGGGAAGAGATCTTGTCTCTTCTGGAAACTGAATATGACATTTCCAGTATCATGATCAATACATGGATTCGTTCCCTCAAAATATATGAGGTTAAAAACAACACGGTTTATTTTTATGTAGATGAAAAGCTCGGTGAGAATGCGCTCAAGTTTTTAAAGCGCAAAGAGTTTGACATTTTTTTACTTTCCTCTATTCGCGAGACATTAAATGACAGTACGATTGATATTGTGATTGACGAAAAGAAAAATCTGATTGAAAGCGACGAAGAAGCCAGAAAAGAGTCTGTACAAAAATCCGACTCTTACAAGGAAGCAGTCAGCCGCAGCAATCTGAATCCAAAATATACATTTGATACGTTCATTGTCGGAGAAGGAAACCGACACGCTCACGCGACATGTCTGGCAGTTGCCGATCTTCCGGGACAGGATAATTTCAATCCATTGTTCTTATATGGAAACTCCGGACTTGGAAAGACGCATCTCATGCAGTCCATCGCACATTACATCCTGCAGAAGGATGATAAGACGAAAGTTTTGTATGTACCATCTGAGACATTTACACATGAGATTATCGACGCGATCAAGAATCATACAACAAATGAATTCCGTGAAAAATACAGAAATGTGGACGTCCTGTTGATTGATGACATTCAATTTATCATCAAAAAGGAGAGTACACAGACGGAATTTTTCAATACGTTTAATGAACTTTATAATAATAAGAAACAGATTATTCTTTCTTCCGACCAGCCTCCAAAGGAGCTGCAGTCTTTGAATGAAAGAATCCGTTCCCGTTTTGAATGTGGTATCCCGATTGATATTCACGAGCCTGACTATGAAACACGTATGGCAATCCTCAAGACGAAAGCGGAGATGGATCATTTAAATGATATTCCGGAAGAAGTGTTCCAGTATATCGCTGAGAATGTAACCAACAACATCCGGGAGCTCGAAGGTGCTCTTCATAAGATAGGCATTTTCTCCAAGCTTATGAAAGAAGAAGTTACACTGGAGACAGCCAAGGAATCTCTAAAGGATCTGATCAACAAAGAGAAGAATGAAACAATTACCGGTGAGACAATTCTCAAGACAGTATCCGAGCATATGAATATCTCTCCAGATGATATCCGCTCCAAGAAGCGTAGTCAGGATATCGCGACAGCCAGACAGGTCGTTATGTACTTATGTCGAAAGCTTACCGTCATGTCTCTGCAATCTGCGGGCAATATCGTCGGCGGTCGTGACCATACGACAGTCATCAACGGCATTAACCGTGTTGAGGCGAAACGGAAAGAAGATCCGGCATTCAACAATACGATTGAGACGATCATCAAAAAACTGGATACAAACGCATAGATTTACACATAAATTTGTGATTTGATTGAAGATAACCTGTTGACACTTTTTTGAACCATTCTTATGTTAACTTTAATGTGTGAAGTTATCCAGATGCTTCCACAGAGAGTGAAATGCATTTCAACATGGTTATAAAGGTGGATTTAACCAGCAGCCATCAATGTTTTTGAGGGTTATATACATATCCACAGCTACTACTATTACTACTACTAATTTATATTCTATATTTATGACTCAGGCACAGCCTCGAAAGGAGTTTCAACTAACATGAAGATAAAATGTTCAAAAGTAAACCTGTTAAATTCTCTTAACATCGTTTCAAAAGCAGTTTCTACAAAAACAACATTACCAATCTTGGAATGTATCTTAATTGATGTATATGCAGACAGCATTAAGCTGACAGCAAATGACCTTGAGATTGGTATTGAAACAATCTTAGATGGTGAAGTAATCGAGATGGGACGCATTGCGATTGAAGCAAAGCTGTTCAATGATATCGTTCGTAAGCTTCCAAACAGTGAAATCTTTATCGAAACAACACCGGATTATAATACAATCATCCGTTGTGAAAAATCAAAGTTTGTCATTCCATCCAAATCTGGTGAGGACTTTACAGAACTTCCTCAGATTGAGAAGGAAAAGAGTATTGAACTTTCCCAGTTTTCTTTGAAGGAGATTATCCGACAGACAATATTCTCTATCTCAGATAATGAGAATAACAAGCTGATGACTGGTGAGTTGTTTGAGGTAAAGGATGGTGTGCTTCAGGTCGTATCTCTGGATGGACATCGTATTTCACTTCGTAATCTGGCATTGAAGGGAAATGCTTCGAATGTAAGCGTTGTTGTACCGGGAAAGACACTCAATGATCTGTCAAAGATCATCACAGGTGGTGTCGATGATATGGTAACGGTTTACTTTACAGACAGACATATTTTATTTGAGTTTGAGAATACAATAGTAGTATCCCGTCTGCTTGAGGGAGAATATTTCAAGATCGTACAGATGCTTTCTATGGATCATAAGATCAAGGTTCGCGTAAATAACAGAGAGTTGTTTGATTGTATCGATCGTGCTTCTATCCTTATGCGTGAGTCAGATAAGAAGCCAATCGTTGTCAGTATCAAAAATGATAACCGTATGTATCTCAAAGTCGATACGATGATGGGTTCCATGAATGAAGAAATCGAAATCACAAAGGATGGAGAGGAAATCATCATTGGATTTAATCCAAGATTCCTGACAGATGTGTTGAAGGTTATTGACGATGAAGACATCTTTATCTACATGCGTGATGCAAAATCACCATGTATCATCCGGGATGATGCAGGAACTTATATCTATGTTGTATTACCAGTCAATATCAATGCGGGGGCTTATTAATCATGGGTGAGATGCATATTTTAAAGCTTCGCGAGGGCGAGGAATATATCAAATTAGGACAGGCACTTAAAGCGACTGGTCTTGCAGATTCTGGAATTGATGCAAAGGAAATCATTCAGCAGGGACTGGTTTTAGTCAATGGTGAGATTGATGAACGTCGTGGAAGAAAGCTCTATGATGGTGATGAAGTCGTGTTTGATGATAATAAGATCAGTATTCAGAAATAATTTCTGTGCAAATGAGGTGTAGGCATGTATATTGAAAATCTGGCACTGCAAAATTACAGAAATTATGCGCGTGCCGAGATTACATTTTCCGATGGTATCAACATTTTATATGGGGATAACGCACAGGGAAAGACCAACATATTGGAAGCTATCTACCTGATTGGAACGACAAAGAGTCACAGAGGAAGCAAGGATCGGGAAATCATACGGTTTGATGCAGATGAAAGTCATATCCGCGCAGAAATAAAAAAAGATGGTATGCATCGACGGATTGATATGCATCTGAAAAAGAGCAAATCAAAAGGAATTGCGATTGATATGGTACCAATCCGCAGAAGTTCTGAGTTGCTTGGCACGATGAATATGGTTTTCTTTTCCCCGGAGGATCTTTCTATCATCAAAAACAGTCCGGCAGAGCGAAGAAATTTCATGGATATGGAATTATGCCAGTTGGATAAGATTTATGTGAGTCTGCTGGCAAATTATAAAAAAGTGTTAGATCAGAGAAATAATCTGTTAAGGCAGATTAGCTTTGATAAAAGTAAAATGGATATGCTGCCAGTCTGGGATGACCAACTGGTAAAATATGGTATAGAAATCATTAAAAAAAGGAATCATTTTATTGATTTGATAAATGAGATAATTCCTGATATACATAGCAATTTAACGTCGGGAAAAGAACATTTGTGTCTGGTATATGAGAAAAATGCAGAAGAGGAAAGCTTTGCATCGATGCTTGCAGAAAAACAGGAGATGGACTTACGTTATCAGACAACACAGACCGGTCCTCACCGCGATGATATCGCGTTTTTGATCGACGGTATGGATGTGAGAAAGTTCGGTTCGCAGGGACAGCAGCGTACCGTAGCGCTTTCACTTAAGCTGGCTGAAATTGAACTGGTAAAAAGAGTTATTAATGATAATCCTATATTACTGTTAGACGATGTAATGTCGGAACTGGATCGCAGCCGTCAGGATGCGCTGTTGGAATCTATTCAGGGAATCCAGACGATTCTTACGTGTACAGGATATGATGATTTTATAAAGGAACGGCTGGCAATCGATAAAGTCTATAAGATTGTTGCCGGAACAATACAGGAGGAGTTAGATGGGTAATCAAAATGAAAGCAATTATGATGCGAATCAAATCCAGATTCTGGAAGGTTTGCAGGCGGTTCGTAAAAGACCGGGTATGTATATCGGTAGTACCTCGACAAGAGGACTTCATCATCTTGTATACGAGATTGTAGACAATGCGGTTGATGAGGCATTGGCAGGATTTTGTACGGAAATCGATGTATCAATCAACGAAGATGGTTCCGTGACTGTTATCGATAATGGACGTGGTATCCCGACAGGTATCCACAAGAAGGCCGGTATTCCGGCTGTGGAAGTTGTATTTACAATCCTGCATGCCGGCGGTAAGTTCGGCGGTGGCGGATACAAGGTATCCGGTGGTCTGCATGGTGTAGGTGCATCGGTTGTAAATGCGCTTTCGAACTGGCTGGAAGTTGAGATTTCCAGAGATGGAAAGGTCTATAAGCAGCGTTATGAACGTGGAAATGTGGTGTATAAGCTAAAAGAGATTGGCAAGACCGACAAGACCGGAACGAAGGTTACATTTATGCCGGATGATACGATCTTTGATGATACAATCTTTGATTATAAGGTGCTTCGTACGAGACTTCGTGAGATGGCTTTCCTCACAAAGGGATTGAAGATTAATCTTGAAGATAAGCGTGAGGGCAAGGAACAGAGAGAATCTTTCCACTATGAGGGTGGTATCAAGGAGTTCATCTCTTACCTGAATAAGACAAAGACTGCACTTTACGACAAGATTATCTATATCGAGGGTAATAAAGATGATATCTATGTCGAAGTGGCAATGCAGCACAACGATTCTTACAACGAGCTTACTTTGAGCTTTGTAAATAACATCAATACACCGGAAGGTGGTATGCATCTGACAGGATTTAAGAGTGCTATCACGAAAGTCTTCAATGATTATGCAAGAAGCAATAAGATTCTGCGTGACAAAGAAGAAAACCTGTCCGGTGATGACCTGCGAGAAGGTCTGACTGCTATCGTAAGTATCAAGATTCCGGAGCCACAGTTTGAAGGACAGACAAAGCAGAAGCTTGGTAATGCAGAAGCGAGAACCGCGGTAGAAGGACTTGTGACAGAAAAACTTACGTATTTCTTAGAGCAGAATCCTCAGGTGGCAAAGGCTATCGTAGGAAAAGCAGTTGTCGCACAGCGTGCCCGTATGGCAGCCAGAAAAGCAAGAGATGTTGCCCGTAAGAGTACACTTGAGACGAACATGGCGCTTCCCGGTAAGCTTGCCGATTGTTCGGATCCAAATCCAAAGAACTGTGAAATCTATATCGTAGAGGGAGATTCCGCCGGTGGTTCTGCAAAGACTGCCAGATCCCGTGCAACACAGGCAATCCTTCCACTGCGTGGTAAGATTCTGAATGTAGAGAAAGCAAGAATCGACCGGATTCTGGAAAATGCAGAGATTAAAGCCATGATTACTGCATTTGGTACCGGTATTCGTGAGAATTTCAATATTGAGAAGCTTCGTTATGACAAGATCATTATCATGACCGATGCCGATGTCGATGGTGCACATATTGCAACCTTGATGTTAACCTTCTTCTTCCGGTTCATGCCGGATCTGATCAAGGAAGGACATGTATATCTGGCACAGCCACCACTGTATAAGCTCGAGAAAAACAAGAAGACATGGTATGCATACAGTGATGAAGAACTGGCGGATATCTTAAATGAAGTTGGTCGTGACCAGAATAACAAGATCCAGCGATACAAAGGACTTGGTGAGATGGATGCTGAGCAGTTGTGGGATACAACTATGGATCCGGAAAAGCGGGTTTTATTGCGTGTAGCAATTGATGAGAACAGTGAGTCTGAGCTAGACTTAACCTTCGATACATTGATGGGTGAGAGAGTAGAGCCAAGACGTGAATTTATTGAGACAAATGCAAAATTCGTTAAGAATCTTGACATTTAAGTAGGAGGAGAACAATGGACGATAGTACAATTTTTGATAAAATCCATGAAGTGGATTTGAAGAAAACCATGGAAGAATCGTATATCGATTATGCCATGAGCGTTATCGCTGCAAGAGCTCTTCCGGATGTGCGAGATGGTCTGAAGCCTGTACAGAGAAGAATTTTACATTCCATGGTGGAACTGAACAACGGTCCGGATAAGCCACATCGTAAATGTGCCCGTATCGTCGGTGATACAATGGGTAAATATCATCCACATGGTGATAGTTCTATCTACGAGGCACTCGTAAAGCTGGCACAGGAATGGAATACAAGATATCCACTGGTCGATGGACATGGAAATTTTGGTTCTGTCGATGGGGATGGCGCGGCTGCGATGCGATACACAGAGGCACGTCTCTCCAAGATTTCGATGGAGATGGTTGCGGATATCAACAAGGATACGGTTGATTTTGTACCAAACTTTGATGAGACAGAGAAAGAACCGGTCGTACTTCCAAGCCGTTATCCAAACCTGCTCGTAAACGGTACAACCGGTATTGCCGTAGGTATGGCAACCAATATTCCGCCTCACAATCTGCGTGAGGTAGTAAATGCAGTCGTTAAGATCATTGATAACCGTGTGAATGAGGACCGTGAGACAGAAATCGAAGAAATCATGGAAATCATCAAGGGACCGGATTTCCCAACGGGTGCATCTATCCTTGGTACAGCCGGTATCAATGAAGCATATAGAACCGGTCGTGGTAAGATCAAGGTACGTGCCGTATCCGAGATCGAGCCGATGGCAAATGGAAAGCAGAGAATCGTTGTGACTGAGCTTCCATACATGGTAAATAAGGCAAAGCTGATCCAGAAGATTGCAGAGCTTGTCAAGGATAAGAAGATTGAGGGTATCACAGCGCTCCGTGATGAGAGTTCCCGTGAGGGTATGCGTATCGTGATCGAGCTTCGAAAAGACTGCAATGCGAATATCGTGCTGAACCAGTTATACAAGCACACACAGATGCAGGATACATTTGGTGTAATCATGCTGGCGTTGGTTGATGGACAGCCTATGGTATTAAATCTCCTGGAAATGCTTGGATATTATATCAAGCATCAGGAAGAGGTTGTCACAAGAAGAACGAAGTTTGACTTGAACAAAGCGGAAGATCGTGCTCATATCTTAGAGGGATTATTGATTGCCCTCGATAATATTGATGAGGTTATTCAAATCATCCGTAGTTCCAAATCCGTTGCCGATGCAAAGCTTGCATTGATCGAGCGTTTCGGTTTGTCCGATGCACAGGCACAGGCTATCGTAGATATGCGTCTGCGTGCTCTGACCGGTTTGGAAAGAGAGAAGCTTGAGAAAGAATACAGAGAATTGATGGAACTCATCAAAGAGTTGAAGGCAATTCTCGCAGATGAGAAGCTGCTCCTTGGTGTAATCAAGGAGGAAATCCTGATCATCGCAACAAAATATGGCGATGACAGAAGAACTTCTATCGGCATTGATATGGATGATGATATCACAGTTGAAGATCTGATTCCGAAGGAAAATGTTGTAATCGCTATGACAAAGCTTGGCTATGTAAAGCGTATGACAATCAACAACTTCAAGAGTCAGAATCGTGGTGGCAAGGGCATCAAGGGCATGCAGACAATCGAGGATGATTTCATCGAGAATCTGTTTATGACAACGACGCACCATTACATCATGTTCTTCACGAATCAGGGACGTGTATATCGTCTGAAGACGTATGAGATTCCGGAATCCGGACGTACCGCGAGAGGAACTGCAATCGTAAACCTCTTACAGCTCCAGCCGGATGAAGTGATTACAGCAGTCATTCCGATTCGTGAGTACCATGAGGGAAGATACCTGATCATGGCTACAAAGAATGGTATGATCAAGAAGACAAAGATTACCGAATATGCAAATGTTCGTAAGTCCGGACTTGCTGCAATCACCCTGAAAGAGGGCGATGAGCTGATCGAGGTAAAGGCAACGAATAATACGAAGGATATCATTCTGATTACAAAGCAGGGCATGTGTATCCGCTTCAATGAGAAGGAAGTTCGTTCAACCGGACGTACATCGATGGGTGTTATCGGTATGAGTGTCGCTGGTGATGATGAAGTCATTGGCATGCAGTTAGATACGCAGGGCGAAGCACTTCTGATCGTATCGGAGAATGGCCTTGGTAAGCGTACACTTGTTGAAGAATTTACACCACAGCACCGTGGCGGTAAGGGTGTGAAGTGTTATAAGATCACAGACAAGTCCGGAACCGTTGTCGGATTCAAGGCAGTTAACGATGATAACGAAATCATGCTGATTACCAACCAGGGTATTGTAATAAGGCTTCTGTGTAAGGATATCTCAACACTGGGCAGAATTACAACCGGCGTGAAACTCATCAACATGGATCTGGAAAGTGACATTACCGTTGCAAGTATTGCAAAGGTTCGTCAGAAATCTGCAGATGAATCCGAGTCTTTAGAGATGATGGAACGCGAGATGAACGAGGCAGACAATGAAGAAGGTAATGTAGAAGAGCCGGAGAGTCCGGAAGATAAGTAAATCGTGAAAAGAGGGAAAAGCGATGAACGATAGTATTAAAGAGGGCTTGGAAGGTCTTTCCAAGATGGATGGCGTATCCAATTTCTTATATGCACTTATGTATTGGGTAGGTGTTATATTTGTACTGTTATTTGTGACATACATTTTTGTTTCAATTTATGTGCGTGCACAGAATAAGAAACGTGGAATTGATACGAAAGATAAAGACGATTATTTGGATGATTAAGAAAAGGGCTGCTATATGAGAAATCGTGTAGCAGCCTTAGTATGTTAAAAAGGAGTAAACCATGCGAACATTACACACAGACAAAATCATTGAAGCAGTGAAAGAAATGTGTATCTCGGCCAATCTGTATCTGGCAGATGATATGGATGGAAAGATACGTCAGGCGGCAAAAGAGGAAGACAGCACACTCGGCAAGCAGATCTTGAATCAGTTGATCGAGAATATGGAGATTGCCGGAGAAGATCAGACACCAATCTGTCAGGATACAGGAATGGCAGTGTTCTTCGTGAATGTCGGACAGGATCTGCACATTGAAGGAATGAATCTCACGGATGCCATTAACGAAGGTGTGAGAAGAGGATATACCGAGGGGTATCTGCGGAAATCTGTCGTGAGAGATCCACTTCTGCGTGAGAACACCGGAGATAATACACCGGCAATCATCCATTATGATATTGTACCGGGAAATCAGCTGGAAATCACGATTGCACCGAAGGGCTTTGGAAGTGAGAATATGAGTAAGGTCTATATGCTGAAACCGGCAGATGGGGAAGAAGGAATCCGTCAGTCCGTGCTTGCAGCAGTGAAGGATGCCGGACCAAATGCATGTCCTCCGATGGTAGTCGGTGTCGGACTTGGCGGTGATTTTGAGCTTGCGGCAAAGCTTGCGAAGAAAGCACTCACAAGACCGGCAGGATCACATTCGGAGAAGGCACATATTGCGAAGCTTGAAGATGAGATATTGGAGCTTGTGAACAAGACCGGTATCGGTCCTGGAGGACTTGGAGGAAAGACAACGGCGCTCGCCGTCAATATTGAAACCTACGCAACGCATATCGCAGGTATGCCGCTTGCAGTCAATATGTGCTGTCATGTCAATCGTCACAAGACAGTTGTGTTGTAGAAATATAAATAATATGGAAGAAATGATAGAGTAAGATGTACAGGAGATTGGATGGATGCATGTGTAGGTTATAAACGAGAATCATGCGTGCCCGAAAGAAAGGAGATATGTACTTGGGAAAGGTTTCAAATTATATCAACCAGAATATGGCGAAATTCAAGCAGATATACATACGTTATGTTGCGAGTATTTTCTGTGTGTTTATCATAGCGGTTGTGAGTATCATAGCAAATCAGAAAAAAGGGTTTGACATAGAATCTATCGTGACTGTGTGTTCTATCTGGCTTGCCGGGAATTTTCTGGTTGAGAGTCTGTGGAAGAAAACAGCAGAAGAAGCACAGAAAAACAAACAGAAATGGCTGATCGGATATGGCGTAACGTTTGTGATTGCAATCGTATTTGAGAATTTGTCAGAGATTCTTAAAGCACAGAAAGCGGATATACCGAATCTGATATTTGAAAGTATCCTGTATTTTTACATTGCATGCACGGTGCTTCTTGCAATCTATGTATTGCTCCGGCAGCAGAAACTGGATCTGCCACATTGTATCGGACGGATTATATTCGCATTGCTCCGGGCAGTTGGTGTCTATCTGGTGTTAAATATTGCGGTTATCCTGATTCTTGAAATTATTGATGCATTGCTTGTGGATATAGATACGTTCAGAGTGGAGTTGAATATCCAGTTAATGCTGAGTGCACTTGCGTATTTTCCAACCTGCCTGCTTGCTGTCTCGGACACAAGCGAAGATAACGCGGCATTTACGAAGAAATTTGTATCGTATGTGCTACTTCCATGCGTGTGGATTGCGATGTTCGTAATCTATCTCTATGTGGTAAAAATCTTCGTGACGCAGGAGGTTCCGAGCAACGAAATCTTCAGTATCTGTGCAAGTCTTTTTGCAATTGGTATGCCAATCTGGATGATGGCATCCGGGTTCGTGGAGGAGAAGTCTTCACGTTATAAGAAACTGATCCATATTACGAAATATATCTATGCACCGTTTATCCTGCTTGAAATCTATTCTATGTCAGTGCGTGTCAAAGCATATGGACTGACGGAGCAGCGATATGCGGCGTGGATGTTTATCTTGCTACAGGTCATCTATATTCTGTGGGAGAAAATCTATGCAAGGTATGCAAGACTTGCAGGCAGGAAAAAAACATATAATAATCAGGCAGATACCGGTGATACAGGAACAGAACATGCAAATGAAATAAATCAGACGAAAACACAAATAAACTGGCACTATGAAAATCTGATTCTAGTCTTAGTTGGATTTTTATTTGTCGGACTTCTGCTTCCATTTGGAAATGCGCAATATCTGTCGTATCAGTCACAGAAAAGCCGGTTAGTTAAGAATCGGACATTGGATAAGAAAGTGGCTGCGGAAGCATATGATTATTTGCGTGGAAATGCGTATGGCAGACGATACATAAAGACCAATCTCACGGAAGCGGAGCAGGATGAATTACATAACATGCTGTATGACCGGGATAGTGAAGATCAATGGAAATCCGTGTATTTCAATGCATATCCGATTGAAGAGGGTGGATTGACCATCCGTGGTTATGAAAAAATCTATGGGGTAGATGAACATTGGCGGGATGAATGTTCTGTTCAAGAATATGAGAGCAAAACAATCACAGCCGGAGATAATGTATATGAGGGTGTAGATCTTACTTCCTGCATTTCGTATTATAAGGACTTGGAAGATAAAAATGAAAATCAGGTTGTAGATGAAAAAGATAAAGTCTACGAAATTCAAATCAGCGTTACAGAAAAACTGATTGTAACGTATATCAGTTTTGAAATTGATGATGAGCAGACTATGATAAAAAGAATGTTTATAAAGGGATATATGCTGACGAAGTAAAAAAAATAACGGAGGATTAGAGAATGGAACGACATATTGCAGTACCATTTAGCGAAGAGGAATTAAAGGAGCTTCATGCAGGAGATTATATCTATCTGACCGGCACAATCTACAGTGCCAGAGATGCTGCACACAAGCGAATGTATGATGCTATCTGCGTGGAACAGGAGAAACATCCGGAAGTGGATTACACCGGTGCAAAGCTGTATGAGGATAAGATTCTGCCACTGGATATCACAGGAAATACAATCTATTATCTCGGACCAACACCGGCGAAGCCGGGACAGGTCATCGGTTCCGCAGGACCTACCACGAGCAGCCGTATGGATAAATATACACCGCTTCTGCTTTCAAAGGGGTTGAAGGGCATGATTGGAAAAGGCAAGCGCAGTCAGGCAGTCATTGATGCAATCGTGAAGGAAAAAGCTGTGTATATGGCAGCTGTCGGCGGAGCAGGCGCACTTTTATCAAAGTGCATCAAGGAGTCCGAGGTAATCGCTTATGATGACCTTGGAACCGAGGCAATCCGTAAGATGCGCGTGGAGAATCTTCCTGTTATCGTTGTGATCGACAGCGAAGGACACAATCTGTATGAGACGGCGGTTGCAGATTATCTGAAGGAGCATAATTAATATGGCAAAAAACAAGGTTAAAGTCGAATATGATGTAGATATGGAAAAGGAGCGCAGGAAGAAACAGCAGAAAAACGGAAAACCAGGATTTGCTATACGCAGATCAAACATTCTTCTGTATGGGTTGCTGCTCGTTGTGGAAGTGTTGTTTTATTATTTCCTGACACCGGCAATCAATGTACATACCTCTGGATTCTGGACATGGGTGATACTTACGCTTGCGGCAATCGGATTCTGCTCCTTTGATTTCAAAGGTACACGCATTACTAAAAAAGGCAATATCAAAGAAGCCGTTGGTTCGACAAAGGTGGTAATGGTTTCATTTACAGCAATCCTTGTGTTGATTGTAGGATTGATTATAGGCGGGCTGGCATCTTCTCAATTGTTCCGTGCATCGAAATATGCAGGAATCATCAAGGTTGAGGATGGTGATTTTGCAACGGATGTACCGGAAAGTGAGAATATCAACAACATAGCACTGATGGATACGGACAGTGCGAGAATCATCGGTGATCGTTCGATTGGTTCCCTGTCTGACGTTGTCAGCCAGTATCAGGTGAGCGAGACATACAGCACCATTGATTATAATGGTGTGCCGATGAAGGTTGCACCGCTTGAATATGCGGGATTTATCAAATATCTGAATAATAAAGATGCCGGAATTCCGGGATACGTGCTTGTTGATCCGGTCAAAAATGAGGCAGATTATGTGAAGCTTGAAAAGCCGATTCAGTATTCTTCCTCTGCATACTTTGGCAAGAATCTGCAGCGGCATATGCAGCTTTCTTATCCGACGTATGATTTCAACGGATATTATTTTGAACTTGATAATGAAGGAAATCCATATTATATCTGTCCGGTGTTAAAGCCGAATGCAGGGCTATTTGGAGCGAAGGACGTAAAGGGAATCGTGATCTGTGATCCATGCAGCGGGGATTGTGAATATATGGATCTGGGTGATATTCCAAATTGGGTAGATCGCGTGTATGATGGTGATCTCTTATGTGACCGGTATAACTGGTATGGTATGCTGTCAGGTGGATTCATTAACAGCAAGATTGGAAACAAAGGCTGTAAGGTGACGACCGACGATTATGGTTACAAGGTGATGGACGGCGATGTGTGGGTATACACAGGTGTGACATCCGTCAATGGCGACCAGTCGAATATCGGATTTGTGTTGATGAATTCAAGAACTGCAGAGAGTAAATATTTTGCAATCGCAGGTGCGGAAGAGCATTCCGCGATGTCCTCTGCGGAGGGACAAGTACAAAACCTCGGGTACACGTCATCATTCCCATCTCTGATCAACATCGGAAATGTACCAACCTATATCATGGTACTCAAAGATAATGCAGGACTTGTGAAGATGTATGCACTTGTCAATGTGGAAAAATACAGCATCGTGGCAACCGGCGCGACACAGAAGGAAGCACTTGCAAGTTACCGGAAGCTGCTTGCCGAAAACAGCATAACGACAAGTGGAAACGATGTCAGCGAAGATACATTGAGTAAGAAGATTACAGTCACACAGATCCGGTACATCACAGTAGAGAATGAGACATATGTGTATATTACAGCGAAAGATCGTTCTGTCTACAAACAGAATTTTGCTGATAATGAAAGCCTGATCAAGATTGAGGAAGGCGATGTGATCACGGTTCACTATATGGAAGGTGACGATGGTGTGAATACGCTTTTTTCTTATGAATAATAAATTTGAATAAAATAACGCCCCACGAAGTGTGGGGTGTTTAAAGTTAAGCTATACATCAAAGTGAAATAAAACCCAATTTTTCCCTTCAAATGATATACATTCGGCACCGACGCTTCCATCATATTTTTTAATTTTATTTGCCAGATAATAAAGCCCATATCCATGCGATGCTTTATCTGGTTTTGTAGTGTAGCCTTTTTGAAAAAATAGGGATACCTCATGGGTATTAAAATCAACCAACACGGGATTTCGTATTTCAAAATGTAAATTATGATTGGAACTGTTTAGCTGTATATATACATGATCCCCTTCCATACAGGCTTCTAATGTGTTGTGTATAAGTATACTGATAAAATCAGATAATTCATACTCAGGTGCTTTACTTTCAATATGTTGAGAACAAATGTCAAAGTGAAAAATAATTCCTTTGCTGTCAGCCATCGTATGTAAATTGTAAAGAGTTGCAGCTAATAAGGGCATATCCAGTAGTAATAATGGATATGTGCACAAAGGTTTATGATAGGAAGCTGTATTCGATAATAGCGCTTTAGACAAACTCTCGTAATCTTTGCAGACAGAGGGAAGAGCCTCTAAATTTTGTATTCGGTTGGAAAATTCATGTTGGTTGGAACGTATTTCATCAATCAATGATTGATATAGCGGTAAATTTTCCTCATAGGATAAAACCTTTTGTTTTTCAAAATTTAAGCACTGTTCATAGAAAAGCAGGCATGAATTAAAAGCAATCAAGATTGCTAAAAAGGAAATGATAGCCGTAATATTATTATAAAAGTTAGCTGAGTTTATTTTTAGCAATAGTAATATGCCAGATACTACGATATAGGTGTTTATAATAAGTATCTTAAATAAAAAAACAGTTTTAGTTAAAGTAAAATAGATACGTCTATACTTTGTAAATTGAAAAACGATAATTAAAAAAATTAATGTGCAGGCACTTCCAACACAAGGCATATATTTCTGGTCATAACTCACATTAAAAAATTGCATAATGAATACAATGCAAAGTTGGGAAAGGACGATTGTACAATAAGAGATTATGTATAACAACAAACTATTGATGAACGATTTATTGTTATAGGTAAGTGTAAAAGCACAATAAAAAATTTGTCCAAGTACCCACGCAGTAATAGAATATTTACTGCTTAGTATTGAAATAAATATGAAAAGTACAAATAAAATAATATCATTTTTTTTAGGTTTTTTAGATATCTCTAAGAAACCATGCAAAGTGGTATAAAAACATAAAAATTCCAAAATAAAAGGCAAAATATATAACATGACAAGTTCAATCTCCTAATTTGGTTTGTTTAATTTAAATTCGAAAGAGTCTTTGTATCCACGGCTTACGGGTAATGTAATAGTTTTCATATGAATGTATCTATTATTTCTGTCATAATTATCCACATATTTTAGGTTAACAATAAATTTCCTATGACATCGAACAAAATTTTCAGAGAGCTGTTGTTGTATTTCGGACATGGTCAAATCTCGAGTGTTAACATTCCCATTTTTTGTATGTAAGATAAGTAAATGGGAGGAAACTTCTATATACAATATATCAGATAGTAAAATCCTCCGTGTTATTCTATAAGTATCAGTTATCATAATACAGTTATTTGATAAAAATCCTGTCAACAGCATCTGCTTTATTTCGAAAAGAATATCGTCAGCAGAATAAGGCTTTACAATAAAATTGTAGCAATGAAATGTAGATAATGCAAAGTTGGTCTTATTTTGAAATGAAGTTAAAAATAAAATAGGTGTTTTGAAATACACAGAACATGCACGTATGCTTTTTGCCAGTTCAAATCCGCTTTCATCGGAAGTTCCTTCCACTAAATTTATGTCCAGCAAGAACATAGAATAAAAGTTATTGTCATCTAAAGAAGAATTTAAGAATGTCTGTGCAGTATCTATATCTGTGGCGGTATGAATTGTCCAATCAGGATAAGCTTGTTGTATAGAATTTTGGAGAGCATGTAATTGTAATGTGTCATCTTCAACAATTAAAATCGTTTGCATTAGAATTCTCCTTCAGTAAATGTACATAATCGAAAATTAATATATCCCCATTTAGTATTATAAAATATTTTGTATTTATCGAAAAGACTGAAAATTACATTTCAAGTCGAAAAAACTGCAACTCGGGTCGTTTTTGTTTAGTTCTGTTGAATAAAGTATCTTTCAATAGGATAATATGAACAAAAATATATGGGGAGAGGTCATGCAAATGAAACAGTTCGGTAGACTGATTTTATTGTCTGTCGGTGTGTTATTTCTGTCAGGTTGCCGAAAACTAAATTCAGAAGATTTAACAACACAGCCAAGAGATTACATAGATGAAACGATAGAACAAACAGAGAGTATGGACAGTTCGGTTGCTGATGCATCAAATACCGATGAAAATATGAGTTGTTTCAATGCAGAAGCAATTCAGAAAGAATATCCGGATATTGATTTTAATCAGAAAGTGTTACCTTTGGATGATGAGATCGTATATCATCTTAGTTTGAAAACACGTTTTGTAGAAGAGAGTGCTATTTCTTATAAAGAAGGTGGGTACTATGATTATTGTCCGTTTTATCTGAAAATAAATTCTGCAGATGAACTAGCCGGAATGCAAAATCTGAATCAATATTTTCAGAATTGTGAAGCCTTAAATGATCCTGATTATATTAACTTTTTTGGTGAAGAAACAATAAACAATGGCACATATTTGATGATGAATATAACGATTCAGAACAAATCCAAAAGCGATCGGACGATTAATATATCAAATAAAGACTTGGAGGTTGTTTACGACGATATAGGAATTTATCGCATTGTCGAGCCTGTGGGAATGTTTATTGATACGGATTATGAAGGTAATGGCAGGGGAACGGAGAAATCAAAAAATGAGATTACATTTGCCGGTGGGGAAGAAATTACAATGAATGTAGTTTTTTTATTGACAGAAGAGGTAGATAAGAATTCTCTTTACTATAATGTAAATAATCTATGCAGGAATGGTAATTTATATGATGATGGAACATGGCATGCAGAATCAGAGGGCGGACCGAATCTGATAAAAGTGGTGGTGAATAATAAATAAAATGATACAGTGTATAAAAACAGAATTATATAAGACAACACATAACAGGTATTTCATAATATCGCTGTTTTCTTTGTTGCTTTTGATCGTTGTACACATCGCTTTAAATATTATTCCCTATTATGGAATGATCTATGGCGAATATCCGGAAACGGTGTTTAATCATTGGATCGGACTTCAGTTATCAAGTTTGTCAAACATCTATTATATGGTTGTTGTCGGATGTGCTACGCTGCCAATAGGTATGGTTTATATTGAAGAAAGACAACATGGATATATGAATCAGCTGATAACCCGGTCGAACCGAACAAAAATTGCAATATCAAAATTAATTGCATATTTTGTGACCGGTTTTATTATTACAACCATTCCCCTAATAGTTGATTATATGGCCGCCTCTGTATTTTTGCCGTCCATTCGTCCGATAGCAGCAACATCATATTATACTGTGAGCGGAAATTCTTTTTTGTCCGATTTGTTTTACACGAATCCCACAGCATATCTTTTTATATACATAGCAATCGATGGTGTTCTTGTGTCGTTTTTTTCTTTGCTGGTTGTTTTGGCGGCGAAAATAATTCAGAATATCTATGCGGCTGTTTGTTGCCCTATGGTGGTGGTTATTGTGCTGAAGATTGTCCTGGGGTTTATAAATGCTGAAAATTATATTCCTATGCGAATATTATATCCTTCTACTTCGGAGGGGATTAAAACTGCAAATGTAGTAATGGTGATTGCCTTAACAGGGGTTATAGGAATAATTGGTATGATATGCGAGGTGGGGAAATATGAGACGTAGAAAAAAGATTTTGATAGCAGTCATATCTATATGTGTACTATCTGTCTGGATCATATTTTTTATTCGTATGCATATTGTCGTAAAAGAACCGATAGAGGAGGTATATCGACAGGGAGACATATTGAAATATTATGGTCTTGAGATAGCGGTAGGTGATTTAGAAATATATGATTTCAAAGGCTTTGCGGAATCTTATGGGGAACCGGATGAGATGTATTCCGATGCGGAAAAGGATAGATATATTGTTGTGAATATACATGTAAAGAATATTTCCGGACAGGATATCAAAATTCAAAATACGATCAGTACATGGAATATGAGTATTGATAATTATACAAACGGGCAAAGCCTGGATCTGATGGGATTCAACCAAATTCCGGTGAGTCCTTATCAGAAAGATGCAGAAGTAGACTTAAAGTTATTTTTCCGATTTAAAGATGGACAGACATACCGGGGAGATATAGAGAAAATCAAAGATTCTCCTATTCGGATATATCTTTCTTATTATCCGGAACTTCGATATATACAGTATCATTAAGAGGTTAAACAGATGGAAATAAAAATAGACAATTATTCAAAAAAATTTAGGAGTGATTATGTTTTAAGAAATATTACTTATACTTTTACCGGTGGCAGAATATATGGGTTATACGGTAAAAACGGTTCCGGAAAAACAATGTTGATGAGAGCGATAAGTGGACTTATTTTTCCTTCGGAGGGATGCGTAAAAATCAATGGTGAGGAATTAAGGAAAGAGAGGGATTTTCCGGAGAGTCTGGGGCTTTTGCTGGAAAATCCGTATTTTCTGACACAGTATACCGGGTATCAGAATTTGAAACTGTTAGCATCGATAAAAAATAAGATTGGTGATGAAGACATTGTGCATGCATTAGAGCGTGTAGGATTGGAAGCAGCCGATAAAAGAAAGGTGCGAAAGTATTCACTGGGAATGAAACAACGCTTGGGAATTGCTGCAGCAATCATGGAGGAACCGGACATACTGTTGCTGGACGAACCATTTAATGCAATTGATGAAGGTGGGTTGCAATTGATTCGTGATATTCTTGCAGACTTTAAGAAAGCCGGAAGGATTGTAATACTAGCATGTCATGATAAAGAAGAATTAGAATCTGTATCCGATGAAATTATAAAGATGAAAAACGGAAAGATAGAAGTATGAAGAGAATAAATCTGAAAGAGTATATGTATTCATTTTTTGTATTTTTTATTTTTATATTGCTATTTGGTATGGCTTTAAAAAATAAAAATAAGACCTTATGCGGTTATGACCTTGTATTATGCTGTACAACATATGCATACATAACAATTTATATTTTAATTCCTTATATATTTATGAAGAGAAAAAGAAATGAATGGAATCCACATATTTTAGTACGGTATAAAAACGTAGATCAGATATGGCTAATGGGATGTAGGGATGCAGTTGTCCGGGCAATAGAGATAACGGCAGCTATATCAATATCAATCCTGTTGAGCAGTTTGATTGTCACGGATTCTCTCTGTGACTGGACGAATCAAAATAGCATATTTGCGAATTACACGCAATATGAAATCTCACAAATACCATCCATAAGTGAAATTGTGATCCCGGCAGCAATTATTATTTACTTTAATGTTTTATGGATTGAGATTTTGACATTTTTAGGATATTGGTATACGAATATGTATTGGACGGGATATGTATTTGTAGTTCTTACTTATATATTACCGAAATTACCCGGGTTACCGATACCAATTACCGGATTGGGATTATTTTACAGTGACTATTGTAGGGATGCGTCGGTATTTATGATTTGTGCAAAACGAATCGTTGAAATTGTGTGTTTGAGTATAGTAATGGTTGTATTAGGATTGCTTCGACGAAAAAAAGATTTTGTGAAGACATAAGTAAAAGAGAGGAAATACGTTGAAATATTTTGAAATCCGGTTGTTGAAAAATCGTCTTGTCATTATGATGTTTATTGCAATTTTGACCGTAATGTCCTGTGAAATGGGAATGTTGTTTGGAAATTGTGATTTTGTTTCGTTGTTAAAATGGCAATTTGGTGGATATACATATGATTTTTCATTAAAGGGAGAAATTCCTATGAATTATCTGATATTTGTAATGCAGCTTCTGATGACAGTGGGAGTTACAAGTTTATCAGAGATCAGAGCATCAAAATCCAATTTGAACACGATCATTTTTTATGGTAGAAGAAAATATTGGATGAAGCGAAGCGTATTTTTAATCATTCAGGTTATCATTTCCATGATGATAATTATAATATCAACTGCTATCTATACCTTATGTCATAATATGAGTTTGGGCACGGATGAGTTTGCTTCGGTCATGCAGGGAATTGGACTAAATGTATTTCCGATGTGCGTAATTAGTCTGCAGGCAATATTGACATTGCAGCTGGTATGTATGAATCCGGTAATTGTAGTATTTCTTTATGAGGCAGTTATGATAGTGCCTCTTTCTATGGCGGATAAACATTGGATTATGGACACTATGTTTTTATACAGAGCAGGAATACTAGAAAACAAATATTATGTGTTATTCGGTTTGGTATATATTCTTGTCTTGATTATTCTGTTCCTTGTTGGTATAGGAATCATTGATAAAAAAGAAATATAGATTGGTTTATATTATTGGTATATATTTACCCCTTGACATTTCATGTAATATTTGTTATTCTATCTTAGCGTGTTGACGCGGAACTAAATAACACCGATTGGTAAAATGTGTTTTTTAGGCATTGGAGATGTACTCAAGTGGCTGAAGAGGCGCCCCTGCTAAGGGTGTAGGTCGTTCGCGCGGCGCGAGGGTTCAAATCCCTCCATCTCCGTTTGTAGATTGCGGTTGAAATATTAAAAATAAGTCTTGACTTGATTGGAAATATTTCATATAATCTACTTTGCGTTTAGTTAAATGCAACGATATATTCCTCGATAGCTCAATGGTAGAGCACTCGGCTGTTAACCGAGTTGTTGTAGGTTCGAGCCCTACTCGGGGAGTTTGACATTGTAAGTAGCAAAGCTACTTACTAATCATAAGAGATCTTCCACAAGCGGGTCCTTCTTATGATATATGGCGTGATAGCCAAGTGGTAAGGCAGAGGTCTGCAACACCTTCACCGCCGGTTCAAATCCGGCTCGCGCCTCTCTTAAATCCTTGATACAAGATGTATCAGGGATTTTTTTGTTTTGTGAAATCTCTGTGAAAGCCATTGACGGAGCCCACCCGCGTGTTAAAATACTTGACAATTCAAGAAAGTGAAGAAGAATAATGGATATCCGGATTGGATATAGTTATGGAGGATGTTTATGAGACAGAAACTGATGGATTTTATGCGCGGTAGAAATGGAACGGATCAGCTTTCCATGTGTATGATGTGGGCGGCGTGTATCTTGGTTTTTATCGATATGTTTGTTAGAAGCAATATACTCAGTACGATTGCATTTGTGACCTTTGCATTTGCATATTTCCGTGTGTTCTCCAGAAATATTGGCAAGCGTCGGGATGAAAATACATGGTTCCTAAATAAGACGTATAAACTACGCATGTGGGGACGGAAAGAGAAAAGCCATATGACGATGCGCAAGACGCATCATATCTACCGTTGCCCGGAGTGTAAGCAGAAAATTCGTATCCCAAAGGGAAAAGGAAAGATCGAGATACGTTGTCCGAAGTGCAGCGCACGGTTTATAAAGAACAGCTAATGTATAAAATAGAAATAAGAAAGCCGTTTAACTCGGAGGTGGAACGATGTTTGGATATGTGACGGTGAACAAGCCGGAAATGAAAGTCAAAGATTATGAGCGGTATCGCATGTATTATTGCGGCGTCTGCCATGCACTCCGGAATACGGACGGCGCGATGGGACAGATGTCACTTACGTATGATTCGACGTTTGCCGCGGTTCTTCTGACCGCTTTATATGAGCCGGATACGCAGATGAAGGAAGCAGCGTGCATGGTGCATCCGGTTGGAAAGAAAAAATATCTGGAGAATGAGATCATACAGTATATTGCAGATATGAATCTCATTCTAACCTACTACAAATGTCTCGATGATTGGGCGGATGACCGGAAATTTACCAGACTTTGTTACAGCAGTTTTATACGGAAGCGTGTGCGCAAGATCGGTCAGGTCTATCCGGAGAAGCTGGCGAAGATCCGGGAATCTCTGCGGACATTATCTGCCTGTGAGAGAAAAAATGTGACGAATCTGGATTTGCTTGCCGGAACATTCGGTGATATCATGGCAGAGATTCTTGCATATAAGCCATCACGCGGGATTGACTGGTCAGAGGAGCTGCGGAGACTCGGTTACCAGCTCGGCAAATTCATCTATATTCTTGACGCATACGATGACGTACAGGAGGATATCGAAAAGAACCGGTTCAATCCATTAAAGGAGTTATACCATGAGCTGTCAAAAGAGCAGTTCGACAGTTACGTGAAGGAAATCCTTATGATGATCGCCACCGATATGGCAAAAATCTATGAGTGTCTGCCAATCGTCGAGGAGACAGCCATCCTCCGCAACATTATCTATTCCGGGATCTGGGTAAGGTTTATGACGAAACAAAATGACGCAGAAAATAAGTGATTTGTGAAACGTTTCATAGAAGTGGATAGAGTTTGCACATGAAACATAATTCTTAAGCAGACCGTTGAAGCACGCTGGTACTTAATGAATGGCAAACTTGTTTGTCATGAATTTAGTACCATTGCGTGATGAACCGAGCGGGAGCGTGTCTGCGTAGAATATGTTTCATGTGTAAACTGTACCACAGATGTATATATGTTTCACAATTACTCATTGAGAAAGGAATTAGCATGAAAGATCCTTATGAAGTTCTGGGGCTTCCACATGGTGCCTCGGAAGAAGAAGTGAAAAAAGCATATCGAAATCTAAGCCGGAAATACCACCCGGATGCAAATATCAACAACCCAAACGCAGCGCAGGCAGAAGAAAAATTCAAGGAAGTGCAGGCGGCATATAAGAGCATCATGGACGGAGATACAGGTTCCTCGTATGGTGGCAGCAGTTATGGCGGGTTTGATGGATTTGGCGGATTCGGAGGATTCGGTTCGGATGCATTCCGGCGTGCCAGAAATGAAGGTGGTGGCATGAGTCAGGATGAGTCCCATCTGGCCGCGGCACAGAATTTTATTATGAACCGGATGTTTACAGAGGCACTTCGCACGCTGGAGGATATAGACGACCGGACGGGCAGATGGTATTATCTGAGTGCGGCTGCGAACTTAGGTGCTGGCAATCAGGCAACAGCGATGGAACATATCGATCGTGCAATCGCGATGGAACCGAACAACATAGAATACAAACAGATGAAGCAGCGTATGCAGGGTGGCAGCAACTGGTATGTGCAGCGTGGCATGGGATATGGAATGCCGGATGTGCGTTCCGATAACTGGTGCATGGATATGTGCCTGTTAAATTTGCTCTGTAATTGCTGCACGCCTTGTTGATAATGAAATTTAAAGGGGAGAACCAATGGAGAAAATCATTTTAGCATCACAGTCTCCACGCAGACAGGAGATTCTGTCGCTGGGTGGATATGAATATGAAGTGTGCGTATCTTCGGCGGAGGAGCAGATTCCACCGGAAGAGTTGGAGAATCTGACACCACAGGAGCTGGTTGAAAAACTGGCGCGTGTGAAAGCAGAAGATGTGTACCGCAGAAACTGCAGTAAGAATATGGAAAAATCAACGACAGATAATCAGGCAGCAGATTCCGTGGAAGAAATCACGGTGATCGGTGCGGATACTGTCGTTGCTGTCGATGGATGTGTGCTTGGAAAACCAAAGACAGAGGATGAGGCGAAGCAGATGCTCGCACGATTGTCCGGGCGGACGCATGATGTATTCACCGGTGTGTGTATCCTGTGGACAAATCCGGATACGCCTGCGGAGATACAGGGAAATACCTTTCACTGTCATACGAAGGTGACATTTTATCCGATGACGGAGGAAGAAATTGACAACTATGTCGCTACGGGTGACTGTATGGACAAGGCAGGTGCCTATGGTATCCAGAGCGGAGCCGCGAAGTATATCCAGGGCATCGAAGGCGATTACCTGAACGTGGTTGGATTGCCGTTGTCAAAAATTTATCACGTTTTGCGTGAGAAATTAATAAATCTCACAATAAAAATGTGATTGAAACTGAATGAAAATAAATGGAAATAAAGAAATTAGACGAAAAAACTGTCATTATGACTAAAAACAGAGATAAAATTTGTCTATTCTGCCGTTGAAAAAATATTTAAAAGTGCTACACTAATACATGTAGCAACAAGTTGGGTTGTTGCTTGATTTTTGCATATCAGCGTCATAGCTTCGTACAGGGGGAAGGGATACGGAGTGTGATGTTGTAATATACACGTGAGCATCAGAGCTCGAAGTTATGTGAAGGTCTTGTTACGTGTAGCAGTGGTATTTCCTTATGTGACAAAAGAGAGGGTGTTACATAAGGGAATATCATCCAAGGTGGTTACGAAAAGAGGTTGCTTGGCAGCCTCTTTTTTCTTGCAGAGAAAAGAATCTGTGCGTATAATATAGATAAGTATAGCGAAATTGATAGAGAGGGTAAGGATGTAGAAATGTGGAGTTTTCATACCGTAAAAGTGAAAGATAATAGTCGACGCATGTTTGATCTATGTATGCGTCGGGCACAGAGTATCGGGCGTGCGGATTATGTACGGACAGATGGACGGATGGATCTGGCACATACCTTCCGTACAGATATGCTGCATTTCCTGATATATCTCGCATATTCGGATGGTTCCGTCAACAAAGAAGAAATCAAATACATCAATCTGTTATTCGGAACCCAGTTTGATGAGAAGATGATCCGTGATTATGCAGACCGTTGGGGACTTCGGAGTGAGAGCATCCGGGATCATGCGCCACGGTCGTTAAATTCGTTTGTGCGCTCAAATATCGGAGCAGAAACCGGGGAGATATCAGACGGTTATTATGATCTGTTACAGTTGTATGTTACAACCTTTAATTATATTGGAAATGATCTGATTGCATGCAACGAGGAGGTTGCGTCATCAGAGGTTCAGGCATTGTCCTCGTATATTGAATTGATCACAGAGGAAATCAATCGTGTACGTGGGGATATGGAGGATTACAAGCCGACGATCGCATTTAAGCCTGGAAGCAAGGTTAAGCAGGAGGATAAGCCGGATTATTCGTATTGGTCCGATACGCTTGAGATGCGGCGGACGAAGATCTCTACACCGGAGCGTAAGGAGGAAGATTCGCCGGCAGTAAATGATACAGACAGCCGGAGAGATATGGACACACCGGAGTATGTACGGGCAGCAGATACAGAAGAAACTGGAAAGCCATTCCGTATGCGGGTGGAACAACCGGATGCACAGACGCTGCCGGATCAGAAAGAGCGTAAAAAAGAATTTAATACGGAGATGGATATACAGGCATTACTTAAGCAGTTGAACGAGCTGACCGGCATGCAGAGCGTGAAGACGGAGATCAACAATATGATCAATCTGTTGAAGATCTGCAAGATCCGTCAGGAAAATGGATTACAGACACCACCGGTTACGAATCATATGGTGTTCCTTGGCAATCCCGGAACTGGTAAGACGACTGTGGCAAGAATCCTTGCGAAGATCTATCATGGGCTGGGCGTGCTTTCCAAAGGACATCTGGTGGAGGTAGACCGGTCTGGTCTGGTCGCTGGGTATATGGGACAGACGAGTGAGAAGGTTACGGAAGTGATCGAGAAAGCCAAGGGTGGCATCTTATTTATTGATGAGGCGTATGCCCTTGCAAATGGACAGCAGGGTGATTTCGGACAGGAGGCAATCGACATCCTGAATAAAGCGATGGAAGATAACCGGGATGATCTGATCGTCATTGCGGCAGGATATCATGATGAGATGCAGGATTTCTTGGATGCAAATCCGGGACTTCGTTCCCGTTTCAACCGGACGATTGAATTTCCGAATTATGATGCGGCAGAGTTGTTGGAGATCATGACCAACCGGGCAAAATCACTCGATTATACATTGACGGACGATGCGGTGCAGTATGTGCAGGATACATTTACTAGGATACTTGCATGTCCGCCGGAGAATTTCGGTAATGCGCGTTCGGTGCGTAATTATCTGGATCGCGTGATTCACAATCAGGCTAACCGCCTGATCGCGGAGAATAATTTTAAAGAGGAAGATCTGACGAAGCTCACGCTTGCGGATGTGCAGTCAGAGACGCTGGAATAACATGCATAAACAATGGATTAAGGATGGGCTAAGTGAATATCTGAGTGATGCGCATGCGGTGTGGCATATGCCGGGGCATAAGCGGAAAGCCTGCTATGGAGATTTTCAGGACGCATTTCTCGTGTGGGATGTGACGGAGGTGCCGGGGACAGATGATCTGTATCTGCCGGAGGGATTTATCGGGGATTCACTTGCCATGCTGAAGGAAATCTACCAGACCTGTGGCACGTATTACGTGGTAAATGGTGCGACGGGAGGGATTTTTACGGCAATCGCGGCATGCACGAAGCCGGGCGATGCGATCCTGATTGCAAAAAACTGCCACAAATCGGTCTACAATGCGGCGGCGATGCTGCAGCGACAGACGATTTATGTGGAGCCGACATGGAAGAAAGAGGCAGAAGATGCCTTTGCATTTACATCATTTATTGATGGGTATGTCGATGCCGATGATGTTGAAAGGCTGTGTGAGTCTCATCCGGAGATCGCGGCGGTTGTAGTGACATCGCCGACATACGAGGGCGTCATATCCGACATTGCTCAGATTGCACGTGTGGCACATGCACATCATGTTCGGGTGATCGTGGACGAAGCACATGGGGCACATCTGCCATTTTTAAAACCGGAATATTCTGCGATCCGCATGGGTGCCGATGTCGTTGTACAGAGTCTGCACAAGACACTTCCAGCGATGACGCAGACAGCGGTGATTCATGTCTGTACAGAAGAACTGGTGAAACCGGTGGAGCAGGCATTGGAGATATTCTTAAGTTCTTCGCCGTCGTATATTTTCATGATGAATATGGAAGCGGCAATCTGCTATATGGCAGACCATGATTTTACGGAATATGAAAACAATCTGCGGGAATTCCGGGAGAATTGTGCGAAGCTTCCGCAGATCACAATGATAGAGAAAGAAGCCGTATGTGCAGCAGGTGCATATGGATATGACGAGACACGGCTTGTATATTCTGCAGCTGTGCCGGGACCGGAGCTGCTTGCGATGCTTGCGGATAAGGGGGATGTCGTCTGTGAGATGGCAGGCAGAAAACATGTGGTACTGATCTCGACGGTGCGGGACGGGCAGGAAGATTTTGAACAGTTATACCGGACACTGCAGATGTGCGATGTCGCTCTGACGAAAGAAGGGGATCATGAGAAGGAGCGATGTGCCGGGCAGGAGGAATTGCAAAAACTGGCGGGAACGCTGGCAAGAGCACCAATCTATGTATATCCGCCCGGAAGTTACATCGTGAATACCGGGGAGATCATTACGGCAGAGACCGTGGAGAAGCTTTGCGCATATCAGGCAGCAGGGCTGCATATCCGGGGTATTTAGAAAACAGGGGGATGAATGATGAGACAGGAGAAACGATATGAATGTATTGATATGTGATGATGAAAGACGCGACCTGCAGATGGTCCGACTGCATGTGGAGCAGTTTGGCAAAGATCAGCAGATCGATGTGAGTATTTATACGCTGTGGAATCCAAAATCTTCGGCGGAGATAATGGCAATGGCGGAAAAACATGAGATGGATGTCGCATTTCTGGATATCGACATGCCACATATATCGGGTGATGCGATTGCCAGTGCACTGACGGAAAAGTATCCGTCAATCCAGATTATATTTTTTACGAACCGGGGCGAGATGGTTTATGATATGCTCAAATACAAACCATTTCGGTTTATTCAGAAGGCGGAACCGTGGAAGATTGATACGGCATTGATGAATCTGTCAAAACAGCGGATGACGGATGGACACGTTTTGATCGAAAAAGCAAAGAATGAAGTGATGGATGCTTCGGTGGAAGAGATTATGTACATAGAGGCAGCCAAACATCAGATCATCTATCATACGGAGGATGAAGCGATCGTCTCGAAGGGGAGCATGGCAAAGATCGTAAAAGAGCTGTGGGAATATGGCTTTATACGCGTGCATGTCGCGTATGTGGTAAACATACGGTACATCAAGCAGATTGGCAAAAAGGAACTGATTCTGAGAGATGAAACTGTATTGCCGATCAGTGGAAGCTATAAGGAAGAGACGATGAAGAATTATAAGATGTTATTGGAGAGGATCAGGTATGGAGAATCTCGTTGAAATATTTGCAAATACATTAGATGCTATATTAGGTATCGTGTTTCTGACGATGATACTTGGGAAAAAGAAGAGCATGCCGAACTGGTTGTTTGTCGTTTTGGCGTTGATCGTCCCTGTGGCAAATGTTGTGATGCAGAAAGTATTTCCGGATAGTCCGGAGAATAATATTGTCTATATTTTACTTACCATATTCTTTGGTTTTGTATGCACGAATGGAAAAATCTCAGAGAAGATCATCTATGTCGCAATCTGGAATATCCTGCTTATGGCATGTGGACTGATCTTTGCGTCAGTTTACGGGTATGTCGTGCGCGGGACAAATGGCATGGAATGGGAGATGGATGCGATACAGCGGCTGCATTACATCATGGGTTCGAAGCTGAATCTGATCCTGTGCACGCTTCTGGTCATGGTGATCCTGAAGAAAACGAAGATGAAATCCGCGATGCCGGTCATGAATGCTGTCGTGTTCGTAATCAGTATTTTGATCGGTATTATCTTAGATATTATGCTGGATTACCCGTATCTTGACAAAAAGGGAAAGATTGCGATCGGTATCGCGATGGTCGGAATTCTGGCGATCAATGTGTTTGTTTATGTGGCAACCTATCAATTAAATAAAAGCCAGAAGCTGCTGATGGAAAATCAGCTTCTCCGTATGTCGCAGGAAGAGCAGAAAGAGGGAATGGAGCGCATGATGCGTCTGCAGGAGAAGAACCGGATGCTTCGGCATGACCTGCGCCATTATTTCACGCTCTTTCAGGAAATGCTTGCGAATGGAAATGTGGAAGAAGCACAGAAATATGTGGAGGACGTCTTAAACACGAAGCTCCAGCCAGAAGGTGTCTATATGACAGGCGATGAAATCTTAGATGCTGTGCTCAATCATTGCGATGGAATCTGCCGGCAGAAACAGATCACGTTTCGGACAGAAATCAGTGCACATTTGCCGGAAGGACAGATGGAGTTTGCGATTGCACTGCTGAATCTGTTGGAAAATGCGATTGAAGCAGAGGAGCTGGAGGAAGACAAACTGATTGAGCTGCAGATCTACGAGAGTGCGGGCTTGCTGTTGGTAACTGTCCGGAACCGGATCAGTCAGTCGGTTATGGAGAACAACCCGGAGCTTCGCACGCGGAAGGCAGATGCAAGTCTGCACGGACTTGGAAGAAAGAGTGTAAAGAAGTTGATCCGGGATATGGAAGGTTCTTTCTATGAGGAAGAACGAAACGGGTTCTTCATCTCGAACATTGTCGTATAACGTCGAAAAAGTAAAAAGTATGCTCAAAAAACAACCAACTTTGCCAGACAGGTTGTAAAATGTCAAAAATCAGGTATTGTAGTAGCAGGAAATGAAGTGAGGAGGAAGTCCATGGAACGTCTTGCATATGCAATCACAGATCATCTGCTGCGAAGAGATGTGATCCAGAAAGAGGACTACGATATCTATGTATATGGATACGCAGTGTTTCTTGAACAGATGTGTCAGGTAATCGGATTTATTCTGCTTGGGATAGTCACGAAGGACCTGTTACAGACCGCTCTTTTTTTGGGAACATTTTACCTGATTCGCAGTGCATTCGGTGGGTATCATGCGGAGACGTCGCTGGTCTGCATGCTCGTCAGCTATGGTGGCTGGGGTGCGGTCATGATACTTTCACGGTACATGGAAGCATATGCGGAAGTACCACTCGTGCTTTGGATTGTGCTCGCCGCAGATCTGTGTGTATTTGCGATACTCGGTCCGGTTGCACATGCCAATAAGCCACTGACCGCAGTGCAGAAAAAGCGGAACAAACGAAACGGATTTCTCGTTTTAGGGATTGGCTCTTTGCTGGTATTTCTTTGGAGATCATGTGTGATTGTTGGCACTGTGTATATTGGAACTGTAACCTTTGTAGCAGTGTTGGCAATGATAGGAAAAAGAAAGGTAGGTACAAGGTATGAAGAAGATTGAGAAACTTGTAGCAAAGATCGGTTACAACACTGCAAAGAAGACTGTAAATAGCGCATCTGCATGGCACAGCCATCAGGTAAAGGAGCCGGCAGCCGCACGCGCAAGCCTGCTCAAGGAAGCTTCTAAGTAAGAAGCACGCAGAGAAGAAAGGGTAGATGTTCAGGTGCATCTGCCCTTTCTTTTCGTTTGCATTTTAAATATTGGTATGATAGAATAAGGCAACTGTGTGATATGGGAGGACACAGAACTCGAAAGGTAAGAACCTTAGCGCCTGGTCCTGAGGGGACGGAAAAAACTCAGGATGACGAGGAGAAACGTGATCGAAAGATTCGGCGGATGCGTTTCCGCACAAGCTGAGTGCGTATACAGAAAAAAATATGCGGGTAACTGCAAAACAAAGTTCTGTAATCAGTAATGGAATCATAGAAAATTAAAAATAGAATAGAGGTAGATATTATGTGTGGAATTATTGGTTTTACGGGGAATGAACCAGCGAAGGATATTATCATCGGCGGTCTGGAACGGTTGGAGTACCGCGGATATGACAGCGCAGGATTAGCACTATTGTCGAACGATCAGATTCAGGTGCGCAAGCGTACCGGCAAGGTAGAGGAGTTACGGAAGCTCTGCGAGGCAGAGAAAATGCCTGCTACCTGCGGAATCGGTCATACAAGATGGGCAACCCACGGCGGGGTAACGGACGTGAATGCACACCCACACCGTGTCGGAAAGGTCGTACTGATTCACAATGGTATTATCGAGAATTACCGTCAGATCGTGACAGAGTACGGACTGGCTGACCAGCTTGTATCAGAGACAGATTCTGAGGTCGTTGCGGCGCTTTTGAATAAGTTCTATGAGGGTGATCCGGTCAAGGCAATCAAGAAGACAGTGAAGGTACTTTCCGGTGCATTTGCACTTTGTATTATGTTCCAGGATATCCCGGATACAATCTACGCGATTCGGAATGTAAGCCCGATGGTTGCAACGTCGTGCGAGAGAGGTTCGGTGATTGCTTCCGATCTGACCGCATTAATCGAGTTCTCAAAGGAGTATTTCGTAGTACCGGAGTATCACATTCTGACACTCAAAAAGGACGGTATTGATATTCAGGATCTGAAGGGAAACAAAGTAACCCCACAGATGTTGACTGTAAACTGGGATATCACAAGTGCACAGAAGGGTGGTTACCCATTCTTTATGCTTAAGGAAATCTATGAGCAGCCGGATGCAATCCGCAATACGATTGCACCACGTATCAATCAGGAACTTCCGGATTTCACAGAGGATGGAATTGACGATGCAATATTTAAGGATTGCAAGCGTATTTCTATTGTGGCATGTGGTACAGCGATGCATGCAGGTATGGTTGGAAAGCATCTGATCGAGAAGAAGCTTCGGATTCCGGTGCATGTAGATTGTGCTTCCGAGTTCCGGTATAAAGATCCGATTATCGATGAAGAGACTTTGACAATCGTGCTTTCCCAGTCGGGCGAGACGATTGATACGTTAGAGGCATTGAAGCTTGCGAAAAATCGCGGTTCCAAGGTGCTTTCTATCGTCAATGTGAAAGGAAGCACAATCGCAAGAGAAAGCGATTATGTATTATATACACATGCAGGTCCGGAGATTGCGGTTGCATCGACGAAGGCATATACGGTACAGGTCGCAGCGATGTATCTGATCGCATGCCGGATCGGACTGGTGAAGGGACTTATCACAGAGCATGATGCAAAACGCTTTATGACAAAGCTTACAAATGCATCGAATATTGTTGAGGAAACTCTGAAATGCGCGGATGATATCAAGCGAGTGGCAGATCATATCAAGTTTGCAACCGATACGTTCTATATCGGAAGAGGTCTGGACTACACGATGAGCTTAGAAGCGGCACTGAAGTTAAAGGAAATCTCTTATGTGCACGCCGAAGCATATGCGGCAGGAGAGCTCAAGCATGGAACAATCGCGTTAATCTCTGAGAATGTTCCGGTTATCGCGCTGGCGACCCAGGAGGATGTCTATGCGAAGGTCATCTCGAATATCCGTGAGGTAAAGGCAAGAGGTGCGTATGTTGTGCTTGTCAGCATGGATGAGGAAGTGAATGATCCAAGTATCTGTGACCAGCATATCCGCCTTCCGAAGATGGATAGTGAATTTACATCCTTTGCAACGGCGGTTGTATTGCAGTTAGTTGCATATTATACATCCGAGGCAAAGGGACTGGATGTGGATAAACCGAGAAATCTGGCGAAGTCTGTAACGGTAGAGTAATTAATGCTACATATATACAACCCCCATTCGTACTTCTTGTGCAGAATGGGGTGTTGTGTTTATACCAGAGAATATTTGTATTGTAAGGAATGAAGAAACAGGATGAAAGATTTGACAAAAGGCTACCCGGCAAAGGTGATAATTTTATTTGCCATCCCGATGATATTCGGCAGCATATTTCAACAATTATATAATATTGCGGACAGTAAGATTGTAAGTACATTTGTTGGCACCGAAGCGTTTGCGGCTGTCGGTGCCACAAGTGTTGTATCGAACACTTTAATCGGATTTTTGAATTCCCTGACACTTGGATTTGCGATTCCGATTGCGAACAGTTTTGGAGGAAAGGATTATAAGCGGATGCGCCGCATGGTGGCAGGTACTGTGTTGCTGACGCTGGCAGGGGCAGTTGTGCTTACCGTGTTAATCTTGCTTTTGATTCCTGCGATCCTGAAACTTCTGGCAACACCGGAAGATATTATGAGCCCGGCACTTGCGTATGTGCGAATCATTTTATATGGCATTATATTTGTGTCTGTTTATAACATGTGTGCAAATGTACTGCGCGCGGTTGGCGACAGCCGGACGCCGCTTTATTGTCTGATTATTTCCGTGTTCGTGAATATTGGACTGGATCTGCTGTTTGTGAATGGATTTCATATGGGGATTCAGGGTGCTGCCTGGGCGACAATCATCTCGCAGGCACTTTCGGCAGTGCTTTGTCTTGGTTATATCCTGCTTAAGTTCCGGGATATTATACCGGAGAAGGACGAGTGGAAACCGGTGGAAGGACAGTACAGTGAGCTTCTTACGACGGGGCTTGCAATGGGATTTATGTCGCTTGTTGTGAATTTCGGAACGATTGTGCTGCAAGGCGCAATCAATGGATTGGGAACGGCAATCGTTGCGGCGCATACAGCGGCAAGAAAAGTGTTCGATATATTTACGGTATCACTTTATTGTCTGGGAAATGCAATGACAACCTTTGTAAGTCAGAATATGGGAGCCGGGGAACCGGCACGTATTCGCAGAGGGATTCGTCATGCCGTTGTTATAGCAACGGGAATAACAACGGTACTTGTAATTATCTGCTTTGCATTTGGCAGACCGGTATTTACATGGCTTGCGTCTACCGATAATCCGACAATTGTAGATTCTGCGGTGATGTATTCCCGGATCAGTATTGTGTTTTTCTATGTGCTCGGACCGCTATTTATTCTGCGGTGCAGTCTGCAGGGGATGGGGCGGAAGGTAATACCGGTGTGCTCGAGCGTTGTTGAGATGACAATCAAGGTACTTTCTGCAACGATTCTGGTGCCGCGGCTTGCTTATTTCGGTGTGGCACTTACGGAACCGATCAGCTGGGTCTGCATGACGATTCTGCTGACGGTGGCTTATTTCGCGAAGCCGCCGGAACAGATGTTGCGAAAGTCCGCTTAAAATGGTATAATAAACATTATATAGGCTGTGTTCACACAAGCCGGAATAATGCGGAAAACACATTATAAATTCGTCAAAGAAGGTGAAACAGATGTCAAGACTGAAGACTCCGAAAAAACCGAAGAAGGCAAAGCCTGCGAAATCACTTTACAGAGAACCTGCAAAGCGTATGTCGCGCAAAGAGCGGAAGCTTAAGGAAAAACGAAGAAAGCAGATAAATAAGCATATTGATCATGCTATGGGATTTATAGCAATTGCTTTATGCACCGTTTCAGCAATCTTGGACGTAAAGAACAACAAAGACTCATAAAAAGAGGATGGAAGAGGAAAGGAAGAGAACAGAACAATGAAGAATTTTGAAGGATTACTTGAGCAGATTAAATCATGCAGCAAGAAGAAGCTTGCCGTAGCTGTTGCACAGGATGATGCAGTCCTTGAAGCAGTAAAGGCAGCAAAGGATAAAGATATCGCGGATGCGATTCTGGTCGGAGATGCTGATAAGATCAAGGAAATCGCTGCAAGCATGGATATGAGTTTAGAGGGTTTTGAGATTATTGACGTGAAGGATCCGACAGAAGCAGCCCTGACAGCAGTCAAGCTTGTACATGATGGAGAGGCAGATATGTACATGAAGGGTCTCATTGACACAAAGGGATTCCTGAAGAGTGTACTCAATAAGGAAGTGGGACTTAGAACCGGTAAGGCTTTGTCACATGTATGTCTGTTTGAGATTGAAGGCTTCGAGAAGATGTTCTTCCTGACTGATGTTGCATTTATTCCATACCCAACATTGGAGGACAAGGTGGATATTATCAGCAACACAGTTGCAGTTGCACATGCATGTGGTATCGAGTGTCCAAAGGTAGCTCCGCTTGCAGCGGTAGAGGTAGTAAATCCGAAGATGCCTGTTACAGTAGACGCAGCTGAGCTTACAAAGATGAATGAAGAGGGTAAGATTACAGGCTGTATCGTGGACGGACCGCTTTCCATGGACCTTGCAATTGATCCGGAAGCTGCAAAGCATAAGGGAGCAACGAACCGTAAGATTGTCGGTGATGCAGATATCTTACTGTTCCCGGACATTCACGCAGGTAATATCACATACAAGACACTGGTTCACACAGCAAAGGTTAAGAATGGCTGTATCTTAACAGGTACAAAGGCACCGGTTATCCTGACATCCCGTTCCGATACATTTGAGACAAAGGTAAATTCCATTGCCCTTGCAGCAATCGTAGCTGAGAACTTAAAGAAAAACAAATAAATTATAAGCATAAATAAGCAGGAGGATAATAAAATGAGTTATAAGTCATTGATCATCAATCCAGGTTCTACATCTACAAAGATTGGTGTATTTGAAGATGAGACATTGTTGTTCGAGGAGACACTGCGTCATTCGACTGAGGAGATTGCACAGTACGATTCGATCGTTGCACAGAAGGATTTCCGTAAGGATGTCATCGCTAAGGTTTTAGCTGAGAATAATTTCGATATTAAGACACTGGATGTTGTTGTAGGCCGTGGTGGTCTGCTTAAGCCAATTCCGGGTGGTACATACACAGTTACCGATGAGCTGGTAAAGGACTTAGTAGAGGCAAAGCGTGGTGAGCATGCATCAAACCTCGGTGGTATCCTGGCAAAGGATTTCGCTGATGAGCTTGGAATCCCTGCTTATATCGTAGACCCGGTTGTTGTTGACGAGTTACAGGATGTTGCAAGACTTTCCGGACATCCGGAGCTTCCTAGAACAAGTATCTTCCATGCATTAAATCAGAAGGCAGTTGCAAAGCGTTATGCAAAGGAAGTTGGTAAGAAGTACGAGGATTTGAACCTCATCGTTGTTCATATGGGTGGCGGTGTTTCCGTAGGTGCCCATACAGGCGGTAAGGTTGTAGATGTATTCAATGCATTGGATGGCGATGGTGCATTCTCTCCGGAGCGTGCCGGTGGTGTTCCAAATGGTGAGTTGGTTCGTCTGTGCTATTCAGGAAAGTACACAGAGAAGGAAATGATCAAGCAGCTCGTCGGTAAAGCAGGCTTCAATGCATACTGCGGTTCCAACGATGCAAGAGATATCGAGGCTATGGCAAAGAATGGTGACAAGCATGCACAGCTTGTATTTGATGCATTCTTATATCAGGTATCGAAGGATATCGGAGCACAGGCAGCGGTTCTTTCTGGTAAGGTTGATCAGATCATCCTGACAGGTGGTATCGCATATGGCAAGTATGCAACCGAAGAGATCACAAAGAGAGTACAGTTCATCGCACCTGTTACCGTATACGGTGGCGAGGACGAGCTTCTTGCTCTGGCACAGGGCGCACTTCGTGTATTAAATGGCGAGGAAGAAGCAAAGGTTTACTAAGCGTAGACATATAGTTGGAGGGATAGAATGGACGAAAATAACACACAGCAGCCGGGGGGATTCCCGGATACGACTGGATATGTGAATCCACAGCAGCCGGATACGACCGGATATATGAATCCACCACAGTCAGACATGACTGGATATGCAAATCCGCAACAGCCGGATATGACTGGATATTACGGACAACAGCCGGGACAGCCGGACATGACTGGATACTACGGACAGCAACCGGGACAGCCGGACATGACTGGATACTACGGACAGCAGCCGGGACAGCCGGACATGACTGGATATTACGGGCAGCAGCCGGGACAGCCGGACATGACTGGATATTACGGACAGCAGTCGATGCAACCACAGACAGGCGGTAAGAAACCGAAGAAGCCAATGACAAAGGGCAAGCTGGGCGCATTGATCGGTGCTGGCGTTGCAATCGTTGCACTGGTTGTATGTGGCGTCATTTTCCTTCCAAAGCTTTTTAAGTCGGACAAGGAAGTCGTATTAGATGCGATGGAAGAGACATTTTCTTCCTACAGCACTGGCGGAGAGAGAAACGATGTAGTCGGATTCGATGAGGTGATGAAGGCGTATAATGAGAAAGGTGGAGATAGCAGTCTCAACCTGACATTTAACGCTGGTGAAGGTGAAAATGCTTACGCAATCGGTTGGAATCAGAATAACGCAGTGGATCAGAAAAATAAGAAGCTTTCTGCAGATGGCGCGATAACGATCGGTGGCGATGATCTTCTGTCGTATGAGGTTTTTGGCGATGAAGATACGATGACAGTCGGTATACCGGAGTTGCTTGCAGGTTATCTTGTATACCCGGCGGACGATCCGATGGGCGCGCTTGCGAATTCACCAGCCGGACAGTCACTTGGTCTGGACGCATCGGCACTTACCGGATACAGTTTAAACGCATTTGCATCTGGTTCTGATGGATCAGGTCTTACAAGTGGATATGTGAGTGCGCTGGAGACAATCTGGGATGCTGCAGAATTTAAGAAGCAGGGAAGTGCCAAGATCACAGTCAATGGCGAGAATGTAACAGCCAAGGAATATTATGTGACATGGGCAAAGGAAGATCTGCAGGATGCGTGTGTATCTGCGATCGATGGTTTGACAGAAGCGGTAACAGGTTCGCAGGATACGCTTGATCAGCTTGGTATGAGTGCAGACGACTATACATATTATATGGATCAGTTGAAAGCGGCTGTGCCAAGTGTCATTAAGCATGATCTGTGTGTGAAAGTATATGTGAAGGGCAAGAGAGCTGTTAAGATCACATGTAGCGATAAGATCAACATCTTGAATATGGTGAAGATCGATTATGATTTTTGGCTGGATGCTGGTAAGGATGATCTGTCAGGAAACTTAAGTTTTGACGTGTCAGACACTTCCGTTGGCGTGAAGTTCGAGGCACATGATATCAGCGGAAATACATATGGAAATGTAAAGGCATTTGCCGGTGACAAGGAGATTGGACTGGATTTCACAAAGGATGTTGTAGAGTCTGGTGATACAGTTACGACAAAGGTAAAGATCTCCGCTTCTTCGTACCTGTCTGTTGACTGGGAGAAGACATTTAACAAGGCGGACAATACATTTGAGAATACGGTTAATGCCAATATTGTAGGCGCAGATACCTATGTGTTTAATTACAAGGGTGCTTACAAAGACATCAACAAGGGTGTCGGCTATACTGTGGCGATTGATTCGTTCGAGCTGAAGGCAGCCAACCAGACGCTCTGCAATGGAAGTATTGATACAACGATCGATACATCGAAGATTTCTGTACAGGAGATGGATGCAAGCAAAAAGGTGTATGATCTTGCAACCATGACAGAGGACGATCTGCAGACATTTGGTGAAGAAAGCCAGAAGTTGATGGATGCTTGGGTAGAGCGTTTATCTGACAATACAGCATTTGTAAATCTGATAAATGCATTGAACAGTCTGTTTGGAACAAATTCCGATCTGCTTAATCAGGTGGAAGAGGATATCGACGAAGACACAGCTACCTATAGCGATGCAGATTTCAGCGACGATAATACAGATGAGATTACCCTCGATAATGCATCAGTTATGACCTATGATGGAAGTGCGAAATACAAGATCAAGGGATGTATCGATGGATTTAACTTCGAGTATGCGAATGAGTATGGTGTTATGTTTGAGACAGAGCAGGTATCTACGATACAGTATGGGTTATATACTGCAGAATCTGCATCCGACGCATTGGATTCTGTCTATTATGATATGTCCAACATCGACAGCTACGAGATTCTGGATACACAGTTAAACCAGACAGCAAAAGTAGAAGACAAGGATGTGCTTTATAACGTACAGACTTATAACGCATTCCAGATGAAATGTATGGATGTTACAGCCGTGATCGAAGTAGAACCGGGTGTGTTCCTGAGTATGGAAGCAAGCATCTATCTGGATGACGATGACTATACTGTGGAGCAGCTGTTGCAGGCACTGGAATCCAAGTACTATGAGAAGATACAGTAAAAATAGAGGAAAATTATATGATTCGTTATTGTAAGATCAAACATTGTATCATCGGCTTTGACCGGCCGAAGATCTGTGTGCCGCTGGTCGGACGGTCGGCGGAGGAGATCATAGCGCAGGCGGATCAGATAAGACAGTCACAGAGAAGCTCTGCCATTGATATGGTGGAGCTTCGTGGCGATTATCTGGATATTTTGCCTGACTATGAAGTGTTAGATAGATTGCTTGCGAAGGTAGCAGAGATTCTGCCAGAAAAAGTGTTGTTATTTACGATCCGGAGTGAAGCGGAGGGCGGCGAGAAGCTTGCCTTTACCACGCCGACGATCTACGAGATCAACCGGCACGTGATTGAAAAAGCAACGGCAGATATGGTGGATATCGAGTTATTCTCCGGGGCAGAGCAGGCAGAGGAAATGATCGGGATTGCAAAGGAAAAAGGGGTAAAGATCATCATGTCAAATCATGATTTCCAGACCACACCGGATGCATCCACGATCGTGAACCGGCTGCGCAGTATGCAGGATCTTGGCGCGGATGTTGCAAAGATTGCTGTGATGCCGGAGAATAAAATGCATGTGGTGAATCTGCTTGCTGCAACGGCTATGATGCAGGAAGCGTATGCAGAGGTACCGGTTGTCACGATGTCGATGGGGAAGATGGGGGCAATCAGCCGGATCAGCGGTCAGGTGTTCGGCAGTGCAATCACATTTGCAAGCTTTGCGGAGGCATCGGCACCCGGACAGATTCCGGTTGATAAGATGGACGAAGCACTTACATTGATAGAGAAATATTGTAACTAGGGGACAAGAAAGCAGAAAGACAGGAGGAGGTTTTTCTGCTTTTTATTTACGAGGGGGAGAATGTGTTGAGGGAAAGAAAAATTGTGTTGTTTGTCATGGGGGATGAAGAGATATTAGAACGTAGTCGTATGGTTGTAAGTCAGTTAGCGCTGGAATATTCTGTGAAGATTGTCAGAAATTATAGTGCGGCCTATAAGATTATTGTAGAGCATCAGGTTGATGTAATGGTGTGCGGGCCAGCGGAGGAGCAGTTTCACCAGAATATTGTAGATGCATACCGGTTTATGGAGTCCGCGCGCAGGTTGAAGCGTTATCGGGATACGCCTATGATATTGATATCTGACGTGGAAGATCCGAATGGTTATTGTGATAGGGAGCTGTGTTGTTTTGCGGTAATTGATACTTTGTCGCTCGAACATCGGTTGTGTGAAACACTTGTACAGGCTCTGGAGGAACTCTGGTGCACGAGTCCGCACACATGTCCGATGCTGCGGCAGGATAAAATAGAGGCACGCATGCTGTATATCCAGAACCAGAATGTGATATACCCGATCCAATGTGCCAAGGTCAGTCATATACTGGCATCTAACCGGTCGATGGAGGTCTGTCTGAATAATGGTGGGAAATATCCTGTGCGATATGTTACCCTGCAACAGCTTCTGGAGGCTGCCGATGTATGGTATTTCCTGCAATGTTCCCGCAGTGGAATCATTAATGCAAACTATGTACGCAATATTGATTATACAAACCGCGTTATTACGATGTGCAATTCGGATCAGATTGCAATTGGATCGACGTATGTGAGGTCGCTGCATGAACAGTTTCCAACGATGCAGGAGTTATGGCAGCGGAGACAGAATCGTCGTATGTTTTTTGAATGAACCGGCAAACATATATATGAATGGAAATTAAAACACCGGACAAGGAGAAGCGTTCTCTCTGTCCGGTGTTTGTTAAATGTGCGCCTGGCAGCGTGCGTTACTAACGGAAATGATTATTCCATCGGATATTTGATCTGCCATGTATTTCTCAGTGAGTCGCAGATCTGTATGATGCGGAGTGTCTCTGCATGCGGCATCTCCGGGCATTCGGTCTGACCAACGATGATGGCATCTCTGGCAGCGATAAACTCGAATTCATAACCGGTTGTCTGCTTGTCCGGTTTCTTTGTCTCAAGCACAAGCTTGTGATCCTGATTGTAAATACGGAATGTCTCCGGACAGTTGATGTTGTCAATCTCGATATATCCGCGGTCACCATAGATTTTTGCATTGTTGTCAGGCTGGTACATCATTGTGACAAATGCGTTTGCACATCTGCCACCTTTGTATGAAATCTGCAATGCTTCCTGCGCATCCACGCCTGTGTCAAGCTTGGCACAGGTAGAACCGATCATCGGAGGTTCGCTGCCATAGATCATGGAGATCAGATTGAGCGGATATACACCAAGATCAAGCAGTGCACCACCGGCAAGCTCCGGCTTGGTCAGCCGTTCTTCTCTCAAAAGGGAATAACCGAGGGAACAGGTAATGTTGTTCACACGTCCAATCGCACCCTTCTGGATGTACTCTGCCATTAGGCGGTACATTGGCATGAAACGAATCCACATTGCTTCGCCGCAGAACAGGTTCTTCTCTTTTGCAAGGTTCAGAACTTCCTCGGTTGTAGCGGCATTGTAAGAAAATGCTTTCTCGACAAGCACTGGTTTTCCTGCATTCAGACAAAGTTTTGCGTGCTCTGCATGATGGGAATGAGGGGTTGCGATGTAGATGAGTTCGACATCCGGATCCGCCACAAGTTCCTCATAAGAACCATAGTATTTTGTAACGCCATGTTCTTTGGCAAATGCTGCTGCTTTTTCTGTATCGCGGGAAGCAATCGCGTATGCTTCGAATGCATCCAAATCCTTTAATGTATCTGCAATAACACCGGCAATCTTTCCGGCACCCATAATTCCAACTTTAAAATTGATCATATGAAACTCCTTCCGTGTCAGCTTTTGACGATCTGCGTTTATTATACCAAAATTACAGTCGTATGTCATTTCCTTTTTACAAAAATGAAGGAGCAAGTTTTCACGGAATGGATAACAAAATATATTTATAACTGGCGGAAGTGACATGGCAGGGTTTTATTGACATTTTCGTGGGTTATGCGTTATACTGAAAACTTGGATAGGTCTGTGAATCAGACGGAAATCTATTTTTATGACAGATACAGATATGCATGAAAATCAAACATAATAAGAAAGGAAATATAGAAGTATGTACGAAAAGGTTTCTACAAAGCTGGACTTCACCAGCCGGGAAGAAAAAGTACTCAAGTTCTGGAAAGAGAACGAGATCTTCGAGAAGAGTATCGAAGAGAAAAAGGACCTGCCGACCTATACATTTTATGACGGCCCTCCAACGGCAAACGGCAAGCCGCATATCGGCCATGTGCTGACACGTGTGATCAAGGATATGATTCCGCGATATCAGACAATGAAGGGACATAAGATTATCCGTAAGGCCGGATGGGACACACACGGTCTTCCGGTTGAGCTCGAGATCGAGAAAGAGCTTGGTATCGATGGCAAGGAGCAGATTGAGGCGTATGGCTTAGATCCGTTTATCCGCAAATGTAAAGAGTCCGTATGGAAATACAAAGGTATGTGGGAAGAATTCTCCAACAAGGTAGGATTTTGGGCAGATATGGATAATCCGTATGTCACATATCACAATACATTTATCGAGTCCGAATGGTGGGCATTGAAGAAGATCTGGGACGACGGACTTCTCTACAAGGGATTCAAGATCGTACCTTATTGTCCACGTTGTGGAACACCGCTTTCGTCACATGAGGTAGCACAGGGGTATAAGACAGTCAAGGAACGTTCCGCTGTGGTACGTTTCAAGGTGATCGGTGAGGATGCGTATTTCCTTGCATGGACGACAACACCTTGGACACTTCCAAGTAATGTGGCACTCTGTGTGAATCCGGATGAGAACTACTGCAAGGTAAAGGCAGCAGACGGCTATACTTACTACATGGCAGAGGCTCTGCTTGACAAGGTACTTGGCGGCATGGCAGAGAAGCTTGTCAAGGAAGAGAAGATTGCAGAGGGAACACCTGCATATGAAATCCTCGAGACCTATAAGGGTAAGGAATTAGAGGGCAAGGAATACGAGCCGCTTTTTGAGTGCACAAAGGAGTATGTTGCAAAGCTTCCACAGAAAGGACATTACATTACATGCGATTCCTATGTAACGATGTCCGATGGTACCGGTATCGTTCATATTGCACCGGCATTCGGTGAGGACGATGCAAACGTCGGAAGAAAATACGACCTTCCATTCGTTCAGTTTGTCGATGGCAAGGGTGATATGACAAAGGAAACACCTTATGCAGGACTGTTTGTAAAGGATGCAGATAAGCCGGTACTCGTTGATCTGGAGAAGGCAGGACTTCTGTTCGACGCTCCGAAGTTCGAGCATGAGTATCCACACTGTTGGAGATGCGACACACCGCTTATCTACTATGCAAGAGATACATGGTTCATCAAGATGTCCGCAGTGAAGGACAGACTGGTGAAGAATAATAACACTGTAAACTGGATTCCGGAAGGTATCGGTAAGGGACGTTTCGGCGCATGGCTGGAAAATGTTCAGGATTGGGGATTATCCCGTAACCGTTACTGGGGAACTCCACTGAATATCTGGGAGTGCTCATGTGGCAAGCGTCACGCGATCGGTTCCATCGAGGAACTCAAATCCATGAGCAAGAACTGCCCGGATGATATCGAGCTGCACCGTCCGTACATTGATGCGGTAACAATCACATGTCCGGATTGTGGCGGCGAGATGAAGCGTGTGCCGGAGGTTATCGACTGCTGGTTCGATTCCGGTGCGATGCCATTTGCACAGTGGCATTATCCGTTTGAGAATCAGGATATCTTCGAGGACAACTTCCCGGCTGACTTCATCAGTGAGGCGGTTGACCAGACAAGAGGATGGTTCTATTCCCTGATGGCAATCTCCACATTGCTCTTTGACAAGGCGCCTTACAAGAATGTTATCGTGCTTGGTCACGTACAGGATAAGGACGGACAGAAGATGAGTAAGTCCAAGGGGAACGCGGTTGATCCGATGGATGCACTGAACAAATACGGCGCAGATGCAATCCGCTGGTACTTCTACAGCAACTCCGCACCTTGGCTTCCAAACCGCTTCCATGAGGATGCAGTGGTCGAAGGCCAGAGAAAGTTCATGGGTACGCTCTGGAACACATATGCATTCTATGTACTGTATGCAAATATTGACGAGTTTGATCCAACGAAGTATACATTGGAGTATGACAAGCTGTCCGTGATGGACAAGTGGCTGTTGTCAAAGCTTAATTCTATGGTGAAGTCCGTAGATGATAACCTTGGTAATTATCGTATTCCAGAGGCAACCAAGGCACTCGCTGAGTTTGTCGATGATATGAGTAACTGGTATGTCAGACGTTGTCGTGAGCGTTACTGGGCAAAGGATATGCCACAGGATAAGATCAACGCATACATGACACTTTATACGGCACTTGTGACACTCTGCAAAGCTGCAGCACCGATGATTCCGTTTTTGACAGAGGATATCTACCAGAACTTGGTTCGTACGGTAGATAAGAATGCACCGGAATCTATCCATCTGTGTGACTTCCCAGAGGTGAACGAATCCATGATCGATCCGGAGCTTGAAGCAAGCATGGATGAAGTACTGAAGGTCGTTGTATTTGGACGTGCCGCAAGAAATACTGCAAACATCAAGTCCCGTCAGCCAATCGCAAATATGTACATCAAGGCTGCTAAGACACTGGATGCTTATTTCGTAGACATCCTGCGTGACGAGCTGAATGTGAAGAATGTAGAGTTCAAGGAAGACCTGTCTGCATTTACTGCATATTCATTCAAGCCACAGCTTCGTACAGTCGGACCAAAGTATGGCAAGCATCTGAACGCAATCAAGGAATACCTTGCAAATGTAGATGGCAACAAAGCGATGAGCGAGCTCAAGGCAAACGGCGTGATCAAGTTCACAGCCGATGATACAGAGATTGCACTCGCTGAGGAAGATCTGCTGATCGATGTAGCGAAGATGGAAGGCTATGTGACAGAGGGTGATAACTATGTAACGGTTGTTATCGACACAACCCTGACACCGGAGCTGATCGAGGAAGGCTATGTGCGTGAGGTGATCTCCAAGATCCAGACGATGCGTAAGGATTCTGACTTCCAGGTAACAGACCGCATCAAGGTCTATGTAACCGGCAATGCGAAGATCGCAGAGGTTATGGAGAAGAACGCAGATGAGATCAAGCGTGTCGTACTTGGCGATGCATTTGTGATGGATGCAGCGTGTGACAACTCAAAAGAGTGGAACATCAACGGCGAGAAAGTTACGATCGGCGTGGAAGTAAGTAAATAAAATAATAAGTAAAGTTCTGCAAATCAAACAGAGGATTTGCAAGCAAATTGTATAAAATTTTTTGTTAATTCACACATTCATGGGCAGATGTAACGAAAAATACATTTTTCATTGTATCGTGTAATTATGTCTGCTACACTGAATGTGTTGGAATGGGGCAGGGATGCCCTGAAATGACATGTCTGCGACGGGAGAGTATCGCGTAGAGAATTAGGATTGTATGCCGGATGATGGTGTGCTGCCGGATAAGCTACGATAACGGTAATGAGAGGATTAGCAACGGGGATGATATGGACATGTTACGTAAGATAAGTGTGGGCATTTTCGGATGCACATACGCACATAAACAAGGAGGATTAATTCTATGAAGAAGATGGCTGATTTCGATAAGGAAAGCTTCAAGAAGGACGTCATTAACAACGTCAAAAACCTTTTCCGTAAGACTATCGATGAAGCAACACAGGAACAGGTATTTCAGGCAGTGTCCTACGCAGTGAAGGATCATATCATTGATCGCTGGATCGCTACGCAGAAGGCATACGAGGAGAAGAATGCAAAGACTGTTTACTACCTGTCTATGGAGTTCCTTATGGGCCGTGCACTTGGTAATAATATGATCAACCTCACATGCTATGAGCAGGTGAAGGAAGCATTGGCAGAGCTTGGCTTTGACTTGAATGTGATCGAGGATCAGGAGCCGGATGCAGCACTTGGTAATGGTGGTCTTGGCAGACTGGCTGCATGTTTCCTGGATTCCCTTGCTACATTGAACTACCCGGCATATGGCTGTGGTATCCGTTATCGTTACGGTATGTTCAAGCAGGCAATCGAGAATGGTTACCAGATCGAGAAGCCAGATAACTGGTTGAAGAACGGCAACCCATTTGAAGTAAAGCGTCCGGAGTATGAAGTAGAGGTTAAGTTCGGTGGCTATGTAGCGACAGAATGCAGAGAGGGAAAGAATTACTTCGTACACAAGGATTATCAGGCAGTTCGTGCGATTCCATATGATCTTCCAATCATTGGATATGGCAATAATGTTGTAAATACACTCCGTATCTGGGATGCAGAGCCGGTACAGGAGTTCAATCTTAATTCATTTGATAAGGGTGAGTATCAGAACGCAGTGGAGCAGGCAAACCTTGCCCGTAACATCGTTGAGGTACTTTATCCAAACGATAACCATTATTCAGGTAAGGAGCTTCGCTTAAAGCAGCAGTACTTCTTCGTATCCGCTTCTGTACAGAGAGCAATCCTGAAGTTCAAGGAGAACAACGCAGATATCCATGATCTTCCAAACAAGGTTACATTCCAGCTGAACGATACACATCCAACTGTAACAGTAGCAGAGCTTATGAGAATCCTTGTTGATGAGGAGAATCTTGAGTGGGATGATGCTTGGGATATCACTTGCAGAACATGCGCATATACAAACCATACAATCATGGCTGAGGCACTTGAGAAGTGGCCAATCGACCTCTTCCAGAAGCTTCTTCCTAGAGTATATCAGATCGTAGATGAGATCAACCGTAGATTCGTTCTTAAGATTGAAGATATGTATCCGGGCAACCAGGATAAGGTTCGCAGCATGGCTATCCTCTATGATGGTCAGGTTAAGATGGCTCACCTTGCTATCGCCGGATCTTACTCCGTAAACGGTGTTGCTAAACTTCATACAGAAATCTTGAAGAAGCGTGAGCTTCGTGATTTCTACGAGATGCGTCCGGAGCAGTTCAACAACAAGACAAACGGTATTACACAGAGAAGATTCCTTCTCCATGCAAACCCATTGCTTGCTGACTGGGCTACAAAGAAGGTCGGCGACGGCTGGATCACAGATCTTCCGGTACTTGAAGGTCTGAAGAAGTACGCAACAGACAAGAAGGCTCAGAAGGAGTTCATGGACATTAAGTACAAGAACAAGGTTCGTCTGGCTGAGTACATCAAGGAACACAATGGTATCGATGTAGATCCGAACTCTATCTTCGATGTTCAGGTTAAGAGACTTCATGAGTACAAGAGACAGCAGCTTAACATCCTTCATGTTATGCATCTGTACAATGAGTTGAAGGCAAATCCGGATATGGATTTTGAGCCGACAACATTTATCTTCGGTGCAAAGGCAGCAGCTGGTTACAAGACAGCAAAGCTTACAATTAAGCTGATTAACTCTGTAGCAGACGTGATCAACAATGATAAGTCTATCAAGGGCAAGATCAAGGTTGTATTCATCGAGAACTACCGTGTATCAAACGCAGAGATCATCTTCGCAGCAGCAGATGTATCGGAGCAGATCTCAACAGCTTCCCGTGAGGCTTCCGGTACAGGTAACATGAAGTTCATGTTGAACGGTGCTGTTACACTTGGTACGATGGATGGTGCAAACGTAGAGATCGTAGAGGAAGTTGGTAAGGAGAACGCATTTATCTTTGGACTTTCAGCTGAGGAAGTAATGAAGTATGAGAAGGATGGCGGTTACTATCCAATGGACATCTACAATTCAAATCCAAAGGTTAAGAAGGTTCTTGACCAGCTGGTAGATGGAACTTACTCAAATGGCGATAAGGAATTGTTCCGTGACTTATATGATTCTCTTGTAATGAAGGACGTATACTTCACATTGAAGGATTTCGATTCTTATGCAGATGCACAGAAGCGTGTAAACAAGGCTTACAAGGATAAGGCTAACTGGGCTAAGATGGTTATGCTCAACACTGCTTGTGCAGGTAAGTTCTCTTCTGATAGAACAATCGAAGAGTATGCACAGGAGATCTGGAAGCTTGAGAAAGTAGAAGTTACATTGTAATTTTATAGATAGGAATATATGAGCGGCTGTGCGTGCACATGCCGGTTATATGGGAGAAGGCTGTCACCGATGGTGGCAGCCTTTTTTGGAGTAAAGCAAGCTGGATTAGGAAGCTTGCTCCAAGCGTGAAGATTGATGAAAAGTTGGAATTGGAGCAAAGCAAGCTGATTTGGGAAGCTTGCTCCAAGTGTGAAGAATGATGAAAAGCTGTAGTTGGAGCAAAGCAAGCTGGATTAGGAAGATTGCTCCAAGTGTGGAGAATGATGAAAAGCTGTAGTTGGAGCAAAGCAAGCTGATTTGGGAAGTTTGCTCCAAGTGTGGAGAGAAAGAAGAAAATCGGCTTGGAGCAAGAAAGAAAAAAGAAGAGATTTGCTCCAAACCAGAAGAAATAATAGAAAAGAGATGAGGAGCAACAATAGGAAAAATAAGAATATACTCCAAGTCGAAAGAAATAATAGAAAAGTTAGCAGGAGCTAATAAGAATAAATATTAGATGTTGCTCACAAAAGAAAAATTATAAGAAATAATGTTCTATAATTTGACGAACCCAGTCAGAATCAAGGGGAGCACGTTTGGCTTCATATGTCAGAATTAAACTGTCATCAGGAAAGATGCCATGCTCGCAGTAGGAGGAAAGCTTCCTTGTTGTTTTGTCAACATATTCAAAATCATCCATCATACCAAAATGCTCCCAATAATAAATTTTTCCCGTCTTCGGATGCTGAATAGTAAAATCTGGATAGAGAAGTAAATTTCCGATTTGAATTGCACATTCATATCGAAAAGGAATCTGGTAAGAAAATAGTGTATTGGCAATAAATGCTTCTGATTTGGAACGAACTTTGATACCAGAATATGTATTGTGAATTAAATTTTCTGGATTTTTGGCGCAAGCCTCGAAATCTGTAGACCAGTCTTTCTTATCGCTAAATAAGGTTTCCGTAAGTAATTTACTGTAGTTGGAATTTTCCGCTAATAGTTTGGAAGTTTCAAAATCTAAAGTAGGAATTGTTTCAAGAGAGTAACAAAGATAATCAATCTCATGTAGATAATCGGATAATTTTGCTTGATAATAACGTTTCTGAATAAGCTGCTCCGCTAAGTGACGCTGCGTTTTGGGCAAGTATTTCTTTTGGTTATCTTTACCTTTCCGAATAAACCATTTAATGTAGTGCCCATCACGTTCACAATAGAGCTTTCCGTCAGGAAATTCTTTGAGTTTTTTCTGCAACCAAGGAATTTGATCGGTTAGGAAATCAAGTCGTTTTTGAATTTTTTGTGTAGTCATAAGTACCTCAACTTTCTTATTTTGTTTGTGCTTTTTTGTGAAACCAGTGTTTTTTAGGAAAAATAAAAAATTATTTCCTGTCAAAATTGCTTATTATACTCAAAAAATGGGGTATAGATAAGAATATAGAAGACTCATTAAAGAAATAAATGAGCTAACCATGAATAGACAATAGCATGAATGATGTAGGCTTGTAAAGAACTTTTTGAGTAGAAAATGCAAGTTTAGGAGATTTGCACAAATTCAAGTGGGAATATGCTGTGGGAAAATGGAGAAAATATAAGATTTGCACCAAACGAAGAACGTGTGATTGAGTTGCAACGGAGAAAAATTCAAAAATATGTGATTGGGTTGCAACAGAGAAAAAACCAAAAATATGTGATTAGGTTGAAACAGAGAAAAATTCAAAAATATGTGATGAAGTTACAACATAGTAAATCCCAAAAGTATGTGACAGAGTAGTGGTAAAGTAAGCAAGAATGGGAAATGCTCCAAATTGCAAGAATTTAATTGGGTTTATTAAAGTAGGTAATCTGTCAGAAATAAACTTAATTCCTTAAAATGGAACGCTCAATTATTCGGATAGAATTGGTTTCATGGACGCCGACATCATGCAATATCCAGATATATTACAATCGGATAACATGGAAACATTTGCATCTGAAATTCCACCGATGGCGTACACTGGAATAGAAACAGCATGGCAGATTGACTTCAGCCAGTCAATACCTCTTCCTGGAAGCCCCTTTTTACAATCTGTTGTAAAGATATGTCCAGCGGTGATGTAGTCTGCACCATGTGATTCTGCAAAGACTGCGTCCTCTACACTGTGGATAGAGGTTCCGATCCTTTTGATGTGCGGATATTTTCTTCGGAAGCCGTCAGAAGATGTTGTTGCGGATGTAGTATTCTCATGGGACAGACCATTATCTGAAGTTATAACAGAGGTACCATGAGTCAGATCGTTATTTGAAGTTATAACAGAGGTACCAGAAGCATCAGAAGCCAGGACAGAACTATTAGATAGGGAATTCTGAAAATTATTTTGTCCTGAATTGCCTGATTGACAAAGTAAATTCGTAAACATGAAAAATGGCAGATGCAGATCTGTACCAAATTCTTCGGCAACCGCTGGAAAATTGTGTACAATGATGCGGGAGGACATTATGTTGAATCCATCGGAGCATATTGATTTTGTGAGGGTAGAATTATCTGATCTTGAGTTAATGGTGAGCGGATTCTTTGGAGATGTACAGTTATTGGAGGTCAAGTTAGTTGCGGAGCGATAGGAATGTTGGGCAGAGAAAATATCAGCGATAAATTCATGGTATTCCTCTACGCTTAGATCCTTTTCACGAACTAGAATTTTATCGTAAGAATTATTGTTTAGAAGCACACGAATCTGGCGGGATAAGCAAGTGAGCGGTGTGTCCTCTGCACTTGCTAAGCCTGCCTGTTTGTATAATTCATAACATATAGTCCGGTTTGTTACTGCGATTCGTGTCTGTGTCATCATATTCTGTAATCCTTTCGAAAATATCATTTGATAATTGTAAATATTCCCTAGTCTTGATATGTCCGCTATGGCGTAGGTTTGGGGGGAGAAATTCATATTATAGGAAAAGTCCCCCAACAAGTAGGCGATTAAGCCATGGCAAATTGGGTGAAAAATTGAATAGTGCAAAAATCCCCCAACAAGTAGGCGATTAAGCTATGGCAAATTGGGTGAAAAATTAAATAGTACAAAAGTCCCCCAATAAATAGGTAATTAGACTATAGCAAGTTGGGGAGAAAAACCGTATTGTAGGAAATCTCCCCAACAAGTAGACAATTAAATTAAGGAAACTTGGGTAAAAAATCTAAATAGCTAAAATTTCCCCAACCAATAACTAATAAAGCCATGATGCTACCAGTCTAAATTAGAATACCCAAAACCTAATTATGATACTCCTCCGTGTACAAGTAGTCGTTCAATACCGGCTGCATGCCCTGGGCGCGGATGGCATCGTAGATTTCCTCGAAGCTACGATTGTCAGCAATCTCGAACTGCTCATCACCAGCATCTGCAGCATCAGCCGGTGAACCGTCATTTGCGCATGCCAGACCATCGTCTGTCTGTGCGCTATTATTCACACTTTTCTGGACAGAATCTATCTTTGTTACTTCGTGTGCTTCGTACTTTTCCTTGTGGTCACCGATACCGGTCGATACGCCTGCGGAAATCTTAGTTGCGGCGATGTGGATGATGCCATCGCGGAAACGCGCTTCCTCGCGGGAAGAAACCGTGATTGCTGCAAATGGAAGGAACAACCGGTAAGCACATAATATCTGGCAGAGGACATTTTCATGGACATCCTTTGGATTGATCTTGTCGTTGTTGATGATCGGGCGCAGACGCGGACAGGAAATAGACATTTCTGCATGCGGGTATTTCCGCTGTAAATAATAGACGTGCAGGGCTGTCGCAAGCGCATCTGTGTGGTAGTCATCAAGTCCGAGCAACGCGGAGAATCCGACACCGCGCATGCCACCGCGAAGCGCGCGTTCCTGCGCGTCAAAACGGTATGGCCATACACGCTTGTGTCCCATCAGATGAAGCGTCTCATACTTGTCTGGGTTGTAAGTCTCCTGGAAGATAGTGATGTAGTCGGCACCGCACTCATGCAGATAGTGGTATTCGTCAGTATTGACCGGGTAGATCTCCAGACCGATATTTCGGAAATATTTCCGCGCCAGCTTGCACGCTTCGCCGATGTATTTCACGTCACTTACGGCGCGGCTCTCGCCGGTCAGCATCAGTATTTCCTCAATGCCGGAATCTGCGATGACCTTCATCTCTGCTTCCATTTCTGCTTCGGTAAGCTTCTTTCTGTGAATGTGGTTGTAGCAGTTGAAACCGCAGTATACACAGTAATTCTCACAATAGTTCGCAATGTATAATGGCGTGAAAATGTACACACAGTCGCCGAAATGTGCCAACCGCTCCTTCTGTGCCAGAGCAGCCATTTCCTCCAAATGTGGAAGTGCGGCAGGGGATAAAAGTGCTTTGAAATCCTCAATGTCACAGTGTCCTTGCTTCGCATTTGCAAGGGCTGTGCGCACATCTGCGTCAGTGTAAGCGTTGTAATCATAGGACTGCATGGCTGCGCGCACCTTGTCCTTGATATCAGAATCCAGCACTTCCATGCCGTCCATATATTCCATATGGTTGGTGCGGGATGCCGGGTTTTCCTCCAAGTCCTTCTTGCGCTTCTGCGCTTCGGGGGAGAGGTAGGAATTAGCTATCGTATATTCTTGTTCCATTCGTTATTTTCCTCCTATCGCAAAAATCCGGTCAGAGGATCGGAAGCTGCGCCGCCCTTGTCGAGTACGCGCCCAGGTCCTGCCAGATAAGCTTTACGACCGGCGATGATTGCATCCTTAAATGCGCTTGCCATCATCGGGATATCACCGGCAGTTGCAATCGCGGTGTTCGCCATAATGGCAGCGGCACCCATTTCCATTGCTTCACAAGCCTGTGAAGGGCGTCCGATACCGGCATCGACGATGATCGGGAGGTCGATCTCATCAATCAGAATCTGGATGAAATCCTTTGTTGCAAGACCCTTGTTGGAACCAATCGGCGATGCGAGCGGCATGATACAGGCGGCGCCTGCATTTGCCAGATCACGGGCAACATTCAGGTCTGGATACATGTAAGGCATAACGACAAAGCCTTCGTTTGCGAGGACTTCGGTCGCTTTGATCGTCTCCTGATTGTCAGGAAGCAGGTATTTGGAATCGCGCATGATCTCGACCTTGACGAAATCAGTGCCAGCCATTTTACGGGCGAGGCGGGCGATACGGATTGCTTCCTCTGCATTTCTTGCGCCGGATGTGTTCGGCAGCAGCGTTACGTTCTTCGGGATAAAGTCCAGAATATTCTCTTCTGGTCTGGTATTGGCACGGCGCAGGGCGAGCGTGACGATCTCGGCATCGGCATATTCGACTGCCGCACGGATCAGGTGGGAATTGTATTTTCCAGAACCTAAGATAAAGCGGGAATGAAACTCATGTCCGCCAAGCATGAAAACATCGTTGTTATTCTCCATATTTGAAACCTCCGTTTATAAAATATCAAAAAAGCCACGCGAAAAAACCACACCCGTGGTGGTGTGCCCCTTCGCGCAGCCATATATGACAAACACTCTGCTATTATTATAGACATTATACGGAATATGTCAAGCCGGAAGCAATCGCGAGCACACATACAAAAATACAGCATGCTGCTCCGCGTTTGTACATATAATAAAACGAGCAAGAAAAGGGTTGTTGTATATGAAAGTATTTCCATATATTTTAGTGGCGGTTGTCTGTGCAATCGTGGTGCCGTGTCTCGTCACATTCTGCGTGAATGGAAAGCAGGGGGACGGGACTGTCTCGCTGGAACGCATTTCAACCGGGAGAGATGTGCTGGTGCAGACGAAAGCGGGAAATGAGCTGGTGGATGTGGAAAAATATGTAGCGCATATCATGCCGGGAATCGTGGATGCAAGCGCGGATGACAGCTATTTGCAGGCACAGGCGGTCGCGCTTCGGACGAAGGTGTATTATGCGATGGGAGACGCGACCGTAATACAGGCGTCAGATCTGGAATTTCAATATTATACGGAAGAAGATTACATCGCAAAATGGGGCAGGGAGAATTACAAATCCGTCAAGGCGCGTTATGAGCGTGCGGTGATCGACACCAAAGGAAAAATAATCGAGCAAAAAGAAAATAATTGAATAAAAGGAAAATAATGTGTCCATACTAGCATTAGCAAATCAAAAGGAGGCAGAGTATGGACCGATTCAAAGAATTTTTGCGGACAAAGGGACTGTATATTGCGATAGGCACAGGCGTTCTGGCGTTCGTTGGTCTGATGGTAATCTATAATTACAATACTTACAAAAGCGAGTTTGGAGTAGACAAGCAGACGGTGGATCTGAATGCACCGGAGGTAACAGAAACAACGGAACAGGTTGCTGAGACAAAGGTGGAGATGCCAGAAACAGCAGAGGCAAATTCCGATGAAGCAGTTGCGGGCGATACCGATGCGGACAATCAGACAGCACAGGAAATAGCTGCAAATGAAGATGCACAAAGTGTGGATACAGAAAACAGAGCAAATGAAAGCGCACAAAATACAGATGAAAGTACACGTGACAGCAATGCATCATCCCAAGAGACTGCAGAGACAAGCAGTGATGGCGTGATCGTCAATGAAGATGGTGTGGTTGTTGCGAATGCCTACAACGAAGGTGGCACGCTCGTATGGCCAGTAGATGGAAAGGTCATCTTGCCATACAGCATGGACACAACCGTATACTTCAAGACACTTCGTTCTTATCGTTGCAATCCGGGTATCCTGATCGCTGCAGATGAGGGCGAAAATGTATTGGCAGCCTATGAGGGTGTTGTCGAGTCTGTCAGCGAGGATAAAGAGCACGGAACGACCGTGACCGTAATCATGGGAAATGGATTCAAAGCAATCTACGGACAGTTGATGAATGTCACTGTCGCCGAGGGTGATACGATTACAACCGCGCAGAATATCGGCGAGGTTGCTCCTCCAAGCAGTTACTATACTGAGGAAGGTACACATGTATTTTTCGAGCTGATGAAGAATGGTGTGCCAATCAACCCAATGATTCTGATGCAGTAGTACTGATTATTGGGTGACTGTTGGGTAAAAAATGCAGTAGAATAAAAATTCCCCAGTTGGAAGCTGGCTAGAAAGTGGCTGATTGGGGAATAAATTCATATAACAAAAAATTCCCCAACCGGAAGCTGCTTGAGAGCGTAAATGGTTGGGGATTTTTTGTTTTTACGTATAATTTACCCAGTAAAACAGACACAGAAGTCAAATATTGGGGAAATTGTTATGAACCGGCGATTTTTCATCAATTACAGTTCAACACCAATTATGATTTATCACCCATCAAAGTTCATCGTCGACACAGTCTGCGCACTCTTCACACAAACCAGTAAACAATACAGATACGCCATCCACGCGGCATGGTGAGATTTCTGCAGCCTGTGCAATCAGATCATCCTCGAAATTCATATGGATATCACGCACGGCACCGCATTTCGTACATAAAAGGTGGGCATGTGGGTCGGTGCAGGCGTCGTAGTGATCGGTTTTTCCGTCTACATGCAGACGCAGAATCCTGCCGGACGCTGCCATCTGGTTTAAGTTCCGGTAGACCGTACCGAGACTGATCGTTGGGAGGTCGTTCCGCAAATACTGGTAGACAGCATCCGCAGTCGGGTGATCGGTTCTGCCCGTCAGAAAGTTTATAATTGATTCTCGTTGATGACTATATTTGCTTGTTGCCATAGATACCTCCGTTACTATATATACTAATACACTGTATGCACAATATATGAGCTAACACACTCTGAACAATATATGAGTTAACGTACTCTGCACATTATCTGTATACGAATAGTATTGATACTATATCATAAAATAGTAATAATTCTTATTATTTAGTATAGTGAATAATACACATTCTGTCAACCAAAAAATTATATAAAACGAGGAAAAGAATCTAGTAAAAACATAGAAAATCACAAGTATTTGTAAGTATTTGACTGATTTCGATTGACATAAAATTCCATCATTGTTATAGTAAATCTGTGTTGTTTACTAAATAAATATTTACCTGATAAAAGGAAGCGAATATATGAATTTCGGTATGATAACCGATGAATTAAACATGCAGGAGACGAAGCAGGTCATTCACTCCATTTTAAATGCCGGATGTGAGGCAAGCATCGTCATTGACCGTTCCAGCTTTGAGATTCTGTATCAGAATGACAAGGCGATTGAATTGATGGGAAATCGTGTCGGCATGATTTGTCATGAGGTGCTTTGTACGAAGGAAACTCCGTGTATGGACTGCCCGATGCAGCATATCAAGACACAGGCACCGCTGGTGCGGGAGCGTTATGAGGAGCTGCTTGATGGCGTGGCAACGTGGCGTTATCATGATATTGCATGGTTTGATGGCAGAGACGCTGTGCTTGCAACATTGGTCGCACTTGGCGACAATGAGCAGGTAGTTATGCAGAATATGATGGAGCAGGCAGTCAAGCTGATGAACCATACACCAGACGAGGTGGACAAGCTGACTGGCATTTCGAACCGGATTCGGTTTTATGATCAGACGCAGGTTGCGATTCAGGATTTATACAATAATTATGCAATTGTGTTGTTAGACATTGAGCGTTTTAAGAATATTAACGATATCCACGGTATTGCGGAGGGCGATCAGGTGCTCCGTTTTGTAGCGCGGGTATTGCAGGAGACATATGGCAATCAGAACAATTACGCAAGATTGCATTCGGATATGTTCGTCTTTTATATGAGCTATGATAAAAAGGGCGAGATCATCAAAGAGATTGAGAAGCTGCGCAAGAAGATCAGCAACAATCCATTCCAGTATGATATCGTGACAAAGTTCGGTATTTATCTGGTGAACGACCGAAGTATTCCGGTGAATCTGATGTGCGACCGTGCGATGATGGCAGAGCGTACCGTAAAGGGTAATATCATGAAGTTCTGTGCATTTTATGATGAGCATTACCGCGAGGAGATGCTACGTGCCGGACAGATCGAGCAGGATATGGAGAAGGCGCTGACCGAGCATCAATATCAGATGTATCTGCAGCCGAAGTATCGTTTGAAGGACAACTCCCTGTGTGGTGCCGAAGTGCTTTGCAGATGGCAGCATCCAGAGAAGGGCTTGATTCCGCCGAACGATTTTATTCCGTTATTTGAGAAGAACGGCTTTATTTTGAAGCTGGATGAATACATGTGGGAAGAGGCGTGTAAGAATATCCGCCGCTGGTTGGATCAGGGACGTTCGGTTGTGCCGATATCCGTGAATATATCGAGATATCATATTCAGCACAACGATCTGGAAAAGGCGTTGATGGAGCTGATCCACAAATACGATCTCACACCGGATATGCTGAATCTGGAGATTACAGAATCCCTGTTTTTAGACAAGCCGGAGGAGCTGAATCGTGTGCTTGACCGTCTTCAGAAGCTGGGATTTAAGCTGGAGGTGGACGATTTCGGTTCCGGATTCTCCTCATTGAATCTGATTCGAAATATCTCGGTCGATACGATCAAGATCGACAAGGAATTCCTTGATAGTGAGATCGCTTCGGAGAAGGGCAAGATTGTGGTAAATCACACCATCGGTATGGCGAAGGATCTGCATTTGCAGGTAATCGCGGAAGGCGTCGAGACAAAGGCACATGTGGATTTCCTGAAGAATTCCAACTGTGATATCGCGCAGGGATTTTATTTTGCAAAGCCAATGCCTGTACCAGAGTTTGAGCGGATTGCTTTTTAACCCCGCTTATTAAAAATACGAATACTAGCTTGACATATAGTATAGGGCTGTTGTATATTTTCTGTATGAGAGTCACTTAGCCGATATGCAAGTGCAGTTATAAAATGAAATGTAAAAGGAGACTAATAGTATGTTAGAAAAGTTAAAGGAAATTATTGCAGACCAGCTTAGCGTTGACGAGAGCGAAATCGAACTCTCAACATCTTTCAAGGATGATCTTGGCGCAGATTCTTTGGATCTTTATGAGCTTGTTATGGCTTTGGAAGAGGAGTATGGTTGTGAGATCCCTGCAGATGACGTAGCTGCTATGGCAACTGTAGAGGATGTTGTTAATTACCTTAAGAACAACGGTATCGAGGACTAATCGGGACTTAGGACCGAATTTCTACATATGAGGGCATCACCTGTCGGGTGGTGCCTTTTTTATGTGGTGACTGCATACAAAAACAGCGGCTGCACGATGTGCAGCCGCTGCTATTTTTATCTGTGAATTGTCTCGTTAGTTATCAATTAACCAAGAACAACCTCAACCTTATGAGCCTTGCCATCACCAGCAACAGGGATTACATTTCCGTCGATTGCCTTGCCATCAACAGTCATGCTCTTAACACCCTTGCATACGTGATCTGGGTTCTTAACCTCGATATCATATGTGTCGCCACGGAACTGACGGGAAGCCTTCAAACCATCCCAAGCAGAAGGGATAGAAGGATCAATCTTCAAACCGTCGAAGTCAGGCTGTACACCAAGGATGTACTGGGAGATAGCTACCATGTTCCAAGCAGCTGTACCTGTCAGCCATGAGTTCTTACCCTGACCGAAGTTCTTGCCTGTCTGACCGATATCAGAACCAGCATCCTTACCACCGATCATCTGTCCATATACATATGGCTCTGTCTTGTGGATATCAGATGTCTCTTCTGTAAATGCAGGAGCGATCTCTGAGTAGTACTTGAATGCCTGATCACCCTGACCAGCGTAAGCAGCAGCACAGATGATCCATGCATTGTTGTGTGTGAAGATACCAGCGTTCTCTTTGTATCCGCCCGGATATGTAGAGATCTCACCGTACTGGATGTAGTACTTTGTATAAGCAGGGTTGTTCAGTACAAGACCATGCTTTGTATTCAGTCTCTCATCGATAGCTGCAAGTGTCTTCATATCACAGCCCTGATCCTTACCAATCTCAGACATGATTGCGAAGCCCTGTGGCTCGATGAAGATCTTACCTTCTTCACATTCCTTAGACCCCATCTTCTCGCCGTTTGCATCGTATGCACGGATGAACCAGTCGCCATCCCAAGCGGATTCCATGATATTTGCTTTCATCTTATCGATCTCAGCCTGAGCAGCTGTTGCCTCGTCATCCTTGCCGAGGTGCTTCAGGATAGATACATAGTTTGGACCTGCATAGGTAAAGAGTGTAGCAACCATAACAGACTCAGCAACCTTAGAGTAACCGCCTTCAGCAGCGAACTTAGGGTTTGTATATGTCTGGAAGCTCTCACCTGGTGTGTCAGAGTAGCATGACAGGTTGATACAGTCATTCCAGTCTGCACGCATTGCAAGTGGAAGTCCGTGAGGTCCAAGGTTATTTACGATCTTGTAGAAGGAAACCTTCAGGTGATCAAGCATTGGCTTTGCCTTAGACTCGTCGTTATCATAAGGAACCATCTCATCGAGGATACCCCAGTCACCTGTCTCCTTGATGTAAGCGGAAACAGAAAGGATCATCCACAATGGATCATCGGAGAAGTCACCACCGATATCGGAGTTACCCTTCTTGGTCAGTGGCTGATACTGATGGTAGCAGCCGCCATCCTCAAGCTGAGTAGAAGCGATATCAATAATTCTCTCTCTTGCACGGTCTGGAATCTGGTGAACGAAACCGAGGATATCCTGGTTTGAATCACGGAATCCCATACCACGACCGATACCTGATTCGAAATAGGAAGCAGAACGTGAAAGGTTGAATGTAACCATACACTGATACTGATTCCAGATATTAACCATACGGTTAACCTTGTCATCTGGTGTGTCAACATTTAAGATGCCAAGGAGATTATCCCAAGTAGCCTTCAGCTCTGCAAGACCAGCAGCAACCTTCTCAGGTGTGTTGTACTTGTCCATCATAGCAAGAGCCTTTACCTTATTAATAGTCTTACCATCTGCTTCGAACTTCTCCTCAACTGGCATCTCTACATAACCAAGGATGAAGATGAGTGTCTTAGACTCGCCCGGAGCAAGTGTGATCTCTTTATAATGAGAAGCGATTGGTGACCAGCCATCTGCAAAGGAGTTGTTAGCCTTACCAGCTTCAACTGCCTGTGGATTGTGGAAACCATTGTACAAACCGATGAATGCATCACGGTCTGTATCGTAACCATCGATGGTGTCATTTACAGAATAGAATGCGTAATGATCACGTCTGTCTCTGTACTCAGTCTTGTGGTAGATGGTAGAATCCTTTACCTCTACACGACCAGTACTGAAGTTTCTCTGGAAGTTTGTGCAGTCGTCCTGTGCATCCCACAGACACCACTCAGCAAATGAGAAGAAGGAGAATGTCTTAGCTTTGTCGCTCTCATTTGTCAAAACTACCTGCTGTACTTCTCCGTCGTAATTCTGTGGTACGAAGAATGTTACTTCAGCCTTCAGGTCGTTCTTCTTACCTGTGATTACTGTGTAACCCATACCATGACGGCACTCATAAGCATCCAGCTCTGTCTTCACTGGAGACCAGCCCGGGTTCCAGATCGTACCGTTCTCATTGATATAGAAATAACGTCCACCCATATCAATAGGTACGTTGTTGTAACGGTAACGAGTGATTCTTCTAAGACGAGCGTCTTTGTAGAAGGAATATCCTCCGGCAGTGTTGGAAATCAGGGAGAAGAACCCCTGTGTGCCTAAGTAATTGATCCATGGATATGGAGTTCTAGGCGAAGTAATGACGTACTCACGATTTGCGTCATCAAAGTAACCAAATTTCATGTATAATACCTTCCTTTCATAAAACACTGCCCTCATTATATAATAAAAATAGTCAAAGCACAACAAAAATTCTCGCATTCAGGCAACAAATTGCACAAACGAAAAATGCAGAAAGTATGCCAGAAAACTCCCTATTTACAAGGACGAATACCAATTATGACAGATTAAGTGTCAATTTTGCAAGGTCTATTGCAATTCACAAATTGCTATACTATATTTTTGGAGATGAATGGTAACAAAAGATAAAATTTCCGGGCGTGGCGTCCGGTGACAGGGAGAAATGGGAAACATGGGAGAGAAAAAGTTCAAAATTCAGCACTGGCATATTGTCGCAGTGATGCTTATGGTGTACGATACAGTTGTAGTTAATTTTGCGTATGCGGTTGCATTGTGGCTGCGGTTTGACTGCCGGTTCTCAGCAATCGATATCAAATATCTGGAAGCGTGGATTATATATATACCGGTTCGAATGGTTATCACGCTGACAGTCTTCTGGCTCACAAGTATGTACAAACGAATATGGCGGTTCCTTGGCATCCGTGAATTACTGCCAATGACGAACGCGACATTGATCGCAGGACTGATCAATCTGTGTGGAATCACGATCTTCCTGCAGCGTATGCCGATTTCCTACTATATATTAGGATTTGTTCTGGAATATGTATGTGTGATCGGACTGCGGTATTCGTATCGTATCTTTGTCACAGAACGAAACCGGGCACATGGCAAGCAGGTGGACAATGTCATGATTATTGGAGCCGGAGCAGCTGGACAGACGCTGATGCGAGAAATCCAGCGGTCATCCAAGCTCAACAACATGCGTGTGAAATGTTTTATTGATGATAATAAGAACAAGAATGGACGTTTTATCGAGGGTGTTCCGGTAGCAGGAACAAGAGACGATATATTTGCTGCATAAGATCGATCAAATCATCTTTGCTATTCCAACGGCAACAAAGGATGAGCGTCGGGAGATACTTAATATATGTAACGAGACGAATTATGACAGTCAGAAGAATTTCTTCGATACATCTGCAGTAGAATCGGTCATTGAATTGGTAATGAAGTATAATCCATCTGCAATTATGGTAATTAAGTCCACAATTCCGGTGGGATATACGAAATCCATCCGGAAGAAATATTGTTGTGAAAACATTATTTTCAGTCCGGAATTTCTGCGGGAATCAAAGGCGTTGTATGATAATTTATACCCAAGCCGTATCATTGTTGGAACGGATATGGATGATGAGAGACTGGTTGCGGCGGCACATACATATGCGGGGCTGTTGCAGGAAGGCGCAATCAAGGAGAATATTGACACGCTGATCATGGGGTATACGGAAGCAGAGGCGGTCAAGCTTTTTGCAAATACATATCTGGCACTGCGTGTATCGTATTTCAACGAGCTCGACACATATGCGGAGATGAAGGGCTTTGATACGCAGCAGATCATCAATGGTGTGTGTTTGGATCCGCGAATCGGCACACATTACAATAACCCAAGTTTTGGTTATGGAGGATATTGCCTGCCGAAGGACACAAAGCAGTTGTTGGCGAACTATCAGGATGTGCCGGAGAACCTGATTGAAGCGATTGTGGAATCAAACCGGACGAGGAAGGATTATATTGCGGATCGAGTGCTGGAGATTGCTGGAGCGTATGGACCGAATGAAGACTACGATGCTTCGAAGGAAAAGGAAGTTGTTGTTGGTGTGTACCGCTTGACGATGAAAAGTAATTCGGATAATTTCCGGCAGAGTTCCATCTAGGGAGTCATGAAGCGGATCAAGGCGAAAGGCGCAACCGTGATCGTGTATGAGCCGACTTTGGAGGATGGTAGCACATTCTTTGGCGGCAGAGTTGTGAATGATCTGGCGCAGTTCAATGATCTGTCGCAGGCGATCATTGCGAACCGGTATGATGCTTGTCTGGATGATGTGGCGGACAAGGTGTATACGAGAGATATATTTAGGAGAGATTAGGGATGGGAGACCGTCGGGAGCGTAGTGCTTTCGGCGGTTTTTTTACGTTTTTAAAATTTATTTTCGCCTGTACCCCGCATTCTTGCGTGCTTTTCCTAAATGTTCCAAACTTACGCTTTACAATGTATTTTCACCTGTGATATGGTTTTTGTGTCGACAAGGTTGGATGGATGAACCATCACCCCGGGGCAATACAGGAGGAGTGTATGGCGAAGATGGAGTTGAACAGGCAGGAAGAGTATCTGAATCGGATTGACAGACTGAAGCTGATGGATGATGACTTCTTTTCCGAGGCGCTGGATGGAAAGGTTGAAGCGGTAGAATTTATTTTGCAGGTGGTGCTGGAAAAAATTGTAGATTTGTGTAGAATAATGGTTATAAGACATGTGTGGGAGCATGACTTATAGGGGTGAGGGGAATTCTATATAGTTATCGTTCTTATTGCAAATTCTTTTTTCTAGAAAAAATGTCGATAGTTGAGAACCTCTGAAAAATTCCCATGTACGAAAGTGAGACAAAATTCGCATTTAAAATTGTGATGATGATTTGTCTGTCGTATGCAGCACAGTAGTTGTTACTTTTGTTTGATACACGGCGGGAATAGTAGAGCTGAATAGTTTTGAAGATTATACAAGGGGGATAAAATGACTTTATTTTTGATTGGAAATGGTTTTGATTTAATTGTGGTATGAATACGAGATTCTCGGATGGTTAATTCAGATTCGAAATCTCCTATTATTGAGGCATTCAAAAGAGAAATATCATTGGATATAGATCGTTGGGGTGATTTCGAGATGGAGATGTGTGATTATGCGCAATCCCTAAAAACGGAAAAAGAGTTTGTTGAATGTGTCAGGGATTTTTCTGTATATATGAGAGAATATCTAGATAGAGAACAGAAACTTTTTTTCAAAAGGATAAATGATGAAGCAAAAGAAAAAATAATTCATGATGAGATGGTGGATTCGTTTTCTGGGTTTTACAAAGGAATATCTCATAATGTGAATTCTACAATGAGTATAAGAGATGCAGGGCTGCGTAGAAATATCCAGGCGATTTCGTTTAATTACACAGAGGTTTTTGATTATGCTATGGAGAAAGCGTTTGATCAATATTCATATCGGGCACCTCAGATAATCCATATTCATGGTAAATTAGGGGATGATCCAACGTTAGGAATTGACAATGAAAATCAATGGAAAGCAGCATATCCTCTATCAAGAAATGGAAAAAGAGCGTTTGTTAAACCTTTTTTTAATGAAGAATATGACAGGATGCGGGTTGTTGAGGCGGTGAATATAATCAATTCTGCGGATACGATTTGTACATATGGTTTGGCGCTGGGAGAGTCGGATTTAACATGGAGAAATGTGTTGATTGATTGGCTTCAGAGAAACACGAAAAATCATTTATTTGTTTATAGATATGGGATATCTCAGAAAACTTATTTATTAGGAAATGTGGAGAAATGTATTCTTTGTCACAGGATAGTTTGTTAACGCAGGCAAATCTTGTTATGGTAAAGTGTGAGGAGGCGAGTAGAGAAAGTTTATCAAATTGAATATAAAATAAAGTTTTGAATATAATAAATATAAAAAACTGTTGAAAATATTACTTATAAGTTATATTATAACAATACGAAGGAGGAGACCTGGGGTGTGGAATTAGAACAATTACTTATTGAAGAATTAGAAGAGATATATGCAATTTCAAGTGTAAAGAAAGAGTTTCGAAAAGCAGTTGATGAGGCGTGGAGGGAAAAGGCGCCTTGGCAGAGATATCAGAAAAAATTGATTGCAGATCTGGCAGTTTTAGAATAGGAAAAAGATCGAGCGATTGATTTGCCACAATTTGGAAAGTTAACGGGATTTGATAAACTATATAGTATTAGACATCCAGAATCCAGGAAAAATGTAAGAGTACTTTATACGATTGAAGATGACACCATAATACTGCTTACTGCCTTTTTAGAGAAAAATGCTGGAGATTATCAAAGAGCGATTGAAATTGCTCAAAAGAGGCTAAAGTGGTTGTTTAGTTAACTTAATAGGATTATAGATGGAGGATATGAAAATGGGAATTGCAGAAAAGATTGCAAATGCAAAGAAGTCAAATTGGGTTTCAGAAGGTATTTCTAAGTCTGAAGTAAAAACGATTGTTGAGTTAGCAAAGATTTCTGCGCAGATTGAAAGATGCAGACTTGACATGGGCATGACACAACAAAAGTTTGCTGAATATATGGGCGTAACGCAGGCAATGGTTTCTAAGTGGGAAAGTAGGGAATATAATTTCACGATAAGAACATTAAATGAAATTTGTCAAAAGACAAACTTGAAATTATTTGTTAGTTTGGATAAACCATGTGTAAAATCTGATTATAATATTGTGGAATGGGAGAGCGAAAAGGTAGGAAAGAAAAGACGGGATAATGGTTATTTACGACTTGTATATGATAAGGGGGCGATTGCATAATGGAGTTAAATCGAATTGCAACAGGAATAAAGTTAGTTGGTACAACGATTAAAGAGATTTCTGTTGAAAATAACATAGTGAATGTTCAAAAAGAGGCAAAAAGAAGTTTTGGTCTTAATATTAATGAGCCTAGTTTTGAAAATATTGACGAAGGCCTTTTTTCGCAAATGGCTATAGATTTTGAAGTAGAGATAGAGCAGGCAGAAGATCGAAATTTTAAATTAGAACTATCTTTAGAAGGAGCATTCCTATCAGAAAAAAATACTGAGGAAGAAGATTTTAAACAGCTTGTAATCATAAATGGAGCTGCAGCTCTGATTAGCATTGCAAGAGGAAAAATAGAATCGATAACATCTAATATTTTTGACAGCGGAAAAGTTGTTATTCCGTTTGTAAACGTAATTGATTACTATAAAGGTTTGTCAGAATAATATTTGACTAAGCTATAGGTCAAAACACATCAAATTAAAACAGTAACGCAAAATACCGTGTGGATTCCCCAATCCACACGGTATTTCTATATAAAACACACATCTGAGCTGCTTCCGAACATCAGCAACTCATCCTCTCCCCAAGATGTCCAAAGGTGTTTGCTTTGAACACATTTATCGTAACATAAGTGGAAGAAAAAACAAGGGGGGTGGCACAATTGACGCGCTGGAGAGCATACTTTTTCACTTTCGTGCATTTTCTGCTATATTTCATGCAGAATCGCCAAGTCCGGTTTTTGTAATTTTGATAAAAAATACAGGTTATATCTGAGGATAAAAACTTGTGCTATACTACACAAGGAAAGGGGAAACATATGGATCTCAATCAGATATTTATAAAATATTATCCAGAGTGGACCGCGTTTGAAGCGGTTGTATTTTTCTCGGTTTTGATAGGAGTAACAGCCATTTTATTGATACAAGTGCTACGCAAGCATATTCGTTGGGTGCAGGCGGTTTCTGTGTTATTGCTTGTGACATATCTGATGCTTGTATTTGGTTCGACTGTGTTTATGCGGCAGCCAGGGACAAGGCAGGCGGAGTATGAATGGTTCTGGTCGTGGAAGGTAGTGTATCATGCCTTCGAAGAGGGATATACACATAGCTTGTTTTGGGAGATTCTGCTGAATATTGCGTTGTTTGTTCCGATTGGTGCATTGCTGCCGCTTGCGAGTGGACGGAAACGAGGTATTTGGCTGGCGTTGGTTACTGGAATTCTGATTTCTACAAGTATTGAAGGCTTGCAGCTTTGGCTGTGCCGGGGCTTGTTTGAATTTGATGATATCTTTGATAATACACTTGGGTGTGTGTTGGGACAAGCAGTGATTGGAAATCCTGTTACATATCTTCTTATGAAAATTTCCGCCCCACCCAAATGTAAAAATTAAATTATTCCAATCAAATACCCCCAGCTATTTTATTGTAGCTTCACGTATTCCAATGGATCAACAACCTCATCATTCACCCGCATTTCAAAATGCAGATGTGGTCCGGTGCTGTTTCCGGTGTTGCCGGAAAGTCCAAGCAGATCGCCTTGTGCGACGGTCTGTCCGACTTCGACAGAAGTTTCAGACAGATGTCCGTAACGGATGACCATGCCATCGCCGCAGTCCACATAGACACTGATGCCGTAGCCACCGTTCCAACCGGATTGTATGACGGTTCCGGCGGTGCTGCTCTTGACAGGCGTGCCGACATTGACCGCGAGGTCGATTCCGTTGTGCGATCTGCCCCAGCGCGGACCGACGTAAGAAGTGATGACGTAATCATCGACTGGAATCAGAAAGTCCGGTCGCTCCTTTGTTCCGACATGTACCTCGCGGGCAATCGCGGGCGTGATGACGCGGGAATCGATGATCTCCTCGGACACAGCGTGTCCATTTAAATAGGTGATCAAAGCAGTTGTTTCCTGCTGGCCAGCGGTGCCTTCCTGTGTGACGACGATCTCGCCCTGATAGAGGGAATCATCGTAGACGGTGTTGCAGGAATCATAATAAGGAACGATTTCCTTTACACTTTGCAGGGATGTTCCGGTTAGTCGGTATTCTTTTTGCGGTAATTTGATCGATGGAAATTCGCGTGCCTGACTCATCAGACAGACGAGCAGACTGCTTCCCACCAAAGTAAATGTCAGTAATTTTTGTCTTTTGTAGGAAAACTGAAATTTATGTTTCATGATTTGCTCTCCTACGGAATATGTACTTGCAGTCAGTGTTCCCATATATGGCATACGCTATTCAAATATATGGAAAATGTGACGATATATTGAAATGTACGATAACAAATTCGTAACAATTTTATTGTAGTGTTACAAATCTGTGATGTAAAGAAAATGCGTGTACAAAATTCTGACAGACAGCGGCAAAATTCTTGTTCGCGCATGCGCTTTGTGATAAACTAAAACATGAGTGAGTACAGAAGATGGATGCTGGAAATGCGGCATTGGATTACGACAGAGGGAGTTGCAAATGGCAAAAAATTTGATTGATATAGAAGATATTCCACCACAGCTTGCGAACAAGGTCAAGCAGGATCTGCGTTTTAAGACCGGGAATTTTGTGTGGCGCGTGCGGTTCAATATTCCGCTGGACCCGCATACGGTGAACAAGGATACGATGTATGTGACGAATTCGCAGAACCAAAAGCTGCGATCCTATATCCGTTATGATACGAAAAATGAGATTATCGAGGTGGAACCGCTGGAGCCGTATTCGACGAACGAATACTATTTCCTGACGATCACAAAAAATGTGAAGTCGAGAGGCGGACAGTCGTTGAAGGAGCCAGTGCAGATCAAATTCAAATTATAAAAGTACAAATAATAAATTACAGGGACCGAAACAAATCGGTCCCTTTTTATAAAAATGCAACCGCGCGGGTGGTATCTTAGCAAGGGGGAGAAATGGATGGTAAAACTCGAAAAGACTTGTGAATAATCGGTTGCATGCGTGCCTATCCATATCATACGCAAAAAGCATGTCTTGTGTTCTTTTTTCCTAGACATAGTATGGTCGATGTGCTATTATTTTATGTGATTTGAAATGAAATTTTTTGAGTGAAACTGCACGAAAGGTGCAGTCTTGAAAAGGAGGAAAAAACAATGAGTTATTCCGCAGAGATTATTGATTATAAAGGGAAAGAGGCAGTTGCACTGACAGCAGGAAAGTACAAAGCAATCGTGGCACCTTTTTTAGGCAGTAATGTCATCCGTATGCAGGATGTTGAAAATGACATTGAGATTTTCCGTTATGACGAATCCCTTTCTGTTGAGGATCTGAAGAAGAGCCCGGAGGTGTATGGACTTCCGACCCTGTATCTTCCAAACCGCCTTGCAAATGGCGTGCTGAAGGTAAGCGATGCAACCTATCATTTTCCATTGAATGATCCGCTTGGCAACCATATTCATGGTTTCCTGCATAAGCGTGAGCATACACTTGTGAGTGCAGCCGTGGACGGCAAGAAGGCAATCGCAAAGACAGAGTACATATATGACAAGAACGATGAATTTTTCGAGACATACCCAGTCAGCTTCAAGGCAGAGTTCACATTTACTTTGTCCGATGACGGTCTGGAGTATGCATTTACAATGACAAATACATCTGACAAGCAGATGCCATATGGTATGTGCAACCATACAACGATTAACGGACCTTTCACAAAGGATGGAAATGGTCTGGATATGCGTCTGTATATCCCGGTTGGCGAGAAGTGGGAGCTTTCAAAGTCCTGCATTCCGACAGGTGACATGCTCGTACAGACAAATCACGACAGACAGTATCTGACTGGTTCACAGGTTCCAGTGCTGCATGATATTGACAATGACGTATTCTTTGCAGAGGAAGGAAGTCTGGATGGCAAGCCATTCTATGGCGCAGTGGCAACGGATGCTGCAACAGGCAAGCGTATCTGCTATGAAGTATGTAAGGACTTCAAATTCTGGGTTGTATGGAACGATCATGGAGACAAAGGATACTTCTGTCCAGAGCCTTGCACATGGATCATCGATGCACCAAACCAGCCAATCCCAGCAGAGGAATCTGGTTACAAGGAGCTTGCACCGGGTGAATCTCATACGGTGACGGAGAAGATCTATACCGCGTAAGCGTGTGGTGACAAGGGAGGGTTATTTATGAATAAGAGAAGAGTATGGGCACTTGTGCTTTCAATCGTGATGGTGCTGTCTGTATTTGCATATGTCCCGGTTCAAAATGTGGAAGCCGCAGGGGTTTCGGTACAATACAAATCACACGTTCAGACATTTGGTTGGGAATCTGCATGGAAGCGTGATGGAGAAGCCTCCGGAACAAGCGGAAAAGCAAAACGGCTGGAAGGAATCCGGATCACAGTCTCCGGAGATAATCTGGGGGTCCGTTATACAACACATTGCCAGACATATGGCTGGCTCCCGTGGGTTTCGAATGGTGAGATGAGCGGAACACAGGGCGAAGCAAAGCGTCTGGAAGCGATTAAAATTGAGTTAACCGGTGCAAATGCACAGAATTACGATATTTATTATCGTGTGCATGCACAGTCATATGGCTGGCTTGCCTGGGCAAAAAATGGACAGGCAGCCGGAACAGCAGGGCTTGCTAAGCGGTTGGAGGCAATTCAGATTGTTGTTGTCGCAAGGGGAACAACGGTTCAGAATAATGTCAATGGTATCGTAAGCAGGTATGGGAGAAACTACGTATCGCTCAATGGCGCCTCTGATGTGAATGTCGGAGGTCGGGAGACGACCAACATTACATATCGTACGCATGTACAAAGCTATGGCTGGCAGGGATGGAAGAACAACGGAGTGATGGCAGGTACAAGCGGACGTGCAAAACGCCTGGAAGGTATAGAGATAAAACTTACCAATCAACAATATACGGGAAATATTGTGTATCGCACACATGTACAAAGCTATGGCTGGGAGTCCCGCTGGAGAATGAATGGCGAGATGTCCGGAACAAGCGGGCAGGCAAAACGGCTGGAGGCAATCCAGATTTACCTTACTGGAGAACTTGCCAATCACTATGATGTTTATTACCGCGTACATGCACAGTCGTATGGCTGGCTTGGATGGACAAGAAATGGAGCAGCTGCTGGAACGGCCGGATATGCAAAAAGGTTAGAGGCAATCCAGATCGTTCTTGTTCAAAAGAACGGGGCGGCTCCGGGAAATGTTGCAGGTATCGTATCTACAGTTGGAACGGGTTTTGTGAACCGGCCTGAAATTGCTTTGCCGGAAAATCCGGTATCAAACGGAAGCACCGGTTCAAACGGAACATCGGGTTCAACGGGCTCAACCGGAGCAAACAAGAACGATGTTACCAGATATTCATATGAAATCGTTCCTCTGCTGGAGCCTTTCAATGAGTATTTCTATGTGAAGACGAATAATCCGGATGTTTCCTATGTTCGTTTTGAGGATAAAAACAGTAAGTATAAGGCCGGAAAAGGAGCTTATCTTATCCCGACGACCCGGAGATTTTTCGATGTCAAATACGAGAATAAAGAAACCGGACGTGTGAAGGGCGGATATATATTCGAGATGTCTGAATCGGGTTCCGATGGCGGAGCATATACATTGCAGCAGGCTGATCGTGCCTATAAAGTCACTTATTCGGGAAATGTGTCGTATTCAACAATGCCGGTTTATACGGATACACCGGTTCAGGTTTCCTGCAAATCGGTGGAGAGTCTGACCGATTATCTGATTAACAATTACACGGATAAATCAAAAGGCTTGTTCGACAATCTGCAAAGTGTGAACTCAGCGTTGGGGCGGCTTTCTGTCTATCCGAAAAACATCGTTGACACATCGAAGCCGGATCCGAATCGCCCGTATCCGCTGCTGGCAACATCTCCATACCCGGAATTGTCTTTGAATGAACACTATTCGATGTGGCAGTCGGCGGATGAGATGATGTTCCTGGAATACCTTCATCCGATGGTGTTGTCATCCGTAGGAGTTCCGGGCGTTATGGCGAATGTAGCGAAAGCGTTGCAGCCGGATTGTACGGTTTCGTCAGGCTCGGCGCATTATCTGGTCGATGTAACATGGAACGGAACAACGAAATCATATGGTGGTGCCGGAAACGGAAATACGGATCCGGTTATGTCCAAATATATTGAAAGTTTATTTACCTTTGACGGTGGAGCGAATGATTACGCATTTTCTTCGTCCCTCGATAAACTGGAAAAGAAAATTCATCAATATGAGAAACAATCGACCGATGAGTTACAGACATATCGGAATCAGTTGTCCGGAGATGAATTTGAGAAAAAGATTGGCGCAGGCAATTGGCTGAAGGTTGCTGCTGAGGGCTGGGGATATGGAACGGCATATACGTATGTGAGTGCATATACAGGTGTTGGAAACGGCGTCCACCATATGGAGGATGTATGGGTGGACGGAAGATATGTCAATAAGAATAACTGTATTGACCTGAAGGCAACTTATGCACAGCATCCGACTTCGGATATTCTTGTCCGGAATAAAACATTTACAAATGCATCCGGCAAAACCGTCACACAGGATGTCCTGTATGAATATGATGCGCAACGAGGTGGCTGGTATGCAGTGAAGTCGTATTACGGAAGAAACTGGTGGCATTCAGATTCATATGATAAGCTTCCGGCTGACATGAAACTATCCAAAGAACAGGTCGCAAATATGCGGGTTGATAGCAACGCAGGGAAGCTGCCGGAAACCGGTCTGATCTATGATGGGACAGTAGCACCCGGGACACCATTTTTCAATTAAATCATGAAATATTATACATGTGCTTGTACCGGTAAGCAGTGACAGATGCGCATGAGATAGTAATGAAAAAGCATGGTTGGTTCATAATGAGCCGTCCATGCTTTTTGCATTTAATCTTCATGCAAACACCAAGCATTGCGTCTTGGACATTGCGTTTCAGACATTGTGCTTCAGACACCATGCAGCTTCTTAATGATTGGGCGGACTGTGCCGATATAAAAGACAGAGAACCAGTTCGGGCAACCGGAACGCAGGATCGGAACGATGCAAGATAGGAATAATATCATACAAATTAATGATGCAAGGAGCATTTTATGCAGAATATCAATATCAAAAATTCACAGGATGCCATCAAAGCGTATAGTGACAGTGCAAATGCTTACAGTGGAACAAAGATGAAGACTGCTTCGGTCGATCAGCTCGATGCCTTCGAGAAGGTCGGGCAGGTGCAGTACGACAGGAATTCTTCGGTCGACACGAATGCGCAGACGGTCATGGATAATTTCAATGAGTACCGCAAGGACATGCAGGAGAAGGCGAAGCAGGAACAGCAGGAAGAGACAAGCGACGAAGAACAGGCGCGTGCAGATGCACGGGAGATTGCGCGTTCCCTTACTTCCGAGGAGATAAAGAAGCTTCGTATGATGGGCGTGGATGTCGCTTCGGCATCGCTTTCGGACATAGAAGGGCTGGTTACTTCCATGCGTGCAGATGCGCGTAAGGACGCGCTTGTAAATGTGCTCGCGCAGGCGCAGATCGAGGAGGGAGACGCCTCGAATCTGGTTTTTACAAGTAGCGGGGCGCAGATAGCCGGGACAGATGTGAAGCTGCAGGTGGGGAACAAGGACATTCTGTACCTGTTGAAGAATCGGCAGCCACTCACGCAGGAGACACTCTACAAGGCGCATTACAGTGGACAAAGAGAGATTGCCGCGGTGGATGAATTGGGAGGAGACACCGCATATGCGGCGAAACAGGCTGCACAACAGACAATATCCAGGCCGCAGCAGAGCGCTGGACAATCGGTGTATGCTTCGGGTGAAGATGGAAATGCAGATTCCGGCTTGCAGGCGCAGCTCGCACATGTGATCATGCAGGCTGGATTTGTCGTGGATGAAACAAGTATGGCCGGGGCAAATCTGCTTCTGGCAAATGATATTCCGGTCACGACGGATTCCGTGCGGGCTTATATGCAGATGCAGGCGCAGATCGGGAAGGATATCGGTGAACTGCCGACGGCACAGCAGGCAGAGAAGCGGCAGACACAGGAGCTTGAGACGAGAGCGGCAAAGCTCAGACAGGATGCAGCTTCGATTACAGCAGAGGATGTGGCACAGACAGTACGTACAGAGCGGCCGCTTACAATCGCTGCGCTGGTGGCGGCGCATTATGATGGGGTACGGGATGGACAGACCGGTGGACAGCCGGTGGGAGCATACGACGAAACCGCGGATAAGGGTACACAGTTACAGGATGGCCGGAGCGCAGGTTCCGACATACAGAATCAGACGCTGCGGGAGGTAACGGCACTGCGGCAGTTAGAGGAGATCCGGCTCTCCATGACACAGAGTGTTGCGGTACGGATGCTCTCTGTGGATATCAATATTGATACCCGTGAACTGGCGCAGGTGGTGGCGAAGCTGCGAAATGCAGAGGAACAGCTTACGCAGGAGATGTTTGCGAAGCAGGGCGTTGCACCAACCGAAGAAAACAAGGCAATCTATCAGCAGATGCAGGCAGATCTGCAGACGATTGGCGCGGCACCGGCAGTAAGGCTTGGTGTATTGGCAGGTACGGATGCGCCGCAGTCGGTGACGGTACATGGATTCGCGAAGCTTGTACAGGAAGAAAACCAGATCGGCGGACAGGCAGGTGATATGCAACGCCGGATGTCGGATAACAATGTGCCGGATGGGATGGCAGATATAACGACACAGACGATCCGACGTTCAGCAGATTTCGCAGCGATGGAGCGCGGGTATGAGGCACTTGGTACAGCACCGCGTGCGGATATGGGAGATAGTATCCGCAAAGCATTTTCAAATATCGAAGATATACTGACAGATATGGAGCTGCCGGTGGATGAGGAACATACACGAGCGGTACAGATTCTCGGGTATAACCGCATGGAAATCACGGAGGAAAATATCGCACAGATCATAGAGTATGACAGAGCGGTCAATGATATGCTTGCCGCATGCCATCCGAATGCGGTGCTGTCTATGATCCGGGATGGTATCAACCCGCTTGATATGACAGTCGATGAACTCAATCAGACACTGCGGGACAAAAATTACAAAGCAGGTGTGAAGGAGACAGACGATTTTGCAACGTATCTGCGTGATGTAGAGAAGCGTGGACAGATCAGCAGCGAGGAACGCGCAGGATATATCGGGTTGTACCGGGTATTTAAGCAGTTAGAGAAATCCGGCGACCGGGAAGCCGGGTATCTGTTCGCGAACAACAGCCGGCTTACCGTGCGTAATCTGATTACTGCGATGCGAAGCCGGAAGGCCGCCGGGATGGAGGCTGTGGTCGATGATTCGTTCGGTATGCTTGCGGATCTGCAGACACGTGGGGAGAAGATGGATGATCAGATCGCGCGTGCATATGCGGGACGGGTTGGTGCGGATGGTAACTGGACCGGACAGCTCCGCATGGGAGAGAAAGATGAATATATGAGCCGAAATGAACCGATGGCTGCGCAGGAAGAATATAAAAACCCATGGGAGAAAATCTCTGATTCTCCGATGCTTGCACAGGCAGAACAGCTTCTGCAGGCAAATGATATTGAAGAGAGCGCACAGAATCTGGAAGCGGCGGATTATATACTGCAGGGAATGTCGGTAGGACCGGAAGCAGAAGCTGTCAATCATCAGGCGTCCATGAATTTCTATACATTTGCATCACAGGTATGGAAGCAGATTGGATGGCAGGACCATACGAAGGAGGATGCAGTTGACGCAGAGACGGATGCTATGGCGAAGTCCCTCACAGGAGAGGAGATTGCGTTGCCGTTTGAATCGGAGATGCTGCTGAAACAGATCGAAACAGACGCAGATCTGGCGCAGATGTATGCGGATATCCGGCAACAGATGGTAGAGCAGATGTATGATCAGGCAGAAGAAGGAAATATAACATCAGATCAGCTGCAGGGCATGAAGGTCGTGCAGGCAGGATTCCGAATATTGGGAGCCATGGCGGGCAGAAGGCAGTATCAGCTCCCGGTTGAGACAGAGTCAGGTATGAAGGTAGTGAATCTGACGATGCAGACGGGCGGAGTAGAAGCCCGCGGCATCACGATCCGGATGGCGGCAGGGGTGCATGGTATGCTGCAGGCGCAGATCCGGATGGACGAAGCGGGAACATGCACGGGTGAGATTCTTGGCGGTTCCTCGGAGGCGAATACATGGCTTGCTGGACAGACGGATGCGTTCCGGGAACTGCTTGCCGGAAGTGAATATGCGGATGCGGCAGTTGCGCTTGGAGAAAGCCGTACAGCGGCGCGTGGAACGAACGGGGGAGCGGACACACAAAACCTGTGTCGGGCGGCAATATTCTTCGTTAAGGCTATGGCGAAACTTACCGATATATAACATAGTAAAACCGGGATGCGGACGTATAATGTGCCGCGGACATGATGCCGGATAAGAAGCAGACATTTGGATAGCTGAAGCATAACGAACGAGTTTAAGGAGGCAGACCATGAGAATTAATTATAATGCGCTGGCGATGAATGCCACGACGAATTTCGGTAAAATAAATAATAAAGTTGCAAAGTCGATGTCCAGACTTTCTTCTGGTTATAAGATTACAAGCCCGGCAGATGATGCGGCAGGACTTGCAATTTCAAAGAAGATGAGTGCACAGATCCGGGGACTTGACCGCGCGGCTTTGAATTCTAACGATGGTATCTCTGTGATCCAGTCCGCAGAGGGCGGCATGGAGGAGATGCACAGCATTTTAGGACGTATGCGGGAACTGGCTGTGCAGGCGGCAAACGATGTCAATGATGAGGTCGATCGTGATGCGATTCAGGAGGAGATTGATTCCCTGGCGGCTGAGCTGACACAGATTTCCGATACGACCGCATTTAACGGACAGACACTGCTGAATGGGGATCTGACGAGACGTTCCCTGTCCAGTGTCAATGGTGTGAAAGCAACATACATTTCATCAGAGGTAAGCACGGGTGTTTATTCGATTAATGTCACAGCCGATGCAGAGCAGGCATCTATGACGACAGGATTTACCTATTCTACAGCCGTGATCACAAAAGAGCAGGCAGGAACTTTGAAGGTAAATGGATTTGCAATCGAGATCGAAGAAGGCATGACGATGGAGAATGTATATGGAAAGATCCAGACCAGCCTTGCCAAGATCAATATTGATGTCTTTGCGTCGAATGACGGAACGACAGAGGAGAGCTTTGACAGTGGAGCACCGGTGGTGTTCCGCACAAAGGGATATGGCAGCAGTGAGAAAATCAGCATCTCTGTGGGAAATCCGGAGCTGGCAGCGGTGTTTGGAGTGACAGATGGCACGATGATGCAGGGCAAGGATTGTCAGGCAGCTTTGAACATCACAGAAGATGGATTTTCTACGACTGCAACTTTGAAGACAAATGGAAATAAGATTGAAGTCACAGACCGAAGCGGCTTCTCTATGACGATTGAAGCAGATCCGGGCGCTGTTGCCGAAAATGGTGGAGCTGTAACAGCAGAGATCGAAGTGCTGTCGGCTGGAACGATGGTAATACAGACAGGTTCCAACGAGGGTGAGCAGTTAGCCATCGACATTCCAGAGCTGAATGCAAAATCACTTGGCGTGGATGAGTTGATCATGTACACACATGAATATGCAAGTCAGGCAGTTGATATCATTGATGAGGCAGTGAAGAAAGTTTCGGCTGCACGTTCGAAGCTGGGTGCGTATGAGAACCGGCTGGATGATGTGCATTCGAATCTCGAAGTGCAAAGTGAGAGTATCACGGAGGCTTATTCGCGGATCATGGATACGGATATGGCTGAGGAGATGACAGAATATACGCAGCAGGAGGTTTTGTCGCAGGCGGCAATCTCCATGATGCAGAAGGCGAACGACAGACCGGAATCGCTGTTACAGCTGCTGCAGTAGGCGGCGCAGACCGGATTGGGATAATATGTATAAGACAGGAATATGAGGAAACCACCATGACACAGGAACAAAAACAGGAATTCACACGGCGCATCAGTCAGGAGAACCACAGCGGTCTGATTCTGGTGCTATGTGATATATTTCATACATACGGCATGGATGCGATGGCAGCGTACGAAGCGGAGAATATGACCACATACCTGCAAACGATTGGGCAGGCGCGGCGTGCGATGCAGGAGCTGATTGAATGTTTCTCGAAGGAAGATCCGCTTGGAAGAAATGTGATTGCCATTTTGCGATTTATCTATGGGAAGCTTGTGCGCTCGGAAGTACGCAGACAGCCGGATGAACTGGATCGATGTGTGCAGATGGTCGATGACTTACGTGTCGGATTTGTACATTTACACGAACTTGACAACGAGGGCGCTGTGATGCAGAATGTACATCAGGTGTACGCTGGACTTACCTATGGGAAAGGAACCCTGAACGAGAGTATACAGGGTGTAAACTACGAAAAACGTGGATACCAGGTCTAAGAGCAAAACGATGCCATGCTTTATCAGAAATGGTAAAGTATAAGTAGTTAAAATAAAAAGGAGTAAGTAAAGATGAAAAAAGATGATTGTATTTTCTGCAAGATCGCAAATGGAGAGATTCCATCTGCAACGGTATATGAGACACCAGAGTGCCGTGTAATTCTGGATCTGGCACCAGCCAATCAGGGACATGCGCTGATTCTGACGAAGGAGCACTACGATAATATCTACCAGCTTGATGAGGAGACTGCAGGCAAGGTATTTTCGCTTGCAACCCACGTTGCGAAAGCGGTACAGGAAGAGACTGGCTGCGAGGGCCTGAATATCGTGCAGAACAATGGCGAAGTAGCCGGTCAGACCGTGCATCATTTCCATATGCATGTGATTCCACGTCACGCAGGGGATGACGTACAGGTGACATGGAAGCAGGGCGAGACAGAATCAGAATCCTTGAAGGCACTGGCAGATGCAATCAAGAAGCATATCTAAGGATAAACAGACGCAGTCGGGGAGGCTGTCGAAACGGCAGATTGTGTTTCTTGTATTGTCGGTACTGTTCGCGATTATGATCTTCTGTTTCTCTGCCAGAAATGGCGAGGAATCGACGGAGGACAGTTATACGGTCGGTATGGAGTTTGGACGCATTGTACATCCGGATTTTAAGAACTGGTCGGAGGAAGCACAGCTTGCGTTTGCAGCGAAGGTCGATCATCCGATCCGAAAATTGGCACATGCGACGGAATATGCCGTCTTTGCAATGCTGCTCTGTGGTGTATGGCTGGATGTCCGAAGAAAACGAAAGGTGTCTGCGTTATTCGCGTGGGGAACTGCGACGGTGTATGCGGCGACGGATGAGTTTCATCAGTTGTTTGTTCCTGGACGGAGCGGACAGGTAAAGGACGTGCTACTCGATAGCTGTGGCGCAGCAGTAGGCGTGCTGATTCTGATGCTTGTTGCGGCGCTGATTCGATTTATCCGTAAAAAGCATGGCACACAGGAATGAAAATCGCCAGAATATGCGCAAATACAACGAGATTAGCAAATAAAACCATTGACAATTAGAAATATATGATATATGTTAAACATGTCTCTCTTATTCAGAGTGGTGGAGTCATAAGGGACGAAGAAGCCACGGCAACCCCGGAGACGGAAGGTGCCGACCTGAGCGATACTTAGATTAAGTTGTCGAGCAATAAGAAGATTTGATAACGACTTTCAAATCCGGTTGCTTGCAGCCGGATTTATTTTTTATGAATTGCCGCTGAAAAAGAGACAAAGAACCATAGACAAATGCATTCCAAAGGAGGAACAAATGGAGAAGTTATTATTTACTTCAGAATCAGTAACCGAAGGCCATCCTGACAAAATCTGTGATCAGATCAGCGATGCCGTATTAGATGCGCTTTTAGCGCAGGATCCTATGAGCCGTGTTGCCTGTGAGACAGCCGTAACAACCGGACTGGTACTTGTTATGGGTGAGATCACAACAAAGGCACAGATCGATATTCAGACAATCGTACGTGAGACAATTCGTGAGATCGGTTATGACCGTGCAAAGTACGGATTTGACTGTGATACCTGTGGTGTGATCGTTGCACTTGACAAGCAGTCAACCGATATCGCAATGGGTGTTGACAAGGCACTCGAAGCAAAGGAAAATCATATGTCCGATGAGGAGATTGAGGCAATCGGTGCTGGCGATCAGGGTATGATGTTCGGCTATGCAACAAACGAGACACCAGAGCTTATGCCATATCCAATCTCATTGGCACACAAGCTTGCGAGAAAGCTGACAGAAGTTCGTAAGAACGGCACACTTCCTTATTTAAGACCAGATGGTAAGACACAGGTATCGGTAGAGTATGATGAGAATGGAAAGCCTTGTAGATTAGAGGCGGTTGTACTTTCTACCCAGCATGACGAGAATGTATCCCAGGAGCAGATCCATGAGGATATCAAGAAATATGTATTTGATCCAGTCCTTCCACAGGATATGATCGATGATGAGACAAAGTTCTTCATCAACCCAACCGGACGTTTTGTTATCGGTGGACCAAACGGTGACTCCGGTGTAACCGGACGTAAGATCATCGTAGATACTTACGGCGGATATGCACGTCACGGCGGCGGAGCATTCTCTGGAAAGGACTGCACAAAGGTAGACCGTTCCGCAGCGTATGCCGCACGTTATGTAGCAAAGAATATCGTAGCAGCCGGACTGGCTGAGAAGTGTGAGATCCAGCTTTCTTATGCGATCGGTGTTGCAAGACCAACTTCCATCATGGTAGATACATTTGGCACAGGTAAGCTTGCAGATGATAAGCTCGTAGAGATCATCCGTGAGAACTTCGACCTGCGTCCGGCTGGTATCATCAAGATGCTTGATCTGCGCAGACCAATCTACAAGCAGACGGCTGCTTACGGACATTTCGGAAGAACCGATATCGACCTTCCATGGGAGAAGACCGACAAGGTAGACGACTTAAAGAAATATTTGTAGAAAAAAGGAGGAAGATATCATGAAGAATATGTTGAACTTCAAGAATTTCTCTGCGGAAGAGCTGCAGAAGATCCTTGATCTTGCACTGGATATGAAGAAGAATCCGGAGAAGTACAGTCACGCATTGGAGGGCAAGAAGCTCTATACATTGTTTGAAAAGACAAGTACCCGTACATTCCTTTCTTTCACGACAGGAATGACAGAGCTTGGCGGAACCTACTACAACCAGCTCTGGAAGGACAGCAACTTTGTTCTTGGCGAGCCGGTTTCTGAGATCAAATATGTATGCCGCAATGTAGACATCATCATGGCACGTCTCGTGAAAAATGAGACCGTTGAGCTGTTCGGTGACAATGTAACGGTACCATTTATCAATGGCTGCGATAACTCGTACCATCCTTGCCAGATTCTGGCAGATGCACTGACGATCATCGAGAAGTTTGGTAGTCTGAATGTCAAGTTCTTATATATCGGTGCAAAGAACAACGTATTCAATTCACTGGTAGAATTCTTCTCCAAGATGAAGCAGGGAACTTTGTACGGACTTACCCCGCTTGTAAATGATACTGCCTGCGGACCGGACTTCTATGAGGAAGCAAAGAAGACTGGTTACTATGTAGAGCTTGATCCGAACATGCCGATGGACGAAGTGAAGAAATATGTCAAGGATATGGATATCTGCTACACCGATACATGGCTTGACATGGAGTTCTTCAATGATCCTGCATATCAGGATAAGAAGAAAGAACTCATGGATAAGATGATGCCATATCAGTTGAACGATGAGTTCTTAGAGGGCAGTCATGCGCTTGTCTTCCACGACATGCCAATGCATGTAGGCTTCGAGATTTCGAAGGAAGTGGAGATGAAGAACCTTGATCATATTCTCGATCAGGCAGAAAACAGAAGACACGCAGAAAAAGCTGTCATGTATACATTGATAAAAGGAATCTAAGTGGTATAATATATGGATGTGTGGCTTTCGGTACTGGCGTTTGTGCTTTTCCTTGGCTTTGGTACGGGCGCGCTTGTCTGCGTCTCTGCCGTGAAAAAACAGTCTGGGATCGTCATAAAGAGCCGGCTGCATCACAAATTAAATATCTCTGAGGTCGTCTATGCGAACCTTGGACTTGTGGGACTTGTTGTGTTGGTATATTTTAAGATCTACATATTTGTGCCTGCGGTATTGATGTTTGTGTTGTTCATCGTGCTGTCCACCCGGATACAGAGTGGCATTACAGAAGATGGAGTGCTGGTCGGAACCACATTTATCGAATGGGAATTCATGCGGTCTTTCCTCCTGGAGAACCAGGGGGAGGACAGCAATGTAATCGTACTGAAGATTCGTGCGAATCGAAAAACGTATATTCTCGTCTGCAACCGGGAAGACCGGTTTGCAATCGATGAGATATTCAAGAAAAATAACGTGCGTTCAATGGGAGGAAACCAGAAATGAAACATGTAATTGATTCAACAGACCTGACCGTAGAAGAAATCGATGGAATTTTGAAATTGGCACAGGATATCATCGACGACAAAGAAGCATATAGTGAAGCGTGTAAGGGTAAAAAACTTGCAACGTTATTTTTTGAACCAAGTACAAGAACAAGACTAAGCTTTGAATCAGCAATGATGGAGCTTGGCGGAAATGTACTTGGTTTTTCTTCGGCTGATTCTACGTCTGCGACGAAGGGCGAGAGCGTAGGTGACACAACGAGAGTTGTCAGCTGTTATGCGGATATCATTGCGATGCGTCATCCGAAGGAAGGTGCACCGATGCGGGCATCTATGGTGAGCAGTGTGCCAATCATCAATGCAGGCGATGGCGGACATAACCATCCGACACAGACCTTGGCAGATCTGCTGACAATTCTGCGGGAGAAAGGAAGACTGGATAATTTCACGATCGGCCTGTGCGGCGATCTGAAGTTTGGACGTACCGTGCATTCGTTGATCAAGGCGTTATCCCGTTATAAAAATATAAAATTTATACTGATTGCACCGAAGGAACTCCGCGTGCCGGAATACATTATCTCCGAAGTGCTCGAAGCAAAGAATATTCCATATGAAGAAGTAGAGTCGATGGAAGAAGTGATGAGCGAGCTGGATGTGCTTTATATGACAAGAGTACAGAAGGAACGTTTCTTCAACGAGGCGGATTATGTCAGATTGAAGGATACATACATTCTTGATGGAAAGAAGCTGAAAAATGCAAAGTCTGACCTTGCAATCCTGCATCCGCTTCCACGTGTGAACGAGATCTCTGTGGAAATCGATGACGATCCACGTGCCTGCTATTTCCGTCAGGTTATGAATGGAAAATTCGTGCGTATGGCACTGATGCTGACACTGCTCAAGGCGAATGGTGCGAAGCTGAATCTGTCTGCGGACAAGCTTGCCAAGATCCCAGAGTAAGGAAATGGATTTGCATTAAGGAGGAAAAATCATGAAGATAGATAGTATTCAAAATGGTATTGTGCTGGATCATATTACTGCTGGCAAGGCACTTCAGGTATATCACGACCTCGAACTTGACAAGCTCGACTGTTCCGTTGCCATCCTGCAGAACGTCAAGAGCAGCAAGATGGGCAAGAAGGACATCCTGAAGATTGATAAGGAGTACGATGTGAATCTGGATGTGTTGGGTTACATCGATCCAGATATCACAGTCAGCATCATCAAGGACGGACAGACGGTCGAGAAAAAGAAGCTGGCATTGCCAAAAAAACTGATCAATGTGAAAAAATGTAAAAATCCTCGCTGTATCACATCGACAGAACCAGGAATTGTGCATATATTTAAATTAGCCGATGAAAAAAATCGTATTTATCGATGCATTTATTGTGAGGCAGACAAGTAAAATGCTTTACAAAATAATGGAATGTGTTATAATTATTAAGATTATGGGCTAGTAGCGTAAAAAATAACTGGCAGCACAGAGGTGTGAAATGGAAAAATATGTTATAAAAGGCGGCAATGTTCTGGAAGGTGAAGTTTCGATTGCCGGTGCGAAAAACGCCGCACTCGGTATCCTTGCAGCAGCAGTCATGACAGACGAAGAATGCATTATTGAGAATGTACCATATGTAGAAGATACAAAGACATTACTTCGTGCAATCGAGACAATTGGCGCTAAGGTAAAATACATTGATAACCATACAGTTTCTATCTGCGGCGGAACAATCAGAACCGGCGAGGATGTCTGTGTGGATGATGAATATATTCGGAAGATACGAGCATCCTACTATCTGCTTGGAGCTTTGCTTGGTAAATACAACTATGCACAGGTTGCTTTGCCGGGCGGCTGTGATATTGGACTGCGTCCGATCGACCAGCATATCAAGGGCTTTGAGGCACTTGGTGCGAAAGTAGAGATTGTAAATGGCGGTAAGGTTGTTGCGAAAGCAGACCAGTTGATTGGAAATCATATTTATCTCGATGTGGTAACGGTTGGTGCAACCATCAATATCATGATGGCAGCCGTGCTTGCAGAGGGCAAGACGACGATCGAGAATGCTGCGAAGGAGCCACACATTGTAGATGTAGCGAACTTCCTGAACAGTATGGGTGCAAATATCAAGGGCGCCGGAACGGATGTCATCCGTATCCGTGGTGTTCAGAAGCTGAGAGGAACGGAGTATTCGATCATTCCGGATCAGATCGAGGCGGGAACATTTATGACGATGGCGGCAGCGACAAAGGGAAATGTTCTCATCAAAAATGTAATTCCAAAACACTTAGAGGCAATCTCTTCGAAGCTGAATGAGATTGGTGCACGCGTAATCGAATACGATGATGCAGTTCGTGTTATGGCGGACGGCAGATTCAAGGCAACACAGATTAAGACACTTCCATATCCGGGATTCCCGACAGATATGCAGCCGCAGATGGCGGTAACACTTGCATTGTCACAGGGAACGAGCGTGATTACGGAGAGTATATTTGAAAACCGGTTTAAATATGTAAGCGAGCTTTCCCGCATGGGAGCACGCATCAAAGTAGAAGGTAATTCCGCAGTGATTACTGGCGTGGATGGATACACAGGCGCGAATCTGGTAGCACCGGATCTGCGTGCAGGTGCCGCACTTGTCATTGCAGCATTGGCAGCGGAAGGATTCAGTACGATCGACGATATCAAGTATATTTTGCGTGGTTACGAAGATTTCGATGGAAAGATCCGTGGACTTGGCGGTCAGATCGAGGTAGTTGATGACGAGCGCGATGTCCAGAAGTTTAAATTAAGAGTGGGTTAAAAACAAAAATAAGGGAGGGGTTTCATATGCCTAAAAAACCGTACTACATTACAACCGCAATCGCATACACATCTGGTAAGCCTCATATAGGCAATACGTATGAGGTTGTACTTGCAGACAGCATTGCCAGATACAAGAGATACGTCGGATACGACGTACGTTTCCAGACAGGAACTGACGAACATGGTCAGAAGATCGAGATTAAAGCATTTGAGAATCTCTCCACACCGAAGGAATTCGTGGATGAGACATCGGCTGAGATCAAGCGTATCTGGGATCTGATGAACACTTCTTACGACAAATTCATCCGTACAACGGACGATTATCATGAGAAGCAGGTACAGAAGATTTTCAAGAAATTATACGATCAGGGCGATATCTACAAGGGTCAGTACGAAGGCATGTACTGTACACCTTGTGAATCCTTCTTCACGAAAGCACAGCTTGTGGACGGCAAATGCCCGGACTGTGGCCGTGAGGTACAGCCGGCAAAGGAAGAAGCATATTTCTTCAAGCTCAGCAAATACGCTGACCGTCTGATCGAGCATATCAATACACATCCGGACTTTATCCAGCCGGAGTCCCGCAAGAACGAGATGATGAACAACTTCCTCCTTCCGGGACTGCAGGATCTGTGCGTATCAAGAACATCCTTCAAATGGGGTATTCCTGTAGATTTTGATCCGGGACATATCGTATATGTATGGATCGACGCGTTGACCAACTATATCACAGGTCTTGGCTATGATGTGGATGGCAATTCGGACGAATTGTACCATCGTTACTGGCCTGCAGATCTGCATCTGATCGGCAAGGATATCATCCGTTTCCATACCATTTACTGGCCATGTATCCTCATGGCGCTTGGCGAGCCGCTTCCGAAGCAGGTGTTCGGACATCCTTGGCTCATCCAGAGTGATGGAAAGATGAGTAAGTCCCGTGGAAATGTAATCTATGCAGATGATATGGTAGATTTGTTCGGCGTGGATGCGGTCCGCTACTTCCTGTTGCATGAGATGCCATTTGAGAACGATGGTGTTATTTCATGGGAGCTTGTGATTGAGCGTATCAATTCAGAACTTGCAAATACACTTGGAAACCTCGTGAACCGTACGATTTCCATGTCGAATAAATATTTTGATGGCGTTGTGACAAATGCCGGTGCACATGAGCCGGTCGATGATGACTTGAAGGCTGTTGTAACCGACACCAGACTCCGTGTAAATGCATGCATGGACAAGCTCCGCGTGGCAGATGCGATCACAGAGATCTTCGCTTTGTTTAAGCGTTGCAATAAGTATATCGATGAGACAATGCCTTGGGCACTTGCCAAGGATCCGGAGAATGCAGATCGTCTGAACACCGTTCTTTACAATCTGGTAGAGAGCATCGTGGTTGGCGCAAGCCTTCTGGAGCCATATATGCCGGAGACGTCTGAGAAGATCTTAAAGCAGCTCAATGCAGAAAAGCGTCGTGTGACAGAACTTTCGAACTTTGGCCTGTATCCATCCGGGAATAAGGTAACGGATCAGCCGGAGATTCTCTTCGCAAGAATCGATGCACCAAAGATGCTCGAGGAGATCGAGAAGCGTTTCCCATCCAAAGTGGTTGAAGAAGAGCCAAAGCCGGAGAAGAAGGCAAAGAAGGAAGAAAAGGTTGAGATTCCTACACTTGATGCTGTAGTGAAAGAAGAGATCACAATTGATGAGTTTAGCCGTATGCAGTTGCAGATGGGTGAGATCATCTCCTGTGAGGAAGTTGCAAAGTCCAAGAAGCTGCTTTGCTCACAGGTAAAGGTACAGGGCAGAACCCTGCAGATCGTATCAGGAATCAAGCATTACTATACACCAGAGCAGATGGTTGGTAAGAAGGTTGTTGTTATCACGAACCTGAAGCCGACAAAGCTTGCAGGTGTGTTATCCGAAGGTATGCTTCTTTGTGCAGAGGATTTCGATGGAAATCTGGCACTGCTTACCGCAGAGAAGGATATGCCGGCTGGAGCAATGATCAGCTAGGAATAATAAAATAATATATCAAAAACGACCGGTTGGTTTAAAACCAATCGGTCGTTTTTATATGTTGTTTCATATATTACCTGCATGCTTCATTATTTAATTCGCATCTGTTGAAGTTGCAGTCTCAGTCACGATTGCGGAACTGATCATAGCAGCATCAATCTGCATGAAATCGCGGTCGCTGATGTAATATTTATTTCCATCTTCAATAATTTCAACAGTTATAACTTGCGGGTCGGCATAACTCATATTTTCACAACCGGCATTCAGGATGTCAATCAAGCCCTGCGAGAATAATGTTTCGTAATCAGTGAGAGAATAATCGTTATAAGTTCCAGCCTTCACATCGTTGTTAAATGTGTCGACATAAGCAGTTACTTCAGAAGAGGTCTGTGCGAACAGGTTGATCGGGTAAATCGTGACATCTACCAGATAAACACTGCCGTCTTTTCTTGCTTTATCTACCTTGTAATTAACCTTGCTGTAAATATTTTTGGCAAGAGACTCGAACTGCTCCCGCATCTCTGGCGCATCGTCAATATTCACACTGTAATAGGTGAGGATATTGTCAGTGAGCAGGTCAATGTTTGCCTGATAAAGGGCATCTGCATCCTCCTGATTGGCACCGGACGCCGCAATGTAATCCTTGGTTGCACCAAGATAATTGATTGCGATCAAACTCTTGATGTAGGTCTGATACCGCTTCTCCACATTCGCTGTACATGCGGTTAATGAAAAAATTAACAGCATACAAATCGGCAAAAGAGAAAATCGTTTGTATTTTTTTGCATGAATTTTCATGAAAAAGTTCATTTAAAGATCACCTCGTAATAATTTTTATATGATTAAACATACCCTTAGTGTATCATAAAGTGAAAGCAAATATCAATACACACATACTTTTTATTAAACCTTTTAATGCGGTCCCGGAGTGAACCATTATCGTCAATTCAAACGTCCGTTAAAGTAATTTGTATATAGATTGTTAATCATAAATCCCGTGTAAAAAAATGATGCATAAACGAAGTTCTTATGATATAATTAAGAAACATATTGGATAATGGACATTCGAAAGGAGAATTGCAGAATGGATGTAACGTTGAAGACCACATCGTTTGGTGGATATGACAAGAAGGCAGTAGAAAATTATATAGACGAATTGACAGCAGAACACGAGAAAGAGGTTGCAGATTTAAAGGCAAACGTATTGAAGCTGTCAGAGACAGTAAAGAATCTCCACACGATGAGAGAGGTTAACTTGAACGAATCTTCCAGCACGATCGAGAACCTCAAGAAGGTAAACGATGAGCTGCAGGTAGAAGTGACACAGCTCCGTGACAAGATGACAGCGTACGAGACAAGAGAAGAAGAGTCAGCGAGCCGTTACGAGTCAATTTCCAGAACTTTGCTGGAGGCACGTGAGAGTGCAGATGCATTGACAAAGCAGACACAGAAGGAGTGCGGGGAGCTGCGCGCAAAGACAGAGGAAGAATGCGACAGACTGACACAGGAGACAAGTGATGCCTGCCGTCAGATGTCAGAGGAGACAACCGCAGAGTGCCAGCGTATGCATGCAGAGACAGTTGCAGCCTGTGAGAGACTCGATGCAGAGACAAAGAGCAAATGTCAGGAGCGCAAGGAATCCACATATGCAGAGTGTGAGCGCGTGAAGCGTGAGACAAGAGAAGAGACAGACAACCTGCGTGCAGAGACGGAGAGCGCATGTCAGTCTTTGAACGATCATACAGAGGAAACCTGTGCAAATATGCGCGCAGAGGCAACTGCAGAGTGTGAGGAGATGCGGAATCAGGCAAGAACAGAGGCATACAATACACGTATGTCTGTGAAGCGTGAGTGCGAGAGTGTAAGCGAATATATGGCACAGATGAAAGCAGCACTTGATAATGTAGTTATTTCCGTAGACAATACGATTAAGGTTGCAGATCAGGCATTCCCTGAGATCAGCAACAATTAGTCCGATTCAGAAAGCAGCATAGACGGGGCTGTCGCACATTGCGTGTGACAGCCTTATTAGATACCGAGGCTTTACGATACGATAAGGGGGCGAGTGGCATGGTAATTGAAAACAAATACCTCAGAAAAGCGATTGAAAAGACAAAATATATTGTACTTGTAAAACGATATATCATCGATATGCCGGGTTCCAGTCTGGTATATGTTTCACCGAACGCATCCGAGATTGGTATGAATGTCGAGATGCTGAACAAAGGAATGAAATTGTCCGAGGATTATATCTATCCGTCGGATCGTGAGATGGTAATGAAGACCATTCATAATGCGATTGACAATCGTGTTCAGGATTACGTGCACGAATATCGTATGGTTGGAGACGATGGGGTGCTTCGACAGGTGCGGGTCAATATCTGTATCGAAGTTGTGTCAGAAGAAGAAAATACATATGAAGTAGAGTTTTATATCCGCGATATCTCTGCGGAGAAGGAAGAAGAAAAACAGGCGGAGATCAAACGGGCGATTGAAGAGCCAAACAGACGCATGCAGATTTCGCCGACGGGATCCCTGGTAATCAGCAAGCTGGATAATCCGGGCATGATTCCGCAGATTCAGAAGATGGAAATGATCATGAGTGGATTTTCACAACTCACTAATTTGTATTCTGTGTTTGTTGATGAGAATGGCAAGGTGGAATCTACACCAGTCGGACCTGCGACGGATCTGGGTGATTTCTATGATCTGTTTGAGACGCCAACCTACAAAGAGTTTTTCAAAACGATGAAGGAAGAAGTACTGGCAGAGATGAAGCCACATATCTTTGACCGCGAGGAAGGCGGTTATGGAAAGCTGGCAATGGCACCGATCTGCGTCGGTGATAATTTGCAGGGGTTCTGGGTGCTTGGCTCTTATACACCGGATGAGACAGAGCATCTGGAGGAAATTTACGAGCTTCATTGGACGACAGCAGAACTGGTATCGGATTTCCTGCTGCAAAGCTATAATTCTATTGTGGAATCTGCGAAGTCACGTGGCGCGGGCAAGAAGCTGCGTGAGGAGCTTGCACGACAGAGCATTGTCAACAATGCATTGTCGAAGATCAACAGCAAATTAAGCGAAGATGTAGAACAGGTCATTGGCGAGACGTTGCGCGAAGTCGCGCTGCATATGGATTTGGACCGCATGTTCTTATATACATTTGACAAGGACAATCCAAAAGCATACAGTCTGCGAAGTTATTTCGATGTATCCGGTGAGATGCCGAGTGACGATATATTGACTTTGCTTCCGGAGCGTTTGTATCTTGTGGTAGACGCGATCAAGCGCGGCAATGGCTGTTGTATGCTTGACCGTACCAATATGACACAGCGCGATGTAATCAACCTGATGCGGTATAATTTCCGGGCGGAGATCGCATATCCGATTTATCTGGAAGGAAGATTGTATGGTATTTTGATTTTTGCAGAGTCGAAATCGGAACGAATCTGGACAAAAGAAGAACTTCGTTTCTCACAGAGTATCTCTCTGCTGATCCAGAATATGCTGGAAAATGCAGATGGCGATGATAATGTGCGAAATGTGAATAAACATCTGATAGAAACATACAATAGTTTCCATGAGGGCATTTTTATCCGGGATCTGTACACGGGTTATGTATTCTTCTCCAACAAGGCACTCAATGACATGCTTGGATATGATCTGACCGGTGGTGACAGCCGCAAGATCCTGAAGAATCTGCGCGATAAATTTGAGCATATGGATGGTGTCCGCAAGGATATTGCCGGACGGAAGATCACAAACTGGTGCAGCTATGTGCCAGCATTGGACGAGATCATGGATATCACGGAAGTGCCGATTGAATGGTTACAGGGAGGCGCTGCAACCATGATTATTATGAAAAAAGCTAAGGATAATTAGGAAATTTCCGATATATAGATAGGAGGAACAAGACGTGGCAAGTTCAGACATTGGAATCGACTTAGGAACCGCCAGTATATTAGTCTATGTCAAAGGAAAGGGCGTCGTATTGAAGGAGCCGTCCGTAGTTGCCTATGACAGAGATACCGAACAGATCATGGCAATCGGGGAAGAGGCAAGACTGATGCTCGGAAGAACACCTGGGAATATCATTGCGGTGCGCCCGCTCAGACAGGGTGTTATCTCCGATTATAAAACGACAGAAAAGATGTTGAAATATTTTATCCAGAAGGCAGTGGGCAAGAGCTTCTTCGGTAGAAGACCACGTATTAGTGTATGTGTGCCATCCGGTGTTACGGATGTAGAGAAGCGTGCTGTTGAGGATGCGACCTATCAGGCGGGTGCCAGAGATGTCTATATCATTGAGGAGCCGGTTGCAGCCGCAATCGGAGCCGGTATTGACATTTCCAGACCATGCGGAAATATGATCGTAGATATCGGAGGCGGTACTTCGGATATCGCAGTTATTTCACTGGATGGCGTGGTTGTATCATCGTCCATCAAGGTAGCGGGCGATGATTTCGACGATGCGATCGTTCGTTTTATGCGGAAACGTCATAATCTGTTGATCGGTGAGCGTTCGGCAGAGGAGATCAAGATCAATATTGGAACTTGTTACAAACGACCAGAGAATATCTCTATGGATATCCGTGGACGAAATCTGGTAACCGGACTTCCAAAGACGGTAACGGTATCTTCGGATGAGACCGAGGAGGCGCTGCGCGAGGTGACATCCCAGATCGTGGATGCAGTACATTCGGTATTGGAGCGTACACCACCAGAGCTGGCAGCTGATATCGCAGACCGTGGAATTGTGTTGACTGGTGGCGGTGCATTACTGCACGGACTCGAAGATCTGATCGAGGAGAACACCGGAATCACAACGATGACAGCCGAGGAACCACTGACTGCAGTGGCAATCGGTACAGGTAAGTATATTGAGTTTTTGAGTGAGCGAAAGTAGAAAGTAGGAAAACGATGGTAAGAGGGTTGTACACGGCATGGACCGGACTTCGCAACGAGGAAAAGAGAATGGATGTTGTGACAAACAACATGGCGAACGCGGACACGACCGGCTACAAAAAGGTGGACGTTACATCGCAGTCTTTTGACCGCCAGCTGGCAGTCAAGATTGACGATCCAACGATCGGACCGAACATAAAGCAGGGCATCGGCGGCGTGAACCTCGGCGTGAAGATCGGAGAGACGTATTATGATATGTCTCAGGGAAATTTCAGACAGACAGAAGACCAGTACAATTTGGCATTATCCGGCAGCGGATTTTTTACCATCAGCACAACAGACAAGAGTGGAACGACAACGACACGCTACACGCGCGATGGCGATTTCACTGTAACCAGGGACGGTTATCTTGTGACAAAGGATGGCGATTATGTGCTGGCGGAAGGCGGTAATCGTATACAGATTCCGAATGCAAATCTGGTCAAGATCAGCGTAAATCAGGCGGGAGAAATTTACTCTGGCAATACGTATGTTGCGAAATTGCAGTTGGTTGATTTTCAGAGCTACGACGCGTTATCCAGCTATGGTGAGAATATGTACGAAGCCGTGAATGGCGCCGTACAGACACAGGCGGATGCAACAGTCAATCAGGGATATCTGGAAATGTCAAATGTCAATATGGTTACAGAGATGGTTGATATGATCGCGGTCACAAGAGCGTATGAGACAAATCAGAAGATGGTTCAGACGATCGACCAGACCTTGGACAAGGCAGTCAATGAAATCGGACGGTTATAGTGGAAGATAATAGGAGGTAGTAGCGTATGATGCGATCACTTTGGACGGCTGCATCCGGTATGCGGGCACAGCAGGTCAATGTAGATACAATTGCAAATAACGTAGCAAATATTAATACGATTGGTTATAAATCACAGCAGGCGAGCTTCAAGTCACTGCTGTATCAGAACCTGCAGTCGACATCGACGAACAATGCAGGCGAGAACAAGCCGGTTGCGGCAGAGGTAGGTCTTGGCAGCCGTGTGGCAGCGATTACAAGTACATTTACACAGGGAAACCTGACGCATGTGGAGAATCCGTTCAGTGTAGCGCTGGAAGGGGATGGTTTCTTCCAGATTCGCACGGAGAGTGGAGAATTGCAGTACACAAGAGATGGTTCGTTTGAAATCTCGCCGGTTGCAAATGGAAACATGCTTTGTACATCTGACGGAAATCCGGTTCTGGATGCATATGGAAATCAAATCATATTGCCATCTAATCGTGTGGCAACGGATCTGGTAGTTAATCAGGATGGCACTCTGGCATTCCCGGATGGTACAGGGAACCCAGCAGTGATTACAGATGCGAATGGACGTCCGGTCAAGTTTGGTATTTACCAGTTTAATAATCCGGCAGGTCTTTCCAAGGAAGGCAGCAACAATTATTCGGTAACCGTCGCAAGTGGCGCGGCAGTTGCGGAGAATGGAAATGCGGCAGTGAAGCAGACAAAGACGCATCAGTATTACACGGAGGCATCGAATGTCGATGTGGCAAATGAGATGGTTAACCTGATCGTGGCACAGCGTGCATACGAAATGAATTCCAAAGCAATTCAGGCATCCGACGAAATGATGCAACAGGCTAACGCTCTTCGTTAGGTAGAGGAAAGGTGACCTTATGGAAAACATCACAAACCTTACAAATAAAGATTATTCATCCTATGTGACACAGGCACAGACGAGCAACTTAACCAATCAGATCAAGAAATCAACCTCCTCGGAAGCAACTGATGAGGAGATGCTTGCGGCATGCAAGGAGTTTGAAGCATATCTGGTCGAGCAGGTGTATAAGCAGGTACAATCCACGATCAAGTCTGACAGCGACGAGGACGACAACCCATATGCAGACTACGCATATGACCTGCAGGCACAGCAGTATGCAAAGCTGGTCAGCGATCAGGGCAAGCTTGGTCTGGCACAGCAGTTATACGAATCCATGAAGAAACAGAACGCGGCAATCACGCCGGAGGAACTGCATGAGCAGGAACAGGCTGCGGCAACTACGCAGACACAAAATGCATAAAATACAAATAGGATCATGACATGATTAGAGAAGGCTACATAGAAAAAATCGTATATAAAAGCGACGAAACGGGCTATTGTGTGATGTCCGTGGAAGGCGAAGAAGGTGAAGAGATCTTCGTTGGCACCCTGCCGGGTGCCGGTGAAGGTCTCTATGTGATTGCAGAGGGAGAATACGTGAATCATCCGCAGTATGATATTCAGTTCAAATTCTCCTCCTGCGAGATTCAGATGCCGAAGGATACACTTGGAATCGAGCGGTATTTAGGCTCTGGTATCATCAAGGGCATTGGCGCCGTTTTGGCGAAGAAGATCGTCAAGAAATTCAAGGATGACACCCTTCGGATCATCGAGGAGGAACCAGAACGTCTTGCGGAGATCAGCGGAATTTCCGAGCGAAAGGCACAGGCGATTGCTACTTCGTACATGGAGAAGAAGGAATTTCAGGAGGTTGCCATTTTTCTGGCACAGTATGGAATTTCGGTGAATCTGGCAATTCGCATCTTCAATACATATGGAAATAAAGTCTATGACATTCTGCGCGGCAATCCATATAAGTTGGCGGAGGATATTTCCGGTATTGGATTCCGGATCGCGGATGATATCGCAAAGCGCATGGGAATTGCACAGGATTCTGAATTCCGTTTGCGGTCGGCTGTGCTGTATGTGCTGAATATGGCAGGCGGCGAAGGACATATGTATCTGCCGAAACAGCTTTTGCTGCGCCGTTGCGTGGAGCTGACACGCGACACTGCGACGGATGTGGAAGGTATCTATGGACAGTCGGCGCTTGGCTATGCAGAATATGCGGATGCGACAAGTGCGGAATCAGCGTACGAGCAGACCGTTTCCCTGTTTGAACAGCAGTTGATGGAGCTGCTGATCGCAGGCAAGATCATGATCAAGCAGATCGATGAAGAAGATGTCGTCTATCTGGCATCGAATTATTATGTGGAGCTGAATTCTGCAAGACTGCTTACCGATCTGCAGCTTCGCTATGATATGGAACAGGACGAGCTGGAACGGGAAATTCAGAAGATTGAAAAAGAAGAAAAACTGACATTGGATGAGCTGCAGCGGGCAGCTGTAAAATCGGCGATCGAAGCCGGGGTGGCAGTTATTACCGGTGGTCCCGGAACCGGAAAAACGACGATCATCAATGTTATTATCAAATATTTCTCCAAGAAAGGTATGGAGATCAAGCTTTGTGCACCGACCGGGCGTGCAGCGAAGCGTATGACCGAGTCGACCGGATGGCCGGCACAGACGATTCATCGTCTGCTGGAAATCAGCGGTGCGATGGATGAGGACAGCAAAAATCAGGACGATCACGGCATGCATTTTTCACGAAATGCAGACAATCCACTCGAATGTGATGCGATCATCGTGGATGAGATGTCGATGGTTGATGCGTATATCTTTTATTCACTCGTGCAGGCGGTTCCATATGGAACGAGACTGATCTTCGTCGGGGATGTAAACCAGCTTCCTTCCGTGGGTGCCGGAAATGTGCTGAAGGATATTATCAATTCGGGCTGCTTCCCGGTTACGACGCTGAACAAGATCTTCCGGCAGGAGGATGGCAGCGACATCGTATTCAATGCGCATAAGATCCAGCGTGGCGAGCATCTGATCCTGACGAACAAGAGCAAGGACTTCTTCTTTATCCCACAGCGGACAGCATCGCAGATCATCGAGGAAGTACAGACACTCACGATGAAGAATCTGCCGAATTACTATGGATTTTCACCGCAGGAAATCCAGATCCTGTGTCCGATGCGGAAATACGAAGTCGGCGTGGAGAATATGAACCAGAAGCTGCAAAACCGTCTGAATCCGAAGGCGAAGGACAAGCCCGAGCATGTGCGTGGCGATGTGACCTTCCGAAAGGGTGACAAGGTCATGCAGATCAAGAATAATTACCAGCAGGAGTGGAAGATTTACGGTGTTTCCAAGACGGGTACCGGCAGAGGCTATGTGCTGGATGAAGGTGTCGGTGTATTTAACGGAGATATGGGCGTGATTACCGATATCAGTGATTACGATGAGGAGCTGACAATCCTGTTTGACGACGGACGAGAGAGTGTTTATAACTATAAAGAGCTGGATCAGATCGAGCATGCATTTGCCGTGACGATTCATAAATCACAGGGTAGTGAGTATCCGGCAGTTATCATTCCGCTGCTTGGCGGAAACCGGAAACTGATGAACCGGAATCTGATTTACACAGCAATCACGCGTGCGAGACAGCTGGTTATTATCGTCGGTGATGTAAATTTGGTAAACCAGATGGTTGATAATTCCGAGGAGCAGAAGCGGTACACGTCGCTGGCACTTCGGTTAGAGGAGTTAAATGAGAGTATGGAATAAACTTGTGAATTGGATATATCCGCCGACCTGTCCGCTTTGTGGCGATGTGACAGGGAGACAGGCTGGACAGGTGTGTGACGAGTGCAGACCGATGATTGATTATCCGGCACAGCCAGTTTGCATGCGGTGTGGGTGCGAGATCACTGATGAGGAAGCGGAGCTGTGTGAGGATTGTACGCGGCATACACGGACATATATACAGGGCTTTCCGGCGATGAAATACCAGTATCCACTTGATGAGAGTCTGGCGCGGTTCAAGTATCACAATCAGCGTGATTATGCAGCATTCTATGCAGGACAGATCGTGAAACGGCATGGACTCACATTGCAGAGTCTGGGGATTGATGCGCTGATTCCGATCCCAATCCATAAGCGCAAGCTGGAGAAGCGTGGTTACAATCAGGCGGAGCTTCTGGCAGATGCACTTGGAAAGAAACTGGATATACCGGTTGAACGGGAGCTGCTTGCGCGTGTGGTCAATACGGAACCACAGAAAAGTCTGGACCCCGAGCACCGCGAGCAAAATTTAAAAAAGGCTTTTCAATGTATAGAAAAAAGTGTAAGCTATAAGAAAGTATTGTTGGTCGATGATATTTACACGACGGGGGCTACGATCGAGGCATGTACGAAGAGTCTGCATGCGGCGGGAATCCCGGATGTTTATTATACAAGTGTAGCAATCGGAACCGGAAGATGAAAGTGATATAGAGATTGTGTCAGAATAGATAGAGGGAGGAACAAATCATGGAACTGATGAATTGCAGAAACTGTAAGAAGTTATTTAATTATATTGCGGGCGAAAAGCTGTGCCCTGCATGTAAAGAAAAGCTGGAAGAGAAGTTTCAGAAAGTAAAGAAATATATCGAGGAGAATCCACGCGAGAATATCAATCAGGTAGCGGAAGCGTGTGATGTTACGATCAAGCAGATCAAATACTGGGTGCGCGAGGAACGTTTATCCTTTACCGATGATTCTCTGGTTGGTCTGGAATGTGAGCGCTGCGGCAAGATGATCCACAGCGGAAGATTCTGTAAGGAGTGTGCAGGCGGACTGGCAGATGCGATGACAAACGCTTACAAGCGGGAACGCCAGCAGGCGGTTCGGAAGAGTTCCGCTGGTAAGATGCGATTTCTTGACTAATCCAGTGGATGAAAAGCAGGCAGGGATTGCTTCTGTATAAAATACATAAAACAGAGAAGAGACATATGCACAAATGCTGGTGCATGTGTCTTTTTTTACATAAAAAGGGTTATGATACAGGGAAAACTTCCGATATTCATATTGAAGAATCGTAATTGCAGGAGACTGCGGCTTGCGAAAGATAAGAAAAAGGAGGGAGAAGCAATGAGAATAGGAACCTATAATATGATCAGTCAGATTTATGGCAACACAGGCACCAAGAAGACGAAGACTTCTGGAACAACCGGATCAGGAAGCTTTTTGGATCAGGTATCTTTCTCAAGCATGGGAAAAGATATGCAGACAGCAAAGACAGCACTGGGCAATACACCAGATGTCAGAGAGTCCAAGATTCAGGATCTGAAGCGCCGGATTGACAACGGCACATATGATGTGAGCGTGGATGATTTCGCACAGAAATTACTGGACAGTTACAGCAAGACAAATATCTAAAAGAGGATGCGACATGGCAAGTATAATTGAGAATCTGATTACGGAATTGAATGATGAGTATGCATTGTATGAGCAGCTTCTGCAGGTGTCGATGGAGAAGACGGGTGCGATTGTATCGAACAATCTTGACCGTCTGTCTGAGACAACCGAGAAGGAGCAGCGTCTGGCAGATGCGCTTGCAAGCGTGGAACACAGACGGCGCGAGACAATGACAAATGTAGCGAATATCTTAGGCAAACGACCAGATGATGTCAAGGTGATGGACGTTGTTACATTTCTGGAAGGACAGCCGGAATTCCATGATCCGCTGCTTGCGATCAACGAGAAGCTGGCGAAGCTTGCACGGAAGGTGCGGGAAGTAAACGGACATAATCAGAATCTGATTCAGGATGCACTTGAAATGATCGAGTATAACATCAATCTGATGCAGAATTTAAACCGGGCGCCGGAGACGGCAGAGTATTCGAAAGAGATGTTCAAGAGCAACGCTGCATATGCAGGCGGTGCCGATGTACCGGGCAGATTTGATGTACAGAATTAACGGGAATAAGGGAGTAAACGTATGGCAGGAACGATGGGACGGTTGTCCGTTGGCGTAACAGGACTTCAGACAAGTCAATATGCGTTAAATGCAACCGCACATAATTTAATAAATACACAGACTGAGGGCTATACCAGACAGCAGGTACTCCTGACAGACCAGTCATATAACAGAGTCGCAACGGACTCATATTATATCAATAACGTAGGTATGGGAGTTGTAACGGCGCAGATCCGACAGGTGCGCGACCAGTTTGCAGATGATACCTACCGCACAGAGAGCGGGCGTATGAGCTACTACAAGGCGCAGTATGAAACCGTCTCAGAGATAGAGAATTATTTCGGTGAGTTAGAGGGTAAGGATTTTAACACGACGTTAAACGATATGTGGACATCCATGCAGGAGCTGCAGAAGGAGTCGAACAGTATCGTAACGCGGAGCTCCTTTATCTCCAATGCACTCACCCTGATCGATCGTGTGCAGACGATACGTTCCAGTCTGATCGAGTATCAGCGGAATCTGAACACGGAGATCAAGGATCAAGTCAAGACAGTCAATGATCTTGCATCTACCATCTATGAACTCAACCAGCAGATCCGTGCGGTTGAGGCAGGAAATGTGGAAAAAGCAAATGACTTAAAGGACAAGCGGAATCAGGCACTTGATAAGCTTTCTTCTATTGTGAATTCTGAAGTTGTAAACAACGAAGACGGTACGGTAGAGGTGTATCTGGAAGGACATACACTGGTTACGCTTGGAAGAACCTACACACTGACGACACAGAAGGTGTGTGAGAATGAGAAATATCAGCAGAATTACGGATTCACAGGTTCTTCGACGGACTTCCTGATGCCGGTATGGGAGCAGGATGGCGATCCTTTGTTTAATATAAACCGGGTACCGACCGCGGACAGTAACAGCGATATCGGTTCTCTGAATGGTCTTATGATGTCGCGGGGTTATTTTATCAGTAACTACACGGACGTACCGACAAAGCCGACGAAACCGCTGGAGAAAGATTTTGCTAACAATGCGGATTATCAGACGGCGATGGCGCAGTACGAGCAGGACGTCAAAGATTATGTAAAAGATCTGGAATATTTTAATACGTATGTGGAACCATACACGATTACGAATCTGGAGGCACAGTTTGATGTGCTGATTCATGCGATGGTGACACAGATCAACGATACGTTGTGTCCGAACAAAACCGTGACGCTGGCAGATGGTTCTACCGTAAAGGTGTTGGACGAGGATACTGCAGGTATCGGCATGGGTTCAGGTAATGAGTATCCGGGCACCGAGTTGTTTACGCGAAACAGCGTGGAGCGGTACACAGAGCGTACACTGACGTTGGCAGATGGAACGACACAGACGTTCAAGGTATATAACGAAGAAAATCCGGACGATTTCTATTCGCTTTATACGATCGGAAACCTGAAGGTGAACGAGAAGCTGTTACAGAATCCGTCCCTGCTTCCACTCTCCCGTGTATCGGGTGAGGAGGCACAGACGATCGCAGATGAGTTGCTGGCACGGTGGAACGATAAGTTCGCAACGGTCAGTCCGAATTCTCTGGTGCAGTGCAATTACAAAGATTATTACAGCGGTATGATGGATGATCTGTCAGACCGTGGTTACACATACAAATCCATGATGGAAACCGGACAGCAGGCAGTGTCCGACGCCGAGAATACGAGACAGCAGCTGCTTGGCGTATCCTCTGATGAGGAGTTATCCAGCATGATCAAATTCCAGCATGCATATAATGCGTCCTCCCGATACATCAACACCGTATCCGAGATGATTGCTTATCTGATCGAGAAGCTGGGTGCATAAAAGAAACGATAATTCGCAATTGACAAAGAAGGAGTGGAAGCGATGCCATCTACATTTTTAGGACTCAATACAGGTCTTTCGGGACTGACATATTTCCAGACGGCGCTGAATACAACCGCGCACAATATATCCAATGCGGATACAAAAGGATATTCCAGACAGAACGTGCAGGCTTCCGCATCGGACGCCTTACGTCTGAACAAGACGTATGGTATGATGGGAACCGGTATTACCGCTTCAGCCGTAGAACGTCAGAGAAATGTATATTACGACACGAAATACTGGTCTGCAAATTCCAAGTACAGTCAGTACAATTCACAGCATGCCAATCTCGAACAGTTACAGACGTATATGAACGAAATGACTTCCGAGGCAGGCTATACAAAATGGATGGCAGAGATGTCCGATGCCATGCAGGATCTCTCGACAAAGCCAGCCGATTATACAACGCGAATCTCCTTTGCGCTTACGGCAGATTCTTTCACAGACATGGTGAATGAGCTTGCAAGCAATTTCCAATCGACGCAGAAGACGATCAACGATGAGGTTGAACTTGCAGTCAGCGAAGTGAACTCGCTTGCAAAGCAGATCTACGAGTTGACACAGGAGATTATCACAGTCGAATTAAAGGGTGGAAATGCAAACGACCTGCGTGATAAGCGGGGCGTATGTATCGACACATTATCCGAATATATCAATGTTGATGTGGACGAGCGAAGCATCATGTATGGTGTGGGAAATGATCAGGTCGAAGCAAATGCCAAGACTCTGACGATCCGTATTAATGGTGAAATCCTGGTCGATGAGCTTGGTTACAATGAACTGACCATAGTTCCACGGGAGCAGAAGGTGAACCAGAATGATCAGGATGGTCTGGTTGATATTTATTGGAAGAACGCGGATGATACTGCGGGAGAATTCTTCAATACGGCGAATACAACCGGAAGAATCGCAGGTCTGTTCAACATCCGTGACGGCAACAATGGTGAGGTATTTTCCGGAAAAACAACTGCTGTATCGGACAATCCACCGGAAGTGACAGTATCGCTTGCAGAGAGTGTTGCCATGAAAGATCTGAACATTCCAAGCGAGGGAACAATTACCCTGAACGGTAAAGATTATCTGTACGACGGCTGGACGGCCGAGTATGATGCAGCCGGAAAGCTGAATAACTTTACATTTAAAAATATGACGATGATTGATGAGAAGAATGCGGAAGTAACAGCTATCTTCCCGACAGGTATCGACGGACGTCAGGCACAGATTGGCGTCAAAAATATGACAAAGGGTATTCCGTATTATCAGGCAAAGTTAAACGAGCTGGTGCGTGTATTCTCCAAGTACATGAACGACCTGACAAGCGCGGGTGCCGATGCCGATGGAAATCCGGGACTTGATGCATTTACCGCACAGGCACCGGATGGACACGATTTCGTATTGAAGGGCAGCATGCAGGGAACTGGAACGATTTCTTCCGGCGACGACAGCTATTACCGTCTGAACGGACTGAACTGGGAGCTGAACCAGCAGTGGAAGACCGATCCGAAGAAGATTGTTGTGTCTTACAAGGAAGATATCGATCAGGGCAACATAGAGGCAAGGGGCATCTTAGAAAAGATGATGGCTGGACTGACGGATACATCGATGTTCCAGCAGGGTAATGTCTCACATTTCCTGCAGGCAATCACAACAAATATGGCGGTCGATACAAAGAAAAATGAGGTATTTGCAGCAAATCAGGATGATATCCGATACACGATTGATAACCAGAGAGCATCTATTTCCGGTGTCGATAAGAACGAGGAAGGTTCGAATCTGACGAAGTTCCAGGAACTGTACCGGCTGGCATCTAAGGTAATATCTGTATTGAATGAAGTATATGACAAACTGATTAACGAGACTGGTGTATAAGGCTGACGCCTTGGAGGTAGGAATATGAGAATTACAAATCAGATGATCTCCAATAACTCTCTGCGGAATATGCAGAAGACGATGGCAAATGTGGACAACCGCACAACGCAGATGGAGACGGGAAAGAAAATTACAAAGGCATCAGAAGATCCGGTTGTTGCTGTGCGTGCTTTAAAGCTTCGTACGATGGTAACGCAGCTGGAACAGTACAAGGATAAGAATATCGGTGATGCAGAGTCGTGGCTGAAGATTACGACAACCTCTCTGGACAACATCACTTCACGACTCGAAGATATCCAGAGCTATTGTACACAGGGCTCGACGGATTCGTTCAATACCTCCGACCGAAGCGCGATCATTGATGTGTTAAAAGAGATGCAGGATATGATCAACAGTGAGGGAAATTCAACCTACGCTGGACGTTATATTTTCTCTGGCTATAAGACGGATCGTTCTCTGGCATTTAACGAGACAGAGGATATCAAGAAATATTCTTATAAGATCACACAGCATCTGAATGCGGATGATCTGGATATGAAAACGGTCGTATTAAACGGCGTGAACAATGAAGATGTAGATGGGATTCTGGCAGGCACAAGTACCTATGTAAAGCCGGACAAGGAACAGGTCTATCGCCTGAATCTGGCATATGAGGGCATTTCAAGTAAGGATAGTCAGGGCAATGCAGCACTTTCCCTGAAAGCACTGGACGCAAATGGTAACACGATCGATCTGAGTGGATTTACCCAGACGGTGAAGACAACGGCGGATGCAGATACGTATTATCAGGTTGGACCAGATGAAATCAACATCATCGAGGAGACCGGCGAGATTATCTTCGGTGAGAACGTGTATAACACACTCAAGCAGGCAGATGATATCGTAGTTGACTACGCGAAAAATAAATTTGAAGCAGGCGACCTCCGCCCGGAGCATTATTTTGACTGTACGCAGTACACCGAGCAGTCGGATGGCAGCATTAAGACGGTAGATTATGATACCTATGACCGGACACAGTCGATTTATTATGAAGTGAATTTCAGCCAGAGTATTCAGGTTAATACGGAAGGCAAAAATATTATCAACGATGATATGAGCAACAACATCAACGATCTGATCTATACGCTGCAGGAGTTAGATGCAGCGGAAAAGACAGAGAAGAAGTTAAAGAATATGCTTACAGATACCCAGTATGCGTCGAATGATGATGCGGTAAAGCAGATTAACGACATGCTGGAAGATATCAACGTCGAAATTGCAATCAAGAAAGAGACGATGCAGAAGACATTTGCGAAGAATATCACGAACTTCCAGGGCTATATGGATCAGGTATCTGCCATCCAGTCCGATGTCGGAAGCCGGATGACAAAACTTGACATGATCAGAACTCGCGTGACAGAACAGTACAGCACATTCAAGGAATTGAAGTCTGAAAATGAGGATGTGAGCACGGAAGAGGCAGCATTGAACTTTAAGGAAGCCAATGTCGTATATGAGGCGGCACTTGCTGCTACGAGCAATCTGGTCAGAGCATCGCTGATTGATTATTTGTAGGAGGGATAAAGCATGGTAGCAGAAACAAGATTATTTGGAACCGTCGATATCGCGGAGGACAAGATCCTGGAGTTCCCGATGGGGCTGATCGGTTTTGAAAATTTAAAGAAATTTGCGATTATTTATGACAGCGACCGTGAGGAGCGTTCGAAGATCAGCTGGTTGCAGTCCATGGAGGAGCCTGCATTGGCACTTCCGATCATCCATCCATCTGAACTGATTGATGATTACGGTCCGATCGTGGAGGACGAGCTGATGAAGAACATCGGTGATCCTGCAGATGCGGATATTCTGATGTTTGTCACATTGTCGATTCCTTCGGACTTAACGAAGATGACAGCGAATCTGAAGGCACCGATCATCATCAACACAGAGGGCAGAAAAGCCATCCAGGTGATCGTGGAGAACGAAGATTACAAGGTGAAATTCAATGCCTACGAGGCAATCCAGAAGATGAAAGAAAAGGCAGGTGAGTAATATGTTAGCACTATCCAGAAAACAAGGCGAATCCATCGTGATAGGCAATAACATTGAGATCACTGTGCTCGAGGCGAAGGGCGATCAGGTCAAGATCGGTATCTCCGCACCGAAGAGCGTGCCTGTCTACCGCAAGGAAATTTACGCACAGATTCAGGAAGAAAACCGCGAAGCTGTGGCGAATCTCGACGTAGAAAGTTTGAAAAAACTCTTATAAAGTGGTAAAGTATGAGTGATTAGTTGACGATACAACTAGTAGGAAACTATAGGCGTATGCCGTTCATGGATGGAAGGCATACAAGGTTCACGCAAGGAGGCGTATAGATTATGGGAATGGATGGAATCGGAGGCGTAGGAGCCTTAAATGTAAGTTCACAGACAAGAGTGACACGTCCGCAATCGGAGACGGTGGATGTAAACACAGGCAGTACTGCCGGACAGCAGCAGGTACAGGCTGCAAGCTTACCACCGGTTGGCGGAAAAGGCAGCAACAAAAATAATAACCAGTCCGGACAGCAGCAGGATCGTGGTGCGGTACAGACTGATAAGGAAGTTGCACCGGACAAGATCAAGGCAGCGGTCGATGATCTGAACAAGACTGTAAAGCAGGCAAGTCCGCTTCATCACACCCAGCTTAGCTTCAAGTATCATGAGGATACAAACCGGATTTCGATTACCGTTACAGATAGTGACACCGATGAAGTAATCCGTGAGATTCCGCCGGAGAAGACACTCGATATGCTTGCAAAGGCATGGGAGATGGCAGGACTTCTGGTTGATGAGAGAAGATAAACAGATATCTGAACAGGAGGAATCAATATGGCAATGCGTATGACAGGTCTCGCGTCCGGTTTGGATACCGAGAGCATGGTAAAAGAACTGGTCAGTGCCAGCTCTGAAAAAGTAAATAAAATCAAACAAAAAAAGCAGGACGTCGAGTGGAAGAAGGAGATCTGGAGCGGACTCAATACGAAGATTTATAACTTCTATAAGACACAGCTTTCTGCGTTTAAGACTGTCAGCAATTACAATACAAAGAAGGCAGTTGTCAGTGATGAGACCAAGGTAACGGTCAAGGCAGGTACGGGTGCTACAAACGGTACACATTCGGTATCCGTAGAGCAGACAGCATCTTCTGCATATCTGACGGGTGACAATATCAAGATAAAAGGGAATTCCTATACCAGATACAACGACGCAGGACTTGCTACAAAGTTTGCGGATATGACAGATGCATCCGGACAGAATCTGAATCTGGCAGGACAGAAGATTTCCATCTCCGATGGAACCAAAACGCTGGAATATGAGCTTGGCGGAACCGGAGCAGATGGCGTTGCAACTCTTTCCGAATTGAACGAGAAGCTTGCGAAGGAAGAGAACTTCAAAGGCTTGTCTGCAAGCATCAAGGACGGAACGCTGACATTCACGAACACGACCGCGAAAACTGCAGATGATGGCAGCAAGAGCGGAACAACTTATACTGTGAAGGCAGATGCACTTGGCATCGACGGTACAGTCGGCTATGACAAGGATGCGGCAGCCGGAAATACCGTGAGCACTGCGTTTACCGCAAAGGTGGCAAATAACTTTACAAGCGCAGATATCTCTGGAACCACGAAATTAGCGGATCTTGGAATTAAGGTTGGAACCACATTTTCAGTCAATGGCAAGGATTTTGTTGTGGATGACAAATCAACGATCAATGATTTCACGACAGCTATCTCCAAGATGGGTGTCTCTGCAAGCTTTGATGCTGCGCAGGGAAGATTCTATGTCAATGCATCGAAGACCGGCGCTGCGAATGATTTCAATATCACTTCCAGCGATTCGGCTGCGTTAGAGGCGTTGGGTCTTGGAAGTGGCGCGAAAAAAGTAGATGCGAGAGATGCCATTATCTATTACAATGATGTCAAGTATGTCGGAGACAGCAATACAATGACAATCAATGGTATGACGATCACAGCGAAGGCGAAGACAGACACAGCGGTGAATGTCGAAGTATCCGCAGATACAGATGCCGCGTATGATAACATCAAGAAATTCGTGAAGACTTACAATGAGCTGATCGAAGAGATGAATAAATATTACAACGAGAAGGATGCCGGGTATGATGCCTTAACTGAAGATGAGAGAAGCAAGCTGTCCGACACGCAGATTGAGAAGTGGGAAGAGAAGGCAAAGCAGGGACTGCTGCGCAGGGATGATACGTTGCAGACGCTGCTTACCAATATGCGATCCACTTTGAATAAGGGTGTGACTGTAACACTGTCAGATGGTACAACACAGACGATGTCGCTGGCATCGATCGGTATTGTGACAGGTGATTATTCTGAGAATGGTAAGCTTCATATCATGGGCGATCCGGACGATGAGGAGTATGCATCACAGGAGAACAAGCTCCGTGCGGCACTCGAAGGAAATGACAACTTAGTCAGCCAGATTATCGGTGGAACTACAGAAAATAAAGGTGTCGGAACACAGATGTATGAATATATGCAGAAGTCGATGGCGCGTATTGAAGGAACCAGAAGTTCGCAGACCTTCTACAACGATAAGACACTTGACAGTGAGATCGATGATTATGACGACGAGATCGACAAGTGGGAAGAGAAACTGCAGAACTTAGAAGATAAGTATTACAATCAGTTTTCCAAGATGGAAGCTGCGATGGCAAAGATGCAGAGCCAGCAGTCATATCTTTCATCTTTATTCGGAGGCTGATGAAACATGGAAGACAAAATGGTATCTGGAGGGTTAGAACATGGCATATAACATGGCAGCAAAAGCATATGGAACGGGTAAGGTAGAGACAGCAACACCGGCGGAGCTTACCTTGATGCTCTATGAGGGTGCCGTAAAATTCTGCAATATCGCAGTGGTAGCACTCGAGAAGAAGGATTATGAGAAGACAAACACGAATATTCAGAAGTGCCGGAATATAATCGTAGAGCTTACTTCGACGTTGGATATGAAATACCCGGTGGCAGAGGATTTCAAGCGGATGTACGACTATATCTTTGCGCTTTTGACAGAGGCGAATATGAAGAAGGACATGGAGCTTCTGGAGCGTGCTTTGGAAGAGCTTCGTGGCATGCGGGATGTGTGGAAGGAAGTCATGAAGCGTGCAAAGGGTCCACAGCTTTCCCTTAGCACATTCTGATGTGTGTTCGGCAGGCATCCTTTTGAAGAATCAGCCAGGAGGTATCTATGAATCAGACCGGAACTTATGTGAAGATTCTGCGGGAATCCCTAGAGCGCAAGAAGCGGTATCTAGAGGAGATATTCACACTTACAAATAAACAGGCCGAATATGCGGCTGCGGAGACGTTTGACGAAGCTGCTTTCTCAGAGCTTGTAGATAAAAAGGAAGTTCTGATTGGGAACATCAACGAGGGCGATAAGGGCTTTGCATCTGTGTATGAACGTGTGAAGCAGGAGATACAGGCAGATCCGGCAAGCTACCGGGAAGATCTACAGGCAATCCAGTCACTGATACGTCAGTGTGTGGATCTCGGCATGCAGATCGAAGCCGTGGAGGAGCGGAACCGGGCAGTGATGGAACAGGTATTCTCAGCGAAATTCCAGGGCGTGCGTCAGATGAAACAGTCTAAAACGGTGGCTAACAAGTATTATAAGTCTATGGCAAACGGCATGGTGAATGACTCTTTGCTCTATGACAGAAAAAAATAAAAAAACTTTATAAAAAGGGTTAAGGATATAATTTCCAGTCCGATATATAAGGTGTAAGGAACAAACAAGTTCCTGTAAACAAGGTTATTACCCGAGAGGGTTCTAACATACATACTATTCACGGGGCGGTGCCCCAGTACTTCTCGCAAGGACGCGGGAATAAATTCAAGGAGGAATTATTATGGTAGTACAGCACAATTTGCAGGCAGCAAACACTAACAGAATGTTAGGTCAGAATGTTAAGGCAGTATCTAAGTCAACTGAGAAGTTGTCTTCCGGATACCAGGTTAACAGAGCAGCAGACGATGCAGCAGGTCTTTCCATCAGTGAGAAGATGAGAAACCAGATTCGTGGTATCAATCAGTCTGTTAAGAACTCAGAGGATGGTGTATCCCTGATCCAGACAGCAGAAGGTAACATGAACGAGATTCACAGCATCCTTCAGCGTATGGGCGAGCTTGCTACAAAGGCAGCCAATGACGTTAACGCAACAGAAGATCGTAATGCAATTGCGGATGAGATGACTCAGCTTAGAAGTGAGATTGATTCTATCTCTTCTAAGGCAGCATTCAACGGAACAAAGCTTTTAACAGGAGCATTTAAGAGTAAGTTCCTTCAGGTTGGCGCTAATTCAGGTGAGAACATGGAGATTACAATCAAGACAATGAATACGACAACATTGTCATTGACAGCAACAGATGTTTGTGTATCTACACATGCGGCAGCATCAGGGGCAATGTCTAAGATTTCAGAAGCTATTAAGACTGTATCCGCAGCTCGTTCAGAGCTTGGTGCTAAGCAGAACAGATTGAACTACACGATCAACAACCTTGAGAATTACTCTGAGAACCTGACATCTGCAGAGTCACAGATCCGTGATACAGATATGGCTACAGAAATGACAAACTACACGAAGAATAATATTCTTCAGCAGGCAGCTCAGTCTATGTTGGCTCAGGCAAATCAGTCTACACAGGGCGTACTTTCATTACTTCAGTAATTACACATTATTGACAAGATATAGCTGGCTCGCTTGCGGGTCAGCTTATTTTGTTATAAGATTAAGAAAGGTATGAGGATGAATCAGTTAATTGTGGATACATGTGATAAATTATCGGAAATAGCAGATACCCTGTATCGCGGAGATACAAGAGCGGGGATTGCAGCAATGGGGTTGGTGATATCTGAGTTGGCAGAGATCTGCGATTCCATTCGGGATGAGGAAATTAAGAATCGTTTAGTGCAAGAATCGTTGATGCCGATTATGGAAGCTATGGAAGACCAGGACGGAGTATTACTTGCAGATCTCATAACATATGAATTATTGGAGTTGTTACATACACTTGAGGATTAATGATATATGATATATGAAAAGAATTTAAGCCAATTGAAATATTCGGAGAATGATATATATGAGAAGATATGTGATCCTGATTTTTGTTGGGATGAGGGCCGTTCTGTCATTGAATATGCAAAGAATGGAGAACCCGTTCTTGTCTATATACAAGAAGATGGTACGAAAGAATATCTAGGTTCCCGATATAATCCGACGCAGGAAGCGGAGAAGTTTATGGCAGATTGCGTGGATCTGCCTGAAAAGGCAACACTTGTGTTAGTTGGATTTGGTAATGGTGCACATATTCGTGAATTTATGTCAAAATCGAAGAAAAAAGATACAAATTGTATTGTATTTGAACCATGTAAAGATTTATTTATGCGTATTTTACATGATATAGATATATCAGATATATTAAAGGACGAGCGAGTACATATTGTTGTAAACGATATGAATAATAAAATGGCAAGCATTTATGCAGAATTATATATATCTTTGGTAAATAAAAAAACAAATACGCATATTGCGTTGCCTAAGTACTGCCACTTATTTTCTGAAATATGTGATAGGTTTTTAGATAATATTAAAAACAAATATGAGGATATCAAAGTTGAAGAGAATACGATACGGATGTATGGTAAGATTGCAGCGAATAATGGAATTCAGAATCTTTGTTATTTGCCTGGATGTTATAGTAGTGCGAAGTATATTGATAAATTTCCAAAAGATTTGCCGGGAATTGTTGTTGCGGCAGGTCCGTCTTTGGAGAAGAATGTGGAGATACTGAAAAAAGCAAAAGGACGGGCTTTGATTATTGCGGTTGACACGGCGGCAAAGACGGTAATGAGTCATGGAATCATTCCAGATATGGTCATATCGATTGATAGTCGCAAACCTGTTCAACTGTTTGACGTTAAAGGATTGGAAAAGGTGCCATTTTTGGCGGAAATGGCGATGAATACAGATGTTTTGGATTTTTTAAACCCGGAAAAACTTATTTTCTATTCAGCCGATTCGCCAACATGGGATGATTTATTCCGTGAAGCAGGTAGCGAGATTCGTCAGATTTATGCAGGCGGAACCGTTGCAATTGATGCAATGGCAAATCTCATTGAATGGGGATTTAAAACAATTATTTTAGTAGGGCAAGATTTGATGATTACAGATAATAAATATCATGCAGGGGAAAAAGAAATTCGAGATATGTCGGAGCTGCCATATAGAGTGGTGGAGGTAAAAGATATTTATGGCAAAGAAGGGTATACAACAGCCGATTTTGCAATATATATCCGTGAGATTGCAAAAATTGCAGAACGATTTGATGTAAAATTCATTGATGCAACCGAAGGTGGTGCTTTGATAGAGAATACGGAGATTATGACTTTGCAGGATGCAATTAATGAGTATTGTCAAAAAGAATGTGACATCAATCGGATTATCAATGAAAATCATCAATTGTTTGTTGGAGAACAGAAGACGCTACCGCTTCAGAAGTTGCAGGAAATGAAGGAACATCTTATGTTTATGAAGGGTATGCTGGAACAGGGGATATCTGCCTGTGAAAAAGGATGGACATTACTAGGACATAAGCAGTATGATGTTTCATCATTAAAGGAAATCAATGCACTTCTTGAAGAAGTAGATGCACAATATGCTGATTTTGAAGAAGGTGTATATGTGTTGAAATGTGCATCGGATGGATATTTTGAATTTGAAGATGATTTCTATATGGTGGAGTCAGATCATATACAGGAAGCAATTCGAATGTATAAGAAATCTGCTGCTTATTATAAAAGTATTGCAGATGCAATTCCGAAAGTGGTTGATATGGTAGAGCAGGCAATTGAACGATGGCATAAGATGCATAATGAAACGTAGGAGTATGAATAGTGAATAAATATGAGCTATATCAACTGAATCAACGACTTCAGTTTCGTTGTCGGTGTGCTATAAACGTATTGCACCATCAGAATTATTATGCGGGAATGCAATGTTTACAACATATCCATATGGAACTGGAGCAATATCTTGGCGGGATAATGCAGGAATCAGAATTCCTAGACAATGACACACAGGCATTGCTTGTCCAATCGCTTCAGGCAATTATGCAGGCGCAGGAGAATGAAGATTATGTGTTGCTTGCGGATGTGATTGAGATACAGCTTTTGACGGATTTGGATATAATCCAGAATAAAATGCGGGAGAACCTTTCTGCGCATGAGGATGAATCAGAGATATGGAACAAAAATATAGATATTATACGCCGGGATGTGAAGCTGATAGACACAGTAAAGCTGATATCTGAAGAATGCAAGAATAAATCAGGTTCCTTAGAACGTGAGATGTGGACGGAACAAACAAATTCAGGTGCAAAAACGCTTGCGGCAAAGGATGAAAAAGGAATTTTTTATTTTCATAGTAATGTCGATCCATATTATGAGGCGTGGCAGTTCGCAAACTGGTATTACAGACCGGAAGAAAAGAAATATGTGGTGTATGGACTGGGACTTGGATATCATATTGAGGCTCTTATGAATCTGGATGAATCGATACATGTCCGTGTGTTTGAACAGGATATCAATGTGATTTACTATTTTATGCGAAGCAGAATACAAAATAAGATATTGTCGAATCCGCATATTGAGATAACATACGATCCTGAATTGAAAAATTTCGCAGATGCACTACAGGAGAATGTAGTGGTAGTGATGCACCATCCATCACTTCGTCATATCAAGCAGAAAAATGTGCGGGAACGAATGGGATATATGTTTATACGTGATAGTGGGATTCGGAATCTATATAACCTGATGGTATCTAATTTCCGTGAAAATGAAGTACACTGCATACATAACGTGGATGAACTATATCAGAAATTTCAGGGAAAAAGAGCTGTGATAGTTGCAGCCGGACCGTCTCTTGATCGAAATATAGATGCATTAAAGCAAAAACCATCGGATGTATTGATAGTCAGTACAGGTACAGTCTTTCACAAATTGCTGCAATACGGGATAGGGGTTGATTATGTAATTGTATCGGATGCGCAACCGTCGATTCGGAAGCAGTTTCAGCAGGATTTTGATCGTGATATACCGGTTCTTATATTATCAACTGCCGGCAAATGTGTTGCAACAGAGTATGCAGGGGATAAATACATTATATATCAAAAGGATTATCCGTTATCGGAAAACGCCGCCAGGGTGAAAAGAACAAATATGTATGAGACAGGCGGGTCTGTGTCGACGACAGCACTTGATGTCTGTCTGCGGCTAGGATGTAGGTCAGTCGCATATATCGGTCTTGATCTTGCCTATACGGATGGAAAAGGCCATACGACCGGAACTGCAGGGGTAGAAAAAATGGATACATCCGGCATGCGGATGGTACCCGGATATGAATTAACGAGTGCAGGAATCGGATATAAGAAGATAGACGTAGAGGTAGCTTCATCGCATTTATTCGATATGTATCGGCAATGGATTGAAGACAGGGCTGCAAGAACAGAAACACCTGTGTTTGATGCGACCGAAGGTGGATCTGTTATCAAAGGATTGGAAATCATTACACTGAAACAGTATCTGCAAAACGTATAATATGGAGGAAATCAAAGTATGCTGAATGGAAAAAATATATTGATTACCGGGGGAACCGGATCGTTTGGTAATCATTTTGTAGATTATGTACTTGCGCATTATAAACCGAATAAGATTATTATCTATTCCCGGGATGAATACAAACAGTTTATCATGGCAAACAAGTATAAAGAATATAAAGACGTACTCCGGTTCTTTATCGGAGATGTGCGGGATAAAGCCCGTTTTACACGTGCATTGAATGACGTGGATTATGTGATTCATGCAGCAGCCATGAAGCAGGTTCCGGCATGTGAATACAATCCAATCGAAGCTGTGAAGACAAATATCAATGGTGCGATGAATATTGTAGATGCAGTGCTTGATTCTCCGTCTGTCAAACGTGTGGTGGCACTATCTACGGATAAAGCAGTTAATCCAATCAACTTGTATGGAGGTACAAAGCTGGTATCGGATAAGCTGTTTATTGCTGCAAATGCTTATGTAGGAAATCGTGATTTGAATTTCTCGGTTGTTCGGTATGGGAATGTAGCAGGGAGCCGCGGATCGGTGATTCCATTCTTTCAGAATTTAATCAATCAGGGAGAACATGCACTTCCGATAACAGACTATCGAATGACGAGATTCTGGATTGATTTGGAGCAGGGTGTAGAACTTGTGATTAAAGCGCTTGCAGAAGCAAGAGGTGGAGAGACTTTTATTTCCAAAATACCTTCTTTTAAGATTACAGATCTGGCGCAGGCAATGTTGCCAGGATGTGAGATGCCAGAGGTTGGAATACGTGAAGGGGAGAAGCTTCACGAGATTATGGTGACGCGGGAGGATTCCGCAACGACCTATGAATATGATAAACATTACATTATATATCCACATTTTGATTGGTGGAAAGGAATTGTGGTAAGTGAAGGGAAAAAAGTGGAAAGCGAATTCGAGTATAGTTCAGGTAAAAACACTGAATGGTTAAGTGTATCTGATTTACAGAGACGATTAAAAGATATACACCATTAATAAGATTATATAATTGGGTTTGGAGGTTGCGAGAAATATGTATAAGACAGAACAAGAGGATTTTTGGGCAGGAGAATTTGGTGATTCATATATAGAGCGAAACAAGGATTACTCTGTGTATGTTTCCAAACTGGCTTTTTTTGCGGAGATATTTTCAAAACATTTTGGTAAGAATGATGTGAAAAGTGTAATTGAGTTTGGATCAAATATTGGTTTGAATCTTAAGGCAATACAGACTTTAAATCCGGTCATGGATTTAGCGGCGATAGAAATCAATGAGAAGGCTGTGGCAGGGATGAAAAAACATTTTGGTACTTCTGTCAAAATATATCAGGATTCTATAATAAATTATCAAGTGGAAAACACATATGATTTGTCTATGATATGTGGCGTTTTGATACATATTAATCCGGATGAACTGCAAACAGTATATGAGAAGTTATACGAATCGTCGAATAAATATATATTGATAAGTGAGTATTATAATCCGACACCTGTTGAAGTTAGTTATCGAGGTAATCTTAACCGGTTATTTAAGCGTGACTTCGCAGGAGAAATGATGGATAAATACCCGGATTTAAAGTTGGTGGATTATGGATTCCGGTATCATAGAGATAATATGTTCCCTATGGATGACAGTACATGGTTTATTTTGGAAAAAGGAGTTAGATGATGGAACATAGAATTGCAATAATTACAGCGCGGGGAGGAAGCAAGAGAATACCCAGAAAAAATATCCGGTCATTTTGCGGCAAACCGATTATTGCATATTCCATTATTGCGGCAAAAAAATCAGGACTTTTTGATGAGGTTATGGTATCAACAGACGATGAAGAGATTGCCCGGATAGCCGGAGAATATGGAGCGAGTGTACCATTTATGCGTTCTGCCGAAACCTCCGATGATTTTGCAACCACCCGGGATGTAATCAGGGAAGTGATTGGAAAATATAAAGAGCTGGGAAGAGAATTTGAGTATGTTGCCTGCATATACCCGACGGCGCCGTTTGTGACAAGTCAGGTGCTGCAAGAAGCAGTAAAAGTTCTGGATGAAAGCGGGGCAACCTGTCTGGAACCGGTTGTTGCTTATTCGTTTCCGATTCAACGGTCCTATGCGATTGAGGATAACCGTATACAGAAGAATTGTCCGGATTTATATGGAAAACGGTCACAGGATTTACAGAAAATGTATCATGATGCAGGACAGTTTTATATTGGAAAGACAGAATTTGTAATAGAAAATGGATTTGCTTCTTCAAATACTGTTCCATTTATTTTGAGTGAAACGGATGTGCAGGATATTGATACGATTACGGATTGGAAATTGGCAGAGTTGAAGTTTAAAATGCGAGATGGGGAATGACGAATGAAACAGGTAATGCTCGGAAATAAAATAATTGGAGAAAACGCGCCTGCGTTTATTATTGCTGAAATGTCAGCGAACCATAATATGGAGTATAGTCGTGCAGAGGCTATTTTACATGCGGCAAAGGAGGCAGGTGTGGACGCTGTAAAATTACAGACATATACCGCAGACACAATAACTTTAAACTCGGACAAGAAGTATTTCCGGACAAGAGACAATTCACTTTGGAGCGGAACTACAGAGTATAAATTATATGAAAAAGCGTATACTCCATGGGAGTGGCAGCCAAAGTTGAAGGAACTTGCAGATAAAATCGGTATAATATTGTTTTCATCACCGTTTGATCTGAGTTCTGTTGATTTTTTGGAAGAGATGGATGTACCGGCGTACAAGATTGCATCCCCGGAGATTGTAGATATACCATTGATTAAAAAATGTGCACAGACGGGAAAGACAATTATTATTTCTACTGGAGTTGCGTCTATTGGAGATATAGAGCGCGCGGTTGATGTATGCCGGCAGGAGGGAAATGAGAATGTTATCCTGTTAAAGTGTACAGCAGAATATCCGGCACCATATAGCCAGATGAACTTAAAAACTATAAAAAACATGGAGGAAACTTTTGGATGTCCGGCAGGATTATCAGACCATTCCTTAGGTGATGAGATAGCCATTGCTGCGGTTGCAATGGGGGCTAAAGTGATTGAGAAGCATATTACCTTGCATCGCGCAGATGGAGGTGTTGATTCGGCATTTTCCATGGAAGCAGAGGAAATGAAACGGATGGTAGAACGGATTCGTCATGTAGAGCAGGCCATGGGGATTGTTCAATATGAATATATTGGCACTAACAATGAAAAGAAACGAAGAGGACGTTCTTTGTTTGTAAGCGCTGATATTAAAAAGGGAGAGAAATTTACTGAGAAGAATATCCGGTCTGTAAGACCCGGGGATGGTTTGCACACCAAGTATTATTTTGATGTATTAGGGAAAAGGGCAGCCAGAGATCTGAGTTTTGCGGAACCATTGCAAATGGGCGATGTAGAGTGGTAAAGATATGAATGTTTTAATATTAAGTTGTGGTACAAGAAACAAATTGGTTCAATATTTTAAATCCTGTTTTGATAAGGTTATAGTGACTGATTGCAGTGATTTTGCACCGGCAATCTATGCCGCAGACAGTTATTATATTGTGCCGAGAATGACTGCCCCCGATTATTTGGATGTTATTATAGACATTTGTGTAAAAGAACAGATAGAAGTTGTTATTCCTTTACAAGAAGATGAATTGATATATATGGCCCAAAGAAAGCAGATTTTTGCCGATAATGAGATTTGGCTTGTTGAATCTTCTTATGAAACAGTTGCGTTATGTCGGGACAAATATATGTTTAGCCAGATCATGGAGAAGAAAGGTATTTCGGTGATTCCTACATATTTACCGGAAGAGGCGGAACATATTTTGGATGAATCCGGTAAAGTTATGGTCAAAGACCGATATGGTGCAGGCAGCATTGGAAATATAATAATTGAATCCAAGCAGCTGCTGAAAGCATATTTGGATGCAGCACATAGTGAATTGATTGTACAACCATTTCTTTGTGGAAAAGAATATGGAGCAGACTTGTATGTAGACAAGATAAGTAAGAAGATGACATCTATATTTGTAAAAGAGAAGATACGCATGAGAGCCGGAGAAACAGAAAAATCAATATCGGTAGTCAACGAAGCGATATATAAACTTATACAGCAGGTAACAGATACGATTGATTTTAGTGGTCCGCTAGATGTAGATATCATTGAGCAGAATGGAAAATTATATGTCTTGGAAATCAACCCTCGTTTTGGTGGAGGATATCCGCATGCGTATGAATGTGGTGTGAATTTCCCGGAGTATATATTAAAGAATGCAGCCGGTGAAAAAAATTCGAAAAGAATATTTGAATATCAGCCGGGAATCAAGTGTATGAAATATTCGGAGATTGTGACAGTGTGAGGAATATGGAAATAGGGAGTGTTTTAGAATTAGATAATTGGAACTGCTATTGCTACAAGGAACATAACCAGGAACTGGAACTCCCATTTATGGAATTGAGTGACAGACAGTATAAGACGTATTTTTATCAGAATGCCAGAAATGCAATAGAAGAACTGGCGTTTTATTTATATCATACGCGTGGAATAGAGGATTTCTTAATACCGCAATATATATGTGAGACTGTTTCGGCAGCATTCAAAAGAGCCGGAGTAAAGGCCCATGAGTATAAGATAAATCGGAAATTCGAAATAAATATCAGCCAGATTGAGCAAAAAATACAGAACAGGACATGTATTTTTATTCCGCATTATTTTGGAATACCAATAACTGATGAGGTGCGAGACAAAATCGTTGACTGGAAATCAAGAGGAATTGTAATCATCGAAGATATTACAATGTCTTTGTTGTCAAAAGAAAAAAATAAAGTAGGTTATGGAGATTACATAGTGGGAAGCATTCGTAAGTGGCTTCCGATACCGGATGGTGGTTTTGTATGTGTAGCAGATGGACAGGCATATGAAGAACGAAAGAAAGCGGACAGTGGGGCGTATGCCAATCTATATACTATTGTTCAGATGATGAAAAGAGAGTATGTTTCCGGTGGAGAAAAAGATAAAAGCTTAAAAGATAATTATAGAAATTATTACAAAGATGCAATTGATGTACTATTCTCTGATTATACAATCCGTGAGATGTCGAAATTGTCATACAATTATATTTTGAATTGCAAATATGAGGACATTATAAGACGACGCATTTTGAACTATGATTATTTATACAATAACATAAAGAATCATAAAGTGCGTTGTTTGGCAAAGAGAGAAAAAGAGTATTGCCCTTTTATGATGGTGATTGTCAGTGAGAACAGGGATGAGCTGCTAAAATATTTAATTCAACAGGATATTTATTGTAATATACATTGGAATCTGGAACAGACGACAGGAGAAACGGAGAAGTATTTATCACAGCACATGTTGTCTATTCCGTGTGATCAACGATATACGGTTCAGGATATGGAAAGGATTGTGCAGGCTGTAAATGCATATTAAGAAAAATGAAGATAGGATTTCGGTTAGATGCAAATGAATATGTCGCATCGGGACACATGTTTCGATGTGTTGCTGTTGCAAAACAGATTAGGATGTTGCAGCATGAAGTATTGTTCTTCTTAGCAGAAGAAAAAAACACAGAATTGTTGATAAAAGAGAATATGCCTTATATCGTTATAAACGGTCATTGGGATGATTTTGATCAGGATATTTCCTGTATGATACAGCAGGCTCATCAATCAAAGCTGGATGTCCTTGTTGTAGATTCATACAAGATAACCGGGAAGTTTTTGTCAGAACTTAACCATGAAATACCTGTATTTTTGTTTGATGATATATGTACAACAAGGTATGATGTTTCTGCTGTCTTGCATTATTCGGAATGGGAAGGAAATGAAAAAATCAGAGACCTGTATGAGCATACGGATGTGAAAACAATTTCCGGGTTGCAATATGTTCCGCTAAGAGAGGAATTTACAGAAAAAGTATGCTTTGACAAGAAAAAACAGATTTTGATTACAACCGGAGGTACAGATCCATATCATATTTCATATCAACTGGTGGACAAGATTCTCCGTAACCCTGAGTTTGATGAATATTCTGTATTGATTGTGTGTGGAATCAACAATAAGGATTATGATATATTACTTGAAAAACAGAAGAAAACGCCTAGAGTACGGGTTGTTCGAAATGCATCCAATATGGCACAGCTCATGAAGGAAAGTATGTTTGCAGTTTGTGCAGGCGGAATGACCGTATATGAATTGTGCGCGGTTCAATGTCCGGCAGTTGCCATAGCCATTTCGGATGATCAGTTTTTCTTCCTTGAGGAGATGCATAGATTAGGTGTTGTTTTATATGCCGGGGATATACGTCAGATAGGTGAAAATGTGTATGCAAATGTTATTGAATGTATGAAGAAACTGTTAGGACGAAATGAGATTGAAAGTATTAGAGAGAAAATGTATAATTTAGTCGATGGGCAGGGATCCTATAGAATTGCGAAAGAAATTATTAAATGTAAAAAAGTATGTGAAGATAATAATTAAGAATAGTAGTATGAGGTATCTTTCATGGAGAAATTAGCAATCAATGGTGGAATACCGGTGCGCGAGACAAAGATATACTATGGAAAACAGTGGATTGATGAGAATGATATTTACGCTGTAGATGAGGTTTTGCGCAGCGATTATGTGACGTGTGGACCGAAGACACAGGAACTGGAACGTTCTCTGGAGCAATATACCGGGGCTAGGCATGCGGTTGCAGTCAGTAACGGAACGGCTGCACTTCATTGTGCATGTATGGCTGCAGGAATTGGTGCAGGAGATGAAGTGATTACAACACCACTCACGTTTGCAGCAAGTGCGAACTGCGCTTTGTATTGTGGTGCGAAACCTGTGTTTGCCGATGTTGAAGAGGATACATATAATATCGATCCCAAAAGCATAGAGGACAAGATCACGGATAAAACAAAGGCTGTCGTTGCTGTGGACTTTACCGGACAGGCGGTAAAACATAGAGAAATTCGGGAAATCTGTGACCGACATCATCTGATATTTATCGAGGATGCGGCACATGCCATCGCAACAACATACAATGGTGTTCAGGTTGGAAACCTGGCGGACATCACAACGTTTAGCTTCCATCCGGTTAAGACGATTACCGGTGGTGAAGGGGGCGCTGTGCTGACGAACAGTGATGAGTTATATCAGAAAATCCAGCTTGTTCATACGCATGGAATCACGCATGATCCGGTGCTTATGGAGGAACCGGTCCATGAAGGCCCGTGGTACTATGAACAGATTATGCTTGGCTATAATTATCGAATCACAGATATTCAGGCGGCTTTGATTGTCAGCCAGATGAAGAAACTGGATCAGTTCAAAGCGAGAAGAAAAAAGATTGTAAAAATGTATGACGAGGCATTTGCGCAGATACCGGAAATTATCGTACAAAAGGAAATCGCAGAGTCAGATACATGCAGACATCTTTATATTATTCGGTTAGATACGGAGAAGTTATCCTGCACCAGACGAGAGTTTTTTGATGCGATGAGTGCAGAAAATGTACAGTGTCAGATTCATTATGTGCCGGTATACTGGTTCCCGTATTACCAAAAGCTTGGATATAAAAAGGGACTTTGCCCGGTAGCAGAGGAAGTGTACAAAGGAATTATGAGCATACCGCTTTATCCAAAGATGACGGATCAGGATGTAAGTGATGTAATTCATGCGGTGACGAAGGTTGTAGAAAATTACAAAATGGATTAAACTCATGTGTAGTTATGGTAAATGAACAGCCGGGATTAAATAATCCCGGCTGCTTTCAACATTGTCACAATTCTTACATCGTAACTGTGATATTCTTTCACTTTCTCGTATCCATTCTTCGCAATCTGTTTCCGCTCATCATCATGTTCCAGATAATAGTCGATTTTGGCGAGCATATCCGGGATGCTGTCATAGAGGACGATATCTTCGTCCGGGACGAAAATCTCCGGGATTTCAGATTGATAATTCGACAGTACGAAGCCGCCACATGCCATGAGATCGAAGATACGGAGTGGCAGTCCGGTTTTGATTGGGCGGTTCGTCATATTCAGATTGATCTTGCTGCATTTGATGATCTGCGGCATCATATTGTTGGAATCTGCACCGCCACGACACCGGACATGTTTTAATGGTGAGGTATCAGTCAGCGTCCACAGGTCAAATTGATAGTTGATTCCCTGCTTTCGTAATTCCTCAAAATGCGTTCCGATTGCATTGCAGGTGCGGATGCGTTCCTGTTCGGTGCATTTGTAGCCGAGATAGGTGTCAGCGACGATGCCTTTTACGTCTTCCGCATAGTCTTCGCCAAGCGGCGCCCAATCGGCATATTTCTTGAATTCCTGCGCCCATTCGTCAGTGATGGAATCCTCCAACAGATTGTACCCATAGACGTTTAACTGGGCGGCAATCAGTCCGTCGACATAGCCGCGCATTTCATCCGGCAGATCTTTTTCGATGGAATTGTAGCGTGTTTTCTCAGAGTACAACGAACCGACAAAAGAAACATCACAGTCGTAATTTTGATGATCTTCGACGGTTACCTTTATTTCGTCCCATGTTGCAACATCCGCGCCCATCGGCAGATGGAAGATACAGTCCGGGTTGGCTGGAGAGAATTTCTCCCACTGCATACGGTCTAAGACAAAGATTCGGTTCGTCGGATAGGCAATCGTCTCGGAATAAAGCTGGAAGCTAGGGCAGTCTACCGTCCATGAAAGATAAGGAAGCTTAAATACTTTGCAGCAGCGCGCTACGATTGGCTGGAAATTGACAGAGAATACACACGACGCATCTGGATGTTTCTGAATCAGATCCGCCAGCGCTTCGAGATAGCCTTTGTCGTAATCAACGCTCTCAAATTTGCGGTTCATTGTGATAACTGTAATGCCTAACCGCTGCAACGCATTTGCGATTCCCTTCTCGCAGATGCTTCCCCATTTGCAAAAGATGATCTTCATAATTGTAGCTCCCCGCTTTCTTCCGAAGTGATATACAAATATTATAATCGAGATGTAGGGGGGATGCAATGCGAAGATAAAAGATAAATACAAAACCGGACGGTTCCCCATTCCGTCCGGTTTCTATGTAAACACACATTTGAAGTTATTGCTTTCGAACATCAATAACCCCAGATCTCCTCCTGCCCAAGGGTGTTTGCCTCGGACAACCTCATCGTAGCATAAGTGAGCGAAAAAACAAGGGGTCTGGCATAATTGACGCGCTGGAGAGCATACTTTGAAATTTACTTAACAAAATTAAGTCAAAAATGACGATTTTCATTGCTTGACGCACACATAGATGGTTGTTAAAATGGAAAAAGAAAATCAAAATTGGGACAAGTTTTTTGAAAAAATATAAAAGATTTGAATGGAAAGGATATCAAAAATGAAATTTTTTGTAACGGGTGTAAATGGACAGCTTGGTCATGATGTGATGAATGAGCTGAGCAAACGAGGACACGAAGGCGTGGGTTCCGATCTCGGAGAGACCTATGCAGGTGTGCAGGATGGATCGGCAGTTACGACAATGCCATATGTAAGTCTGGACATCACTGATCAGGCAGCCGTGAAGAAACAGATCATGGAGATCAAACCGGATGCTGTGATCCATTGTGCAGCATGGACAGCCGTGGATGCAGCCGAGGATGAGGACAAGCAGGAGACCGTAAAAAAGGTAAATGTTGACGGCACAAGAAACATTGCAGAAGTGTGCAAGGAGCTGGACTGCAAGATGTTGTACCTTTCAACGGATTATGTATTTGATGGACAGGGCACGACGCCTTGGGAGCCGGATTGCAAAGATTACAAGCCGCTCAATGTCTACGGACAGTCAAAGCTGGACGGAGAATTGGCAGTTTCTTCTATATTAGAGAAATATTTCATCGTCCGTATCGCGTGGGTATTTGGTTTAAATGGCAAGAATTTCATCAAGACGATGATCAATGTCGGCAAGACGCACGACGAGGTACGCGTGGTCTGTGATCAGATCGGCACGCCGACGTATACCTACGATTTAGCGCGCCTGCTCGTAGATATGTGCGAGACCGAAAAATATGGTTATTACCATGCCACAAATGCAGAGCTTCCAGAGGGTGCTGACGCAAATGGAGCCAAGACAGGCTATATCTCATGGTATGATTTCTGCGTGGAAATCTATCGCCAGTATGGACTTTCTACGAAGGTAACGCCAGTTACTACAGCAGAGTACGGCCTCAGTAAGGCGGCAAGACCATACAACAGCCGCCTGGACAAGAAGAAGCTTGTAGAAAATGGATTCACACCACTTCCAGTCTGGACAGATGCGGTAAGCAGATATTTGAAAGAAGCAGATATTTAATCGAAAAATCAAATCCTCCCAGTGTTGCAGGGGAAATGCAATGTTGGGAGGATTTTTCTTTATTAGCGGAGACGGCGGGATTTGAACCCGCGTGCCAGGTTACCCCGGCCAACTGATTTCGAGTCAGCCCCGTTATGACCACTTCGATACGTCTCCAATATTACTTATTATTTTATACCTATCAAAAAGAGAAGACAATGGAAGAATATAAATAATGCGTTATGGCTATCTCGTTTTTGTGAACAAAACAGCTAAAACTTGCAGTTTTGCTAGCTATATGCTACAATTTCAATAATTATGTATATCAAAATAATAAGGATTTATTGTTAACAGCTATTTTAAATTTATACTTTATTTTAAATAATAAAAAAGGACAGAAAATATAAGAAATAGATGAAAGGAAAAGGACATGGAACAGAAATTTGGAAAAATCACAGTAGAGACTTGTGAAGCAGATGGTGTAGAGATTGAGGGATTGAAAGTAATCACACCTTCTGTGTTTGGCGATGATAGAGGCTATTTCATGGAGACCTACAATTATAATGATTTTGCAGCGGCAGGCATTGATTGTACATTTGTACAGGATAACCAGTCCAGCTCTAAGAAAGGTGTGCTTCGTGGATTGCATTTCCAGATCAATTATCCACAGGATAAGCTTGTGCGTGTTGTAAGTGGAGAGGTATTTGACGTGGCAGTGGATTTGCGGGAAGGATCAAAGACATTTGGTAAATGGTTCGGCGTTCGCTTGTCTGCAGAGAATAAGAAACAGTTTTTCATTCCAAAGAACTTTGCGCATGGATTCATTGTATTATCCGATCATGCAGAGTTTTGCTACAAATGTACAGATTTCTATCATCCAAACGATGAGGGCGGACTGCTCTGGTCTGATCCGGAAATTGGCGTAGAATGGCCGATGCCAGAAGGAATGACGGTAGAAGATCTGACATTCTCAGAGAAGGATACCAAGTGGAGTGGTATTAAGGAGTATAAAAAATAGGCATGGAAAAGAAAACAACTTCACGGTTTCGACAATTTATAAATCTTCCGATCGAATTAGTTCAAAATCGGACATTGATCGGAAATCTGGCGAAGAATGATTTTAAGACACGGTTTGCAGGTTCTTATTTGGGTGTGATCTGGGCATTTGTGCAGCCGATTGTCACAGTTGTTGTGTATTGGTTTGTGTTTACCGTGGGATTGCGCCAGGGTAGACCGAGCGGGCACCCGTTTGTACTGTGGCTGATGGCAGGACTTGTTCCGTGGTTCTTTTTTTCAGAGGCGTTGAACGGTGGAACAAATGCATTGATCGAGTACAACTATCTGGTAAAGAAAGTTGTATTTAACATCGATATATTACCGCTGGTGAAAGTATTGTCGGCAATCTTTGTACATGTGATATTTACGGCATTTACGATTGTTTTATGCTGGTGCAATGGATATATCCCAAGTGTTTATTTGTTGCAGATTATATATTATATGATTTGTAACTTCCTGCTTGTGTTAGGATTGGCGTATTTTACATCTGCGGTGGTTGTTTTTTTTCGGGATCTGACACAGATTGTAAATATTGTATTACAGATTGGAATGTGGATGACTCCAATTATGTGGAATATATCGGATATTTTGGTGAACCATCCAACTTTAGCAAAAGTATTTAAATTAAACCCGATGTATTATATTGTAGATGGATTTCGAAATGCGTTGCTGGATCATATTTGGTTTTGGGAGAAGCCGTTATGGACACTTGCCTTTTGGATTATTACATTGCTATTCTTTGTTATAGGTGTGAATGTGTTTAATCGACTGAAGGTGCATTTTGCAGATGTGTTATAAGAAAAAGAGAGATAAATTATGAGCGAGACGGCGATTCGTGTACAGAATGTAACGAAATTATATAAATTATATGATAAACCATCCGATCGATTCCGGGAGTCCCTGGGTTTAACGAAAAAAGTATTGCATCGCGAACATTATGCATTGCATGATCTTAATTTTGATATTAAAAAAGGGGAATGTGTTGGAATTATTGGGACAAATGGTTCTGGCAAATCAACGATTCTCAAGATTATTACCGGAGTTCTGAATCCGACAAGTGGTAATGTGGAGATCGATGGACGTATTTCTGCATTGCTTGAGTTGGGAGCCGGATTTAATATGGAATACACAGGACTTGAGAATGTGTATTTAAATGGAACTATGATTGGCTTTACCAAGAAGGAGATTGATGCAAAGCTGGATTCAATATTGGAATTTGCAGATATTGGAGAGTTTATTCATCAGCCGGTTAAAACATATTCTTCCGGTATGTTTGTACGGTTGGCTTTTGCAGTAGCGATTAACATAGATCCGGAAATTTTGATTGTAGATGAGGCATTGTCTGTTGGTGATGTGTTCTTTCAAACAAAGTGTTATAAAAAGTTTGAGGAATTTAAAGAACAGGGGAAAACTATATTGTTCGTAAGCCATGACCTGAGCAGTATCAGTAAATATTGTGATCGTGTTGTGCTGTTGAATAAGGGTGTAAAACTGGCAGAGGGACGTCCCAAAGAAATGGTTGACATGTATAAAAAGGTACTGGTTGGCCAGTTGGATTTGGAACATGTGGATGAGGAAACAGAAAATATTGCCAAGGCACCAAGTATGGAGGCAGCAAAATCTGTAAAAGAAGCAAAATGCTGGAAGGATTTGCTTTCACAAAATGAAAATGCCATTGAGTATGGTGATAAGAAAGCAGAGATTATTGATTATGCGATTGTAGATAGCTGTGGAAATATTACCAATACGATTGAAAAAGGAAAACCTTTCACAGTGCGTATGAAGGTGCAGATGCATGCGCCAATTGAGTATCCGATATTTGCATTATCCATCAAAGATCCAAAGGGAACAGAAATTACCGGTACAAATACGATGTTTGAAAAGACTGATTTTGAGGTTGGCCCCATTATGGAGATATCTTTTGAGCAGGATATGAATCTGCAGGGAGGCGAGTATCTTCTTTCGCTTGGTTGTACTGGTTATAATGGCACGGATTTCACGGTATATCATCGTTTATATGATGTATGCAATATCACAGTCGTGTCAGATAAAAATACGGTTGGATATTACGATATGAACTCGAAGATTACGGTTCAGACTTATGAAGGGACGAATATATGCAGAAAATAGGTTCCATAACAATTGATGACACATACTATCCTGGCAAGGATTTGTACAGTGACGGCGAAATTGAAGATGAAATGCTGGATATAGCAAAAAATGTTCCGGTTTCCGAGTATAATCGTGTGATAGCAGAGCGAAAATCCTGGGCGATTTTGTATCATTTTTCAAATGTCAGGGAGAATATTGTACAATCCATGCCGATTACAAAAGAAGACAGTGTGTTGGAGATAGGAGCAGGTTGTGGAGCAATTACTGGTGTACTTGCTCGTATGGCAAAAAATGTAGATGCGGTGGAGCTTTCTATGAAACGTTCGCTGATTAACGCGTATCGGCATCAGGAAGCAGATAATATCACAATTAAAGTTGGTAATTTTCAGGAAGTGGAACAACATCTGGAGAAGAAATATGATGTGATCACGTTGATTGGTGTATTTGAATATGCATGTAGTTATATTGATAGTGAACAGCCATATGCAGAATTTTTAGAAATTATCAAGAAGCATTTAACCAAAGATGGGCGACTTATTCTTGCGATAGAAAATAAATTTGGATTGAAATATTGGGCAGGATGCCGGGAAGATCATATAGCAACATTTTTTGGCGGAATTGAAGGGTATGCAAAAGATAGTTATGTGCGGACATTTTCTAAAAACGAGTTAGCCCATATGTTGGAACAGGCTGGTTTTTCTGAGCATACTTTTTATTATCCATACCCGGATTATAAGCTGCCTGAAAAGATCTTTTCGGATGAATATCTGCCACATGAGAATGAACTGAATGTAAATCATCGGAATTTCGATCGGAATCGTGTGCGTTTATTTGATGAAAATAAAGTGTATGGGGAATTGATTAGAGCAGAAATGTTTCCAGAGTTCTCAAACTCATTTTTGATTGTAGCCAAAGGAGTGTAGGATGGAGCGATTAATTTATACAAAATATTCGAATCAACGTCATCCAGACTACGCGATTCGCACCGATATTGTTTGTCGGGAGGACGGAAGCCGCGTTGTGCGTAAATATGCAGATACAAGATTGGCACGTCCGCATATTGAACATATGAACGAGGTATATGGATTGTTGCAAAAAGAGTTTGCAGGGAGTCGTTTGTGTGCAAATCGGGCAAACCTTACAGATGCATATATCGAATTTGAATATGTAGATGGAGATACACTAGAGGCTGCATTAGATGCATGTCTGGCAAATGATGACAAGGATGGATTTGCGGAGTTAGTAAAACAGTATGCTTTCGAAATTCGACATGTATATTTGAGCGGACAATCGGTTTGTGAAGAAAGAAGTCAGGACGAAATAGAACAATATCAAAAGGCGTTCGGGAAAATAACACTTCCGGTATCTGTACCTTTTTCCAAAGGGGTAGATATTGATTTAATATTTTCCAACATTATGGTGCAGGGGAATACATGGACAGTGATTGATTATGAGTGGACCTTTGACTTCCCGGTTCCTGTGGATTTTTTACTTTGGCGTGCGGGTAAAGTATATTTGGAGAATTATGCAAACCGTGCGAGCATTGATGAAACAGAGATGAATCGGATGCTTGGAGTTACACCTGAGAATGTATCCGCTTACCGGCAGATGGAACTGCATTTTTTGCAGCAATACTGCTACAGAGATCGGAGCGATTTATATGCATTGTATGGAACAATGGGACAGTATGTTATGAATCTGGATCTCGAAGAAGCAATTAAGGGAAATGAAAATGGAACAAATCAGGTTCAACTGTATTATGATACGGGGAAAGGATATTCAGAAGCTGAAAGTGATATCATCCGTATTTATCCAGATGAAAAAGGTGAGTTTCATTTGCAAAGAAAGCTGCCTGATGCTTTGCGGAATTTAAGGATTGATCCGGGTGAGATTCCGTGTGTTGTATATATTCAGAAGGCAGTTGGATATACGGAAAATGCATCTTATGAATTAGAGTATCGGACAAATGGATACCGGTTTGACAAACGTGCGTATGTGATGGAACAGGGCGATCCACAGATTTATATTAAAAACATGAAGGAACACACCTATTTGATAGAGTTTGATTATACCATTCAGGCAGATGCTGCGATTGTGCAGGAAAAGGCAGCCAGTGTCAAAGGATGGGAAAAATTAAAAGGGATGATACAACATGCAAAATAAATTTACGAGCAGAAGTAAACATTTGGATTTCATCATATTGGATCTTATCTGTATAGAGGTGTCTTACTGGTTGGCATATTATATCAGGCTTGGAAGGCTTGTGAATTCCACACCAGGGGAATATACAATGATGAATATTATGGTTATTTTAATCCATTTATCCATCATGTTTATTTCGGAAGGGTATTCTGGAATTTTAATGCGGAATGCCATACAGGAATTGAAAAAAGTAGTCATTCATAATGCAGAGATGTTTGCAGTGATTTTGTTTATATTGTTCTTTGCGAAACAATCTTCGGTGTATTCTCGAATATTGTTTGCGTTGTTTGTGGTCATTGACACAATTACCATGTATATTGTACGTCTTGTGAGAAAGAAAGTATTATATTCCAATGAGGACAAAGAGCGCGGAAAAGGACAGATGCTTATTGTTACGAATCATGCACATGCGCAAAGCCTGGTAAAAGGGTTGGCAGAAAGTGGATATCGAAATTACCTGATCCATGGAATCGTTATTCTGGATAAGGATATGACCGGTCAGAAAATCGATGGTATTGATGTTGTTGCAGATGCTGGAGGAATGTATGAATATGTAAAATCCAATATCATTGATGAGATATTTTTGGAGTATGATGGAGAAGGCGTTGCAGAAATCACCAAACGATTTCTTGCGATGGGTGTTGTAGTACACGTAAGCATCAATAATATTCTTCCGGGAACTCCGAATGCGGCTGTAGAGAATATTAGTCATTATACGGTGATTACAACAAGTATTAATATCATGTCATTCAAACAAAAGGTTATTAAACGATTGATGGATATTGGAGCATCTATTATAGGGATGGCGATTACGGCAATATTATTTGTCATATTTGCGCCGATTATCTTTATACAGTCACCGGGTCCAATCTTTTTCAAACAGGAACGTGTTGGAAAGAATGGAAGACGGTTTAAGATTTATAAATTCCGATCTATGTATATGGATGCAGAAGAGCGGAAGAAAGAGCTTATGGCGCAGAATAAAATGTCCGGTTTGATGTTCAAGATGGATGATGATCCGCGTGTAACACCAATCGGCAGGTTTATGCGGAAGACAAGTATTGATGAGTTTCCGCAGTTTATCAACATATTCAAGGGCGATATGAGTTTGGTTGGAACAAGACCGCCAACGGTGGATGAATATAATCAGTATGATCAGCACCATAAGAGTCGACTTGCTATGAAACCGGGACTTACAGGTATGTGGCAGGTATCCGGGCGTAGCGAGATTACGGATTTTGAAGAAGTTGTTCGATTGGATAATGAATATATTATGAATTTCAGTATTAGTTTGGATATTAAGATACTGATAAAGACCGTATTTACGGTGTTGAAGAGAAAGGGATCGGTATAGGTTGGAGATGACGGCATCCGTTGGAAATATAGTTTTATATATTTTGTTTTTGTGGATTGCGCCTGTATTTGTTGGTAATGCTGTATGTAACAAATTGAGCATGCGGGGGACGATTCCTCGAAGTTTCGTTATGGGATATCTGAGTATGTGGGCAGTTTTTCAGATTATCACGGTTCCGCTTATTCTGTTGAAGGTAAGCTTCCTTGTGGATGCTGTTGTGTATTCTATATTCCTTGTAGGGATTATTGCTTATGGGATTGTGAAAAAAACATATCAGAGTATGACGATTCCAAAGGCAGATCTATCTGCATGGGGCGGAATCATCGTTATGCTTGCGGTTGGAATATATATGATTGTACAGTCATACCGACTACAACTCACAAATGCGGATGATACACGATTTGTTGTCAATGCAGTTGATACAGTTCGTACGAATCGAATGCTGCTTACAGATGTGAACACGGGAAAGGAGATATTATCCTGGACCGGAGATTTGTTCAAGGATGTGATATCTCCGTGGGCGGTATTTGCGGCATATCTGTCGAAGATAACAGGCATTTCGGCGGCAAGCATGATGCATACATTTTTACCACCGGTATTGCTGGCGGTGATGATGTGCATCTTCTGGTTGATTGCAGGCGAGTTATTTGATAAACATATATACCGGTCTTTGTTTGTGATTCTTCTACTAGTAATGTATATGTGTGGATATTTTTCAATCTACAATGCGGAAACTTTTACGATAATCCGGTTATGGCAGGGGAAAGCAACTATGGCAGCGGTTGGAATACCGGCACTTCTGTATGCTTTTTTGCGGTTGTATCGATTACTTCCAGATGATAGACGATGGAAAGAAAAGACAGTATATAATGCGGAACAAAAAGGAGCAATCTGTATGGTATGGCTTACGGTGTTTGCAGTTGCGCTTCTTACAAGTATGAGCTATATACTTTCAACGGTTATGATTGGATGTTTTGGATTCGTATATGGAATTGCAAAGAAAAGCTTACGCACTGCGGTAATGGTGTGGAGTGCATGTCTGGTCAATATCGCATATCTTGGAATTTCAACATTGTTACATTGATTTCGGGATATGTATGGAGGAAGGAAAATTGAGTAAGAAAGACATAAAGATTGTAATAGCGGCACACAAACCTTATCGTATGCCGGAAGATACTATGTATGTACCATTGCATGTTGGCGCAGAGGGAAAGAAAAATCCGGATGGAACGCCTCTTGATCTGGGGTATCAGAAGGATAATGAAGGTGACAATATATCAGCGAAAAATCCATATTACTGTGAACTGACAGGTATTTATTACGCTTGGAAAAATATACCAGCAGAGTATCTGGGACTTGTACATTATCGGCGTTATTTTAAAGGGAAAAATAAAAGTAAGGATCCTTTTGCGTGTATCGTTACTGAACCAGAGATGGAGAAGATCTTTGAGACGCACCGTATAGTAGTGCCAAAGAAGCGTAAATATTATATTGAGACATTGTATTCACATTATGCACACACACATTATGCAGAACATTTGGATTGCGTGCGGGAAATCATTGGAGAACAATGTCCGGATTATCTGAACTCTTATGATAAAGTGATCAAACAAACTTCTGGCTATATGTTTAATATGATGGTGATGGAGCGTGCATTGTTTGACTCGTATTGTGCATGGTTGTTTGCGATTCTTTTTGAGTTGGAAAAAAGGGTTGGTGAGAAACAACCGGAGATGTCAGCATTTCAGAGCCGTTTTTATGGACGGGTAAGTGAAATTATATTTAATGTATGGCTGGATTATCAGATTCAATCAGGCCAGATTTCACAAAAAGATGTGAAGGAACTGCCATTTATCTATATGGAGAAGATAAACTGGTTCCGAAAAGGAATTTCCTTTTTAAAGGCAAAGGTATTTCATAAGAAATATGATAGCAGTTTTTAGAGATAACAATAGGTGAAAACATGAGAGCTTGGATGCAGCCGATTATATATTGGGTAAATGAATATTATGGAAATCGCTGGTATCTGCTTTTTGCAATCGTCGCATATATATACCTGTTTTTTGCAACGAAGGAAAGCAGACGGAAAATAGTGTATCCAAGTGTGTTGCTGGCTTTTTTGGTATTGAACCCAATTCTGTACAAATATGTATATTCCAAAATCATTTATTGGCGTTTGATGTGGCTGTTGCCAAATACCCTTGCAATTGCGTATGCTACAGTTTTGTTTGTGAGAAAACGAAAGCATATTGCCGTAAAGGTGATTGCATTTGTACTCGTGCTGGCAGCGGTTGTATGGAAAGGCACAAATGTATATACACATTCTGGGATGGCTAAGGCATCCAATCAACAGAAGGTGGATGCCAGAGTACAACAGGTATGTGATGAGATGCTGGCGGTGGATGAAACGCCAAAATGTATTGCAGCACTTAATTTAAGTTATGAGATACGTCAGTATTGCGGAGACATTGAATTAATGTACGGCAGAAATGTGGAAGGATATATCAATGTCATTGACGATCTGAGCCTTCGAATCGCGAATGAGATGCGTTCTGAGAATCCAAATTATGACTATATTTTTGCACAGGCAATGGCGAAAAATTATGATTTTGTTGTGCTCGAAGATTATAAAACGGTGCCGGAAGACCTTTTGAATCAATATGGATACCAGATCTATAAAAATGTAGCGGGATATAATCTGTATTATTGTGCGGATGTCGAGCAACGGGATCTGGGTGGATGGATTGTAACACAGTATGGGCCGAATACAAGTGAAGTAAGTATGTGTTATACAATCGAGGATAAGGATAATAATCTGATCATCATTGATGGTGGATATGGCTGGTATGAACAAAAGCTGCGAGCAATCATCCGGGCACATGATAATCATGTAACGGCTTGGATTGTGACAAGCCCGATTGATAGTAATGCACATGCATTTTGTGAAATTCTACAGGACAAGCAGGGAATTCAGATTGATCAGATCTACACGATGCATATAAACGACGAGCAGTATGCAACTTATCTGAGGGATGCAAAAGAATGGCAGAACACGGATTTTGTGCAAATGTTCCGGGAAACTTTAGAAAAAGAAACGAATGTAAACTATGTAAAAGAAGATGATCAATTTGAAGCATTAGGGCTTAGTTTCAAGGTATTACATGCGTGGGATGATGAAACGGATGCAATTGGGGAATATCAAGAATACAACGGTTCTATTTGTTTTCGAATCCAGGCAAATCAAGAATCCATGTTATATTTATCAAAAATAACCCATCCATTAGAGGACCATATTATAGAGAAAAATTATGATAAACTAAATGCAGATTATGTGCAGGCAAATAATAATGGACGGTGGACACTGAGTGCGGAGTTTTATAACATGGTGTCTCCGAAATATGTATTCATGGATTGTAGTATGGAAACTGTGAATGCGGATGAGGAAGAAAAAGGGTGTGGGGGTGTATACAGATATGTAACTGGTATTTTACAGGTGCCAATTGGTATGTATGATACAACGCCGACTTGGATTATATTGAAATAAGGAATAAAATAAAATGCAGACAGATGTTTTGATATCTTTTATTATTCCGGCATACAATGCTGCGGATACTATTGAAAAAGCTGTGCAAACTTTGACAGATGTACCACGGACAGAAGTATTGATTGTAGAAAATGGATCTACGGATGAGACCAAGCAGGTTTTGCAGCGACTGAAAAAGAAATATAGTAACATAAAAATATTCACATCCGACAAAGGGGTGTCCAATGCAAGAAATCTGGGAATTCAGAATGCAACGGGCGAGTGGATAGCATTTGTTGATGCCGATGATTATCTGGCAAGGACAGGTGTCGCAACGATGATGAATGATGCGAGACATGGGGAATATGATTTTTTTGCATATGGACATGTAGCTGGACAAAAGCAGAACTCTATTGCTGATCGAAAGAGAGTGTTTGACGGGGGAAAACTCGATGAAGGTAGAGTACAGATGATTCAAAATCCTACACGATATATGCAGGTGTGGGCGAAATTGTTTCGAAGGGATATCATTGAGAAAAATCGTATTCGATTTGATGCAGAGTTACCTTTTGCAGAAGACAGTGATTTTACACTTCGGTATATGAAGCATATCGTGTCTATATGCTGGAAGCCAGAGATGGTGTACCATTATACATTAAATCCGCAGTCTGTTATGCGAGTGCAGACGGGAGAAAAAACAGAAAAATATATTCGCGCCATGGAGAAAACGGCAGAGGCGATACAGGATGAAAATGAGATCATAAAAAAAGCGTATGATAAATATGTAATGATGCATTTTAATATTATGATGGTGCGAGAGGTGTTTCAACAGCGAACGTATTCGTTCAGAGTAAAATGCAAAAAAATGAAGTCGGTTGCGAAAACGGCAATTTTCAAAAATGCAATTGATGCAATTAGGGTTAAAGAATGTAAAAGTGCAAGAATGCTACCGGTGCTACTTATGAAAATGAAATTAAATTGGTTAGCCGGAATAATATATATGCTTCGTGTCAAACAGAATGAAGGGCATGAAAAAAGGGGAATAAACAGTATATGAACAACATTTTGATATTTGGAATGACAGAGAATCCCGGTGGAGTGGAAAGCTTTTTGATGAGCTACATTCGAAAGATAAATCGTGGTAATTTTAAATTTGATTTTTTGTGCAATTCACATGATAAAATTGCTTATGAAGACGAATTGATCTCTTATGGCTGTGAGATTTATCATATCACAGCAAGAAGTAAGGATTATAAGAAGTATAAAAGAGAGATGCAGCAATTTTTTAAAGAAAATGCCTCTCAGTATGATACTATATGGGTTAATGTATGTAGTCTGGCAAATATTGATTATCTAAAGTATGCAAAAAAATATGGAATAAAACGAAGAATTATTCACAGTCATAATTCTATGAATATGGATAGCAAACTTAGAGGATTGTTGCATGCATACAATAAGAGGCATATTGATAAATATGCAACAGATTTTTGGGCCTGTTCCAAAGAGGCTGGAGAATGGTTTTATTCAAAACAAATTATGCAAGGTGCAAATTATAAAGAAATAAAGAATGCAATTGATATATCGCAATACAAATATGATGAAGATATAAGAATAGCATACAGAAAGAAATATGGTGTTGAGGATAAATTTGTAATTGGTAACGTAGGAAGATTGCAATTCCAAAAGAATCAATTATTTTTATTGGATATTTTTGCTAGTGTGTTGAAGAAAAGACCTGAAGCAATTCTATGGATGATAGGTCAGGGGGAAGATGAAGAAAAGATACGGGAAAAGATACAAAAGTTAAATCTAGGAACAGCTGTAAAAATGTTGGGAGTCAGAAATGATGTGCCGAATTTATTACAAGCAATGGATGTATTTGTATTTCCATCTGTATTTGAGGGACTTGGGATAGCGCTTTTGGAAGCACAGGCTACGGGACTTACTTGTATTGCTTCGAAAGATGTAATTCCTGTAGAAGTTAAGGTAACACCACAATTGCAATTTGTTTCGCTGAAAGAATCGGCAGAAGTATGGGCGGATAGAATTTTAAATGCGGAATACTGTGAAAAAAGAGACACGCTATTCCAATTAGCTATGAAAGCCGGATATGATATAAATACAGAGGTTGGACGATTAGAAACTTTATTAGGAGAGAAAAGGTAAAAAATGGATATTGATTTTGTTATTCCATGGGTGGATGGTAGTGACCTAGAATGGAGAAAGAGTAAAAATAAGTATAGTGGAAAAATTGATGAGCCAGTAGATATAACGGATGCGAGGTATCGGGATTGGGATATTTTAAAATATTGGTTTCGTGGTGTGGAGAAATATGCGCCATGGGTTCATAAAATATATTTTGTTACTTGTGGGCAGAAACCAGATTGGCTAAATGAAAATCACGATAAATTAGTGCTTGTTAATCATGAGGATTATATTCCCCATGAATATTTACCAACATTCAGTTCGCATACAATAGAATTGAATTTTCATAGAATAAAAAATCTTTCAGAGCATTTTGTCTATTTTAATGATGATGTGTTTATAACTTCAAAAGTAGAACCGGAAGATTTTTTTAAAAATGGTCTTCCGTGTGATATGGCGGTAGAAGATCCGATATCTCCAAATAAACAAGATGTTTTTATGCATATTTTATTAAATAATATGATTTTATTAAACTCTAAATATGATAGGAAGGAAGTATTAAAAAAGCAAAGGAAGAAGTTTTATTTAGTAAAGGATAAAAAAGCACTAATGATGAATTGGAGTTTTTTGCTATGGCGTAGACATGATTTCTTCGGACTTGAATATTCTCATTTGTCATCTTCATACTTAAAGTCTACATATGAACAGGTTTGGAGAGAAAATGAGCAGATATTGGATCGGGTATGTAGAAATAAGTTTCGCAGTGCGGAGGATGTTAATCAGTATATATTTAAGAATGAGCAGTTAGTGACTGGAAGGTTTTCACCATACAATTGGAGAAAAAACGGCAAAGCGTTTCATATGAATGATGGGGATTCGGAAGATAACAATATCACAGACATGTGTCATGCAATAGAAAATGGAATATATAAGATGATATGTGTGAATGAATCACAAGTTGAGAATTATGAGGAAACAAAACAAAAGGTTGTTCATGCATTTGAAAAGATATTGCCATGTAAATCATTATTTGAGAAATAAGAGGTGCTCAATGGATTGGTATATATGTGAAAAAACAGAAGATGAATATTTGAACCGTACGGCGGGGATTAAAGCCCGTGAGGATTTAGATGTTATATTCAAGCAATGTGGGATGAAAATGATTAATCTTGTGGTTGGTGAAGATACGAGAACACGTGCCGGGGTTATAAGCAAAATAATGGGGCACATAGCTACAAAAAAATATTGGGAAGAAAAATTAGCCTGTGTACATGAAGGTGATACAATATATATTCAATTCCCGGTAAGAAATCACACAGTTTTTCTTGCATCGGTTTTAAAAAAACTCGTGCAGAAAAATATTCGCGTGGTATTGTTTATTCATGATTTAGAGTATATGCGCCATATAAAAAACAAATCAATACCATTTAAGAAGAAAAAAAGAATGGAATTAGAGGAAGTGTCTGTATTAAAGAATGCGACGAATATAGTTGTCCACAATCATCAAATGAAAAAACTAATGCGCGAGGCATTAGGAATACCATCAGAGAAGATGATTGAATTAGATATCTTTGACTATTTGATTGGTAAAGAGGGAGAAAAAATACAAGAACGTGGTAAGCGGAAGCAGGGATATTCCTGTATTATTGCAGGAAATCTGGACAAGCAGAAATCGGCTTATGTATATGAGCTTCCTAAAGATATTGCGTTTGATTTGTATGGTCCTAATTATACAGGACAAGCAGGAGGGAACATTTGCTATCATGGATTTTTTCCGCCAGCAGAGTTACCTTATGAATTAGAAGGAAACTTTGGGCTTGTGTGGGATGGAATATCCGTTGATACATGTGCAGGCGTTTATGGGGAATACCTAAAGGTGAATAACCCACATAAGACCTCCTTATATCTTGCGAGTGGAATTCCCGTCATTATATGGAAAGAAGCAGCTTTGGCTGAATTTGTCGAACAAGAGCGGGTTGGAATTACGATTTCTTCATTATATGAGATAAAAGATATTTTTGAAAAACTCACAGAAGATGAATATGCGGATATGTTACAACACGCGAAGCTTATATCAAAACGATTAACCAGTGGATTTTATACAAAACAAGCTATTGAAAAGGCAATGAAATAAAAGTGGAAGTATGAAAGAAATAGCTCGTAATGAGGGTAACAATCAATTAAATATCCGAAAAACAGAAGTGGTATTTCTTCTTGCGTTTTTTGTTTATATGTCTGCAAACACCTTGGATTTGACTGCTGTTGCATTTGGACAGGGTAATGACAGAGTATCGTTAATAAATATATTTACAAAAATGGCAAGATATGTGGCATATATTCTTTTGGCTTTCAAAGTAATATGTTCAAATATATATAATCGCAAATGGATAAAATTATTTTTAGACGTATCTTGTGTGATTGCTATAAGCTTTTTGGGCTCATTTAATAAAACCATAATTTTTTATTTGCTGATTTTTATCGCTGCATGTAATGTGGAGGAAAACTATATTATTAAAATATCGTGTGCAGTACAATCTGTTATATTGTTTGTATGCGTTATCGGATCACGAATTGGAGTAATAAAAGATTATGTTAGGCAGGATGGAGGCCGGATACGCCATTTTCTTGGCTTTTCGTGGACAACAACGGGAGCAATTCTTTTTGTATTTATATTGCTGCAGTATATATATTTAAAAAAGGGCAAATTGTCAATTTGGGAGGATATTATAGCATTAGGAATTAGTTTGTATTTATACAAAATGACAAACTCCAGATTCGCTTTTTTGATTAGTATAATAACAATTATAATTTTTGCAATTTATCGGTTAAATGTAAACAATGGAAGATTTATACAGAAATTAAAAGGCGTATTTTTTGCGTCCCCAGTGGTAGTTGCAATTTTTGCGATTTTGCTACATGCATTCTATAATCCGCAGAATACGATATATTTTCAATTAAATAAGTTATTGTCAGGCAGATTGGCTCTTGGGCAAAACGCAATGTCAGAATATGGCATTTCTTTATTTGGAAAAGATATTGAATGGATTGGATTTAATATGGAAGAAACATTAAGAGGGACGTATAACTATGTTGATTGTTCTTATGTAAAAATTTTGTTGGATCATGGAATATTATTTTTAGGTATTGTATTGCTTGCATATGCATATATGTTAAAAAAATCAATACAGAAAAAGCAGTATTATTATACATGGATATTGATGATAATTATGATCTTCTGTATAACGGAACCAAGACTTTTTGATATTACATTTAATCCTTTTATTGTGCTTACATTAGCAGGACAGAAATCAATTGTAGATAAAAATGTAAAAAGGGGGATGGGAGATGCAAGAGAGTACGCGAAAAAGTGAAAGTATAATGCTGATGAATGTAATATCTATGCTGGCAGTTGTGTATTTGCATTCAAATAATTGCTTTTGGACTTTTAGCACAGATAGATATTGGAAATCGGCGAATATAATTGAGGCGGGATTGTATTTTGCTGTTCCGTGTTTTTTTATGATAACAGGAGCAAACTTGCTTGATTATAGACAAAGATATGATACAAAAACGTTTTTAATCAAGCGAGCGAAAAAAACAGTTTTTCCATATATATTTTGGAGTTTTATAGGTATAGGATTTAACATATGTATGCATAATTTACAATGGAATAATGTGACCATTAAATACGTTATTACGGGATTAGTAAATGGCGGTTCTATAGTAACGACTTATTGGTTTTTTATGCCGTTATACGCGGCCTATCTAGCAATCCCTTTATTCTCAGCAGTGGAGAAGGAAAAACGAAAATCGGTATATGTATATATAAGTGTTGTAGGTTTTTTGTTGAATGTATTAATTCCTTTTGCGGCGAAGTTTACAGATTGGGTTCCTTATAATCCTGGATTTAGATTATTTGTAAATATGTCATATCTGTTTTATGTTGTGGTTGGTTGGCTCTTACATACACAAGAAATAAAAAGAAAAGATAGAATAGTCATATATATTTTGGCTATTTTAGGGTTGTTTACAAATATGATTGGAACTTATTTTTTATCCATGCGTGATGGGACTGTAAATAAAACGTTTAATGGATACAATGATGTTCCATGTATTCTCTACGCGATAGGTGTTTTTGTGTTAATTAAACAAATTGCTCCAAAGATAATGGATGTAAAGTGGATACGGGCAATAGTAGTATATTTAAATAAATATACTTTTGGCGTCTATCTTTTGCATTGGTCGGTATTAAAAGCGGTTATACGATTGACAAGAGTTAATGAGGTATCGTTAATATGGAGATTGCTTTCTCCAATAGGAATTGTTGCAGTTTGTGTTGCTATCATATGGATAATTCGTAAAATTCCGGTATTGAAACATGTAGTTCCATAAAAGCGATTGAGAAGCTAAACAAAGTGGCATAGGAGGACAGAATAAATGAACCAACAAAATGACAGAGTAATTAAAGTAAAAAATGTGTTTGCATATATCCGAAAATATATAGCGCTTGTTATTGTATTAGCGCTATGCGGAGCAGTGGGATTGGCAGGACTTTGCTATTTGAAGAATAAACGGGAAATTGATGCAGAACAGTCTCAGACTCCGGTGAAGCTGGAAGATATGTACGAGGAATTTTCAGAAACAGAAAAAGCGGATATCTCATATGCATTGTATTCTTATGATCGTATGGCTGAGATGGAGCAATATTTGGATGAGTCGCTTTATATGCAGATTGAGCCATATCATATGCAGCAAAAGACATATCAGTTCCAAATAAAACTGGATGTGGCACTGGATACTGTAGAAGAACGGACAGAGGCTCAGAATCAGATTTTATCAGCATATATTGCGTATATTCGAAATGGTGGATTGGCTGATTCTGTGGCTGAATCGAAGGAACTGAAAGGGGATTATACAGCTGCACAGATTAAAGAGCTGCTGGATGTATCTTATGACTCCGCTATGCAAACAAACGGAGGATTATGCCTGTATGTATATGGGACAAATTTGGTTCCGGGATTGGACGAACTTGCAAAAGAGACTTTGATTCAATATGCAGGTGAACTAAAAAATGTGGAAAAACATACCCTTGTGATGACAGATACTCAGACTGCGGTCGTTCGTTCTGATACAGTTTATAATGTGCAAAGGACGATATATACAGAACGTGTGAATACAAAGGATCGGTTGAAAAATGCGGTGGATGCACTATCTGGGAATACATTAACTTATTATAATGGCATTGTCGAGGACGAGAAAGAACAGGCGTTAAAAGAAGAAAAACTGGAGGAGACGGGAACAACTGCAGATGCGGTGCCAGCGCCACATGTGGATAAGAAAAAACTCATAAAATATGGACTGGTAGGAGGTGTATTGGGCGCGGCAGGTTCCTTTGTGATCCTGTTATTATGTTTTATGTACAGCAAAGTTATTGTTGCAGATACGGATTACACACTTACTATGGGGATGAAATTGCTGGGAAACATATCAGAATCTGAAATGCAGGAGCAACTAGGATTTGTGGTAGCAAAAATTTTGGCAGCATGTAAGAAAAAAGAGATTACAAAGTTAGCGCTGATATCCAGTGATATGAGGAATATTAGTGAAAATATGCAGGAAGATCTCGTAAAGAAACTTGAAAAACAAGGTATTCAGCTGGATGTATTAGCAGAGATTGTTACTGATAGCGAGGCAATGTCCAAGCTTTTTGCAGAAGGAGCGGCAGTTATGATTGAGAAGAAGGGTGTATCGCTTTATCAGCGAGTGTATGATATGGTTGATTTATGTGTGGAGAATGAAGTATCAATACTTGGTGTGATTGATACCCGGAAATAACTGTAATGGCTGAGATAAAGACAAAGTCTGTAAAATTAAATATGGTGATGAATGCATTGCTTTCTATGTCATCCTTTATTTTTCCCTTGATTACATTCCCGTATGTGTCAAGAATCCTGCTTCCGGTAGGAACAGGAAGAGTCGCTTTTGCGACGGCCGTTGTGACGTATTTTGCAATGTTTGCGCAGCTTGGAATTCCGACCTATGGTATCCGGCTATGTGCAAAAGTGAGAGACAATAAAGAAGAGTTAACCCGTGCGGTTCATGAATTGTTGTTTATTAATCTTTTTATGTCTGCAATTGTATATGCTGTGTTCTTTATTTCGCTTGCGGTCGTTCCAAAGTTTCGGGAAGAACATACATTACTTTTGATTATTGGTGCGACGATATTGTTGAATGCACTTGGTGTAGAATGGTTATACAAGGCATTAGAGCAATATACGTATATTACGGTACGTTCTTTGATATTCAAGGTTGTAGCGTTGATCAGTACATTTATGCTTGTTCGTGATCCAGAGGATTGTTTGCAGTATGGTTTTTTGACAATTCTCGCTACATCTGCTTCGAATGTTTTAAATTTTATAAATCTTCGTAAATTTATTTATTTAAAACCAATCGGAGGTTATCATATTAGACGTCATATCAAGATGATATTGGTCTTTTTCTCAATGTCTGTGGCGACAACGATATATACAAATCTGGATAATGTCATGCTTGGGTTCATGAAAGATAAGGTGGAGGTTGGATACTATTCAGCCGCAGTAAAGATCAAGTCAATCATGGTTAGCGTAGTGACTTCTGCAAGCACGGTTTTACTACCAAGAGCGTCTTATTATGTGGATAAAGGTATGATGGACGAGTTTTCAAGAATATTGAAGAAAACAATGCATTTTATCTTCCTTGTGGCGATCCCTTTTTCGATTTATTTTATGATCTATGCGAAAGAAGGAATTTTCTTCTTATCTGGTAAAGCGTATGCCGGAGCTATTATACCAATGCAGATAATCATGCCGACGCTTACGCTGATTGGCATCAGCAATGTGACTGGTATTCAGATGATGGTACCATTAGGAAGAGAAAAACAGGTATTATATTCTGAGATTGCAGGAGCGATTGTAGATTTGGTGTTAAATACGATTTTTATTCCAATCTATGGCGCAGCAGGTGCAGCGCTTGGTACACTGGTTGCGGAAGCCGTTGTGTTAGGCTGGCAATGTGTAGCGATTCGAGATCTGAAAATGGGGATATTTCAGAAGCTTCCATATGGAAAGATTCTTATCGCAGTCGGACTTGGAAGTGCTGCATCTTTCTGGGTAAAATTGCTAGGAGTCGGCGTATTTCCAACGCTTGTGATATCTGCGGTTTGTTTTTTTGGCGTGTATGGAATTGTGATGACGGTATTGAAAGATTCTTTGGTAATTGAGTTGGAAAAACAGTTGATTAGAAAGATAAAAAAGAATGATTGTGTCTAAGAGGCACAATCATTCTTTTGGTAAACATATAAGTTATATTTTTGAAGCAGATTCTAAATTACATCTTAGGAAAAAGGCAGTTATAGATAGTCCTCTTTATTCGTGGAAATTCCATAATTTAAATCCATTGATTGTGGTGATAAGCTCCGCAGATATATCTTTATAATAGTATTTTTTCAGATATTCAAATTTCGTAGTGTATTGGCGGTTGTCCACCAGGATAATTTTGTCATTTACAAGGCTTTTTAGTGGAGATTTAAAATTAATATTGTTTTCTGTCCAGCATGTATTATTTGAAGGATAACCATAAGTAACTCCGCCCAAATAAAAATAATAATTATTATAGTATCCGACTGGAAGCCGCTTCCATGGCTTGTAATTATAATATATTAACTGAATGGTTGAGGAAAAATCCATTAAATAATAATGTTCGTTATCTGATTCAATGTGGTCTATTAAATCCGCATGCGGTCGTCTGTGCGAGATATCACATCGGTATTTTTTTATATTGAAATCATATGAACGAAACATGGTATCAGAAATATATTGTGAATATATCTCATCCGACATTGTCTTATAATTTGTATCTGGAATGTATAAAGGAACCTTCAATAATAGAATGAAAGCACCTAAAATATTTAATGATAATTTATATGTATTATTTAGTGTGGTCACATTTAACGAAGTAATCAGACCAATTGCAAGACATAAAAAAATGCAGTATTCCACTCGATATACAACTCGACCGCGTATAAAAAAGTATACAAGAAGTAATCCGGCTATAATAAAATCAGGAATCATACAAATAAATTTATGAGGATCAATAAATAATAGAATAAACATCATTAATAGTAATCCCCAAACAACAGTATATGATTGATATTTCCTGTCACGAAAAGAGTTTATCAAGTGCTTTACAGAGAGTATATATTTTTTATGAACCTCCTTTTTGACAGTGGAGTAGTTTGTTAGAATTTCAGGGGTATAAATGTTCTGATCTAGTAAATTCCATGATTCAATCATATGAAAGTCAATTTCATCTAATCCCTTTGATTCAAAAAAAGAAGCATAGGACGAATAATCATATGTTTTAATGTCTGTAATGGATGCACGTAATTCATTTAATTCTCGGTATTGTTTGTAGGACGGTGAATTATTCCAAATAATTTTATCTACTCCCATAACGCATAAAACTGATATAAAGAGAATTATACAATACAATAAATTTTTAATAAAAAAATGAGTATTGAATTCCTTGATAGTAAAAGCATACTTTATAAATACTATAAAAAGAAAAATAAGTACAATAAAGATACATTGAAAACGAACCATTGACCCAAGAAGTGTTAGCAGCGCACCGATTATCATATGCTTTCGTTTTTCTTCTGAATAAAAAATAGCATATAAAAACATACTTCCCCCTGCGCATGTTGCAACCGTAGCTGTCTTAGTAAATTGTACTAAAATATACAAGTCGTCAGAGAAAAAAGAAACAAAAATAAGACAAAAGATTAATCCTATGAGTGAGTTGTTTCGCTTCAAAACTATATAACAGAGAGATGTTAAGGAAACGAAGCAAATTACGACTTGAAAAACGAAGTACCAACTTATTTTTTTGGTAATGGAATATAAAAACTTAAGAAGATAACCATATAGGATGTTAGAGAAAAGTAAGTGTTCGTTGTAATTATGTCCAAGAGCACCGGATAATATCGCATCCATAATAAAGTCATCAGATACTTCGTATTTCATGTCACAGAATAATAGAGCAAGAAACAGGAAAGTAAGATTTATAAGTAAAGATACAATAAATTTATTGTTGGTTAATTTATCTTTAAACATTTTAAAACCTTTCATTGATAATTTTAACTATTATTGTACCATGAATCATTGATAAAAAGAAGACCTATAATGCAAATTTTACCACAGATGCGCGGTGCCTGTAAACTTGAGTTAAATAAAAATTGACATAAAGTATGTGATGCTATAAAATTAAAAAAGGCGTCATTATGGCACGAATATTGATAAATGGAGATTTCATACATGGGAGAAATAAAGCTGTTAGATTGTACACTGAGAGATGGAGGATACGTTAACGACTGGAAGTTTGGACATAATAATATGGTTAGTATCTTTGAACGGTTGGTAGATGCAAATGTAGATTATATCGAGATTGGATTTTTAGATGAAAGAAGACCATTTGATATTAATAGAAGTATTATGCCAGATACGGATTGTGTTCAGAAGATATTTGGAAATCTTGACCGAAAAAATTCTTTGATTGTAGGGATGATTGATTATGGTACATGTTCGTTGGCGCATATCAAACCATGTGAGGAATCATATTTAGATGCGATTCGAGTGATTTTTAAAAAACATCTCCGGAATGAAGCTATGAGTTTTTGCGCTGAGCTTAAGAAACTTGGATATAAAGTTTTTGCTCAGTTGGTATCGGTTACAAGCTATACAGATGACGAAATGATGGACTTGATCCGACTCGCAAATGAAGTGAAACCATATGCAGTTTCCATGGTGGATACTTATGGATTGATGCATCAAAATAATTTGAAACATTATTTTGATCTGCTAGATCAATATTTGTTGCCAGAAATTGGGTTAGGATATCACGCACATAATAATTTCCAGATGGGTTATGCAAATTGCATTACCATGATGAGTCAGGTTACAGACAGACTTTTGCTTGTAGACGGAACCATCTATGGCATGGGCAAAAGCGCCGGTAATGCTCCTATCGAATTGATTGCCATGTACATGAACAGTAACTTAGGTAAAAATTATGATATTAGCCAATTCTTAGAGGCGATTGATGCCAATATAACAAGTTTTTATACTCCGGCAACATGGGGGTATAATATGTTCTTCTATTTGGCAGCATCTAATGATTGCCATCCAACATATGTATCGGATTTAATGAAGAAGAAAACACTTTCAGTTAAACAGATTAATGAATTGTTGGGACGACTTCAGGGAGATAAAAAACTGTTATATGATAAAAAATATATGGAACAGTTGTACTTGGAGTATCAGGAAAATGATATAGATGATACATTAGCTGTACAGGCACTAAAGGAATTGTTTGGTAGCAGAAAGCTTCTTCTTTTGGGAACTGGGGATAGTGTGACGGAACAGGAAGAACTCTTAAAGAACTTTATTAACGAGAATAATCCAATAGTTATTTCTATGAATTATATACCAGATAACATTTCGCCTGATATGATATTCCTGAGTAATTCGAAGAAATATGTGCAGATTGCTAGTAAACTTTCAAGACATCAAGGGGAATATAAGATTATAGCAACATCGAATGTTACAAAAACAAGCGGTGAATTTGATTATACTGTGCGTTATAAAGATGTTTTGGATACTGAGGAAAATGCAATTCCCGATGTCGCATTTGCGGTATTGTTAAAGACAATGGAAAAAGTAGGTGTCAAGGAAGTGTATTTGGGCGGAATTGACGGATTTAATGAAACACATAATGGCATATATTTAGATGATGAAGAACGCTGTGATTATGGAATAAAGCATACAGATGAGTTGAATGAATATGTAAATCATATGATGCAGAGAATGAATAAGACAATCAAGCTGAATCTGTTAACAAAAAGTATATACACATTGTAAAAACATGATAATGGAGATAAGGGATTATGATTAGTTTTAATGTACCACCAGTAACGGGTAAAGAAATAATATATATGCAGGATGCGATATCCAGAAACAAGATATGTGGTGATGGATATTATACAAAATTATGTAATAAATGGATTGAAGACACAACGGGAATTGCTAAAGCTTTGCTTACGACTTCATGTACACATGCGACGGAGCTTGCTGCGATTTTATGTGATATAAAGCCTGGTGATGAAGTTATTATGCCATCTTATACTTTTGTATCAACTGCAGATGCCTTTGTGTTGCGTGGCGCAAAAGTTGTATTTGTTGACATTCGTCCAGATACAATGAATATTGATGAAAAACTGATCGAAAATGCGATTACTGATAAAACGGTTGCGATAGTACCTGTACATTATGCAGGGGTATCTTGCGAAATGGATACAATTATGGAAATAGCTGAAAAATATAATTTGAAGGTTGTTGAAGATGCTGCGCAGGGTGTTATGTCAAAGTATAAGGGAAAAAGTCTAGGAACAATCGGTGATTATGGATGCTATAGTTTCCATGAGACAAAGAATTATAGTATGGGTGAGGGTGGTGCTATCCTTATCAGAGATGCAAAAGATTCTGATCGAGCGGAGATTGTACGTGAAAAGGGAACAGATCGGAGTAGATTTCTTCGAGGACAAGTTGACAAATATACGTGGGTTGCGGCGGGATCTTCCTATCTTCCAAGTGATTTGAATGCAGCATATTTATATGCACAGTTGGAAGTTGCACAGCAGGTTTTTGACGATCGTATGAATAGTTGGAACAAGTATAATGAGGCGTTTAAGTATCTAAAAGATAAGGGAGTTATTGAGACACCGTTTGTTCCAGAAGAGTGCGAGCATAATGCACATATGTATTATATTAAGCTTGATAATATAGAGGAAAGAACGAAATTTATTAATTATATGAAAGAAAATGATATATTAACGGTATTTCATTATATCCCACTTCATTCGGCTCCGGCAGGAAGAGAGTATGGTGTATTTGCAGGTGAGGACAAATACACAACAAAGGAAAGTGAACGAATTGTTCGGCTTCCATTGTATTATAACATGGGAGAAACTGTGGATGAAGTTATATCAAAAGTATACAAATATTTTGAATCGTAAATGGAGTAAGGATTATTTATGAGATTCTATACAAAAAAAATCTTTTTTTTGCTCACTGTTATCAGTGTATGTATGTTGATGTGTTTGAATGTGCATGCTAAAAGTGAAGATTTTACAGGAAAAGGGACAGGAAAAGAACCATATTTAATTCAAAATTGTGAAGATTTATATCATTTAAGAGATTTGGTGAATGAAGGGGAAACATTTCAAGGAATATATTTTCGACAGACATGTGATATTGATTTAAAAAGTGAAAAATGGGAACCAATAGGAAATACCTCAGGCGGAAAATCGTTCTGGGGCATTTATGATGGAAATGGATATGGTATTAGTAAATTATATATTGCAGAGCAAGGGCATGCTGGCCTTTTTGGAAGCTTGGGAGGAAAAGTAGTCAATCTCAAGATAATTAGTGGGCATATAGAAGGTAGGGTTGCGGGTGCGATTGCGGGGCAAGCAGTAGGGGAGAATGCCGTAATTGCTAATTGTATAAACTATGCAAATATATGTGGAAATAGTGCGGCAGGTATTGCGGGAGAGTTTTATCAAGGCACGATTGCGAATTGTATAAATAATGGAACTATCAGTGGAGATACTTCGTATGGTATTGTGGCAATAGATAACGATGTGAAAGTATACAGTTCTTATTCCGTGAACTATGAACTAGCGCCCAAAGGTATTGTTGCTGCAAAAAGCGCGGTTGTTACAACACAATATTTATCAACAGAAAAATTTGCGGTCAAGAATTCTATTACTGCTGCGATTGCAAAATGGTTGTTCCTGGGTACAGATGACGTTGAGTTATTGGAGTGGGAGAATAATGGAAATTTAACATATAAGCGAACAGGTGTTATTACATTTTTGGCATATATGATTAATTTCATGCTTTTGCCGCTTTTATTATGCTGTGTTTTTCTGATGTTAGTGCATAAATATAGAAAAGACAGAAAAAATATTTATCAGAATAATAAATATTTTATAAATGCAATATTTATTATTTCAATTATAGTTTCTTATTTTTGTGATATATTTATATTTGTAAAGGGGACAACTGTTTTACATTTTGGAAATATTTTATTTGTAATATTAGTTAATCTATGTTCAATATT